>JYMV01025172.1_pt1 | contig 10230 bp, 8 predicted proteins | sample 338911 | NCBI WGS metagenome assembly JYMV01 (sample SAMN03354496, study PRJNA234377) | hydrothermal vent metagenome | biome: Deep sea; feature: Hydrothermal plumes at the Eastern Lau Spreading Center, Western Pacific Ocean; material: Seawater | place: Tonga | collected 2009 | depth 2000 m m
CTCTCGAAGGCGGGGCGATCTTGCAGACCTTCACCGAGGAACCCGGCAAACTCATCGCCACTGTTGGTGAAGGATCCGCGTGTCACCTCCAACTGGTCGGCACTGTCGAGCACGATGTAGGTCGGATTGGCGTAGTAGCCCGAGTATTCGATCTGACTGGAGCGGTATTTCGCCTCCACGTCACTGTTGGCGTCATCGGTGAAGATCTCGAACAATTCGAACTGGCCGAGCAACTGCTCGACTTCTGGCTCCAGGAAGATGCCATTTTCCATCAGCCTGCAGTTCTGTCAGGTGTGGCCTGTGAAGTTGATGAAGATGGGTCGTGGGGGCCGGGTTCCTGCTGCGATCTGTTGTTGCAGCTGCTGTAACTGGTCCGGGAAATCGAGCGGGTGATCACGATCCAGGATCCTCCAGGGAAGGTGTTGTTTTGCATGGATACTCGGTACCAGCAGTTGCGCCTCCAGGTTCTCATTGAGGCGCCAGCCGGTCGTGGCATAGAAGCAACTGAAGGCACCGGTGACGGTCAACGCAAGCAGTAAACCTCGTCCGAAGGAGATCGAAGTCACCGGCGAATCGTGCGGGAAGCGTAATTTTCCGATCAGGTTCAGGGCCATCGCCACCAGCGTCAGACCCCAGATCGCCATGATCACCTCGCGGTTGACGAGTTCACCAAACTGCCAGTAGGTGGCCACGGCACTGAAGAACTTCCACGCCGCCAGTAACTCGATGAAGCCGAGGATCACCTTGACCGTCGACAACCAACCGCCGGAACGAGGCAATCCGGTCAGGACCTTGGGAAACAGCGCCAGCAGCACGAACGGTACAGCCAGTGTTGTGCTGAAGGCGAGCATTCCGACCGCTGCATAACCTGGCCCTTCACCCGCTGCCAGCGCCAGCAGGAAGGCGACGATCGGCCCGACGCAGGTAAAGGTGGTGACACTGAAGACCAGTCCCATCACCAGAACGCTGGCGGCACCGCCACCACCGCCACTTCCCCCGACTCGGTTTCGCAACCAGCCGGGCAACTGGATATCGTAATAGCCAAACAGACTGAAGCCGAAGATGACAAAGAGTGCGCCGATGGCCAGGTTCACATAGCCGTTGGTGGCCATGAAGTTGGCGCCCTCCTCACCGAGCAGTGCAGAAAGCAGGAAGCCCAGCGCCGTGAAAGAAACCACGATGCCGGCGCCGAAGAGAGCCGCCAGCCACAGCACACGGGCTCGACTCTCGTGCGCTTGCTTGGTGAAGACGCTGACGGTGATGGGGATCATCGGATAGACACATGGCGTCAACAGTGCGACCAGCGCACCACCGATGGAGAGCAAGATGATTCCGAGCAGTCCAGCCTGCTCCGCCGCCCCGCGGGTGTCCTTGCGGATGGCGGGAATCCGCAGCGACTCATCGACGGATCCCTCCAGTCTGAACTCGATCTCATCGCCGGGGTGGACCTTGCGCTGGCTGAATCCTGCCGAGATTCGAACCTCGCCATCGTCCACCTCGATGCGAAGCGGATCATCTGGCGGCGTGCCCAGATCACTGTCACCGATGACATCGGTCTGCACCGCACTTGCGCTGCGCAATGGAATTGCCAACGTCACCTTCTCGGCGGGCAGACAGATCCGTGCATCGCACACCATGTAAGCGACGGTGACCTGGATGTGATCGATGTCGTCAGGAATCGGCGTCGGCACCGTCAGTGGCAGCCGGAAGATCGCCTTCCTCTCGTGCTCGACGATGAAGCCGCCAGCGAGGGGATCATCTCTGGAACGGGCCGGCGTCACTTCTATCGGATCTCCCGGTCGAAACGGGTGTTGGTCGGGAACTTCAAAGGTGGTCGGATCACCTCGAAGAGGATCGAGGTCGATGCCGTAGATATGCCACCCTCGTTCGATGGAAGCCTCGATCTGGATCTCGATGGTACTTCCAGCCTCGAAGTCCGCGACACCGGTGCCCTTCCACGAAACTGGAGACGCAGCCGCCTGAGCCGTCACCGTCAACGAGGTGTTCTGCGCGCTCGCTGGTGAGGCCTTCCTGGATCCGACGGTCACCGTGGTCTCGACGGAAGCGACCGTGGGTTGGAGACACTGCTTGGCATCACAGGCCTGATAGGCGATGTCGATCAGGATCTTTCGAGGACCTGGCTTGGCATCCTCGGGGACCCGAAGTGGCACCTGGAACTGGACCGTCCCCGAGTGCTCGACGATATATCCACCGACCAGCTCGTCATCTCGGCCGTGCGGCTCGGGCTCTCGAATCTCTTCATGGGTCTCCAGGTCTCCGGCACCGACCACCACCATCGATGTCGGTACACCGAGATCGGGATCCATGTCGAAGCCAAAGATGTGCCATCCGCGCTCTATCTTGGCCGTCACCGTGATCACCACATCGGATCCTGGCACCGCTTGCTCGACAGCGCTGGCAGAAAACTCCACGGGGCTGTCATCATCGAAATCAAAGCCATCGAGATCAAAGGGGTCCTGCGCCGACAGAAGCGACGACAGCAGCAGGCACAAGAAAAGTGCAGAAACCCTCATCCAGTGTTCTCCGAAAGCCCTACCGCCTCGAGGATTTCCTCGGCTGGAAATTCGCCACCACCGGGGGAATAGGCCCGCACCCAGCGATCTCCGACGACCAGGAATGGGATCCCGCGCTTGCCTGTTTTCTGCTCCAGCAACCGGGCCGCCTGGGGATCCTCGGAGATATCGACCTTGTCGTAGGCGACATCATGGTCGTCGAGGAAACGAGCGGCACGGGTACAGTCTGGACACCAGGTGGCGCCATAGAGCAGTATCGAGGGGTTCTGGGACAATCTATCCTCCTGGCAGTGCCTCCGGCGGGATCTTATCACGGCTGAATCACGCCCGCGACACGGCTTGCTTGGATGACACGACACCTGACGGATATCCTACGCGCTGGCACTCGGGATCGTTCCCTGACCGGACACCCTGGATGGAGCAAGAGGACGGATCGCCTTGAACAGTTATCGAACGCAATTTTCACTGGCAGAGCGATCCTTCGACGCCCCCCTCTGGGTGCTGGGTCCCGATGTCATCGAGGATGAGGGATTCACCCTCGAGGTGGCACACACCATCGCGAGCCTGGCCGACGCCAGAAACCTGTCGGTGATCTTCAAGGCCAGTTACGAGAAGGCAAATCGTTCCAGTGCGTCGTCGTTTCGGGGTCCCGGGATCGATCGAGGACTCGAGATCCTGGCCAGGGTCCGTGAGGAAACAGGACTGCCACTGACCACGGATGTGCACACCGAAGAGCAGGCCCGCGCGGCAGCAGAGGTGGTCGATGTGATCCAGATCCCTGCTTTTCTGTGCCGTCAGAACTCCTTGCTCGAGACCGCCGCAAGCAGCCAGAAGGTGGTCAACCTGAAGAAGGGCCAGTTCCTGTCGCCATGGGATGTGGCTGCCCGCGTCAAGGTCTTGCAGGACGCAGGAGCAGCCGATGTCTGGGTCACGGAACGCGGCTCTTCTTTCGGATACCACCGTCTCGTCAATGACTTCCGGGCGATTCCGCTGACCCAGCAGACCGGTGCCGCCCTGATCTTCGATGCCACCCATAGCGTCCAGACCCCCGGTGGTCCCGAGGGTGTGTCCGGAGGTGAGCGACACTTCATTCCGGTGCTCGCCAGAGCAGCAGCCGCAGCCGGCGCCGATGGCTTCTTTCTGGAAGTTCACCCCGATCCGGATCAGGCGCTCTGCGATGGACCCAACGCACTACCGTTGAATCAACTCGAGCAATTTCTCGATCACATCATTCCCATCACTCGCTGCGTACGAGAACTCCCGGAGTTAGAACTCTGAGGTCCGGTACACTCCCGCTCATGGATGCTCACGGGAAGTACCGCGTGCTCGACAACTGGATGCAACTCCGATGGCCTGTTCTGTGAATTCGAGGTAGCCCGATGGATGGAATCTCCTGTGATCGATGCGGCAAAGGTCTACTCCTGGATGAGGATGTGCGATACCTGGTCCAAATCGTCGTGCAGGCCGCCTATGACCCGATGGAAATCTCGAGGGAAGATCTGAAGAGGTCTAATCGCGGTGAGTGGAGCGCTCTGATGAAGAAACTCGAAACTCTCACCGAAAAGGAGGCGCAGGATCAGGTTCACCGCGAATTCCGATTTGACCTGTGCCCACCCTGTCAGCGGGTGTACCTGGAGACTCCCTTGCCTGGTCTTTCCAGCGCAGGATAGTCCTGTTCCAGCACACTCGGATCGGGCACATCGACGCTGATCTCCCCGACCACCCGACCCGCCACATTACGGACGATCCGAGGTTGATCCTCGATCCATCGCTCGAGCGTATCGTCATCGATCCAGTGCATCCGGTGCAGCAACAGTGGCACAGCATGGATCAGTCCCCTGTCTGCTCCGTCGAGTGACTTGGTGATCAGCGCACCTTGCGGACCCCAGACAGCCATGACCCCCTCCGCCCCCTCCTTGGCACGGAATTGACCGGTCAGAAAACGACTCCATCGCAAGGGGAGTCGACCTTCACCACTGAATGCTCGTGGATGCGTATCGATGGCATCGTGCATCCTCTCGACCCGCTCTTCGAGACCGCAGCGCTTCAGGAACTGATCGTCGTGAAGCCTATGGAAGGCACGGGCGATGGATGCCAACGGCATGAAAAAGGTAGGTGCGCCACATCCATCGACTCCGAAACTGGCTGGCTCGAGTACTTCCCCGGTGAACAGTTCGACCATCGCCCGGATCGATCGCTGGAGAGGATGGCTCGGATCGAGATACCCCTCGACCGGATATCCTCGGGCAACACATGCCAGCAACATCCCCGTATGCTTTCCGGAACAGTTGCTGCAGGTGACATCGGGCAGTTCACCGCTGGCGATGATTCTGACTCTCTCGCTGCGAGAGAAGGGCGCATGGACTCCACAATCGAGGTGTGATTCGGAGAGCCCTCCCCTCGACAGCAATGCTCGCACCAGATCGCGGTGGATCGGCTCTCCTGCATGACTGGAGCAGATCACGGCCAGTTCCTCTGGACTCAACGAAAAGCTCTCGGCGATCCCGGCTCTGAGCATCGCCAGCGCCTGAAATGGTTTCGCCACCGACCGCAGAAACGTTCCGGGATCGGCGCTTCCAAAGAGCAGCCTCGGACCCTCGTTGGGAGCGGCGATGGCGATCGCCTCGTGATGGGATTCCTTGTGGGACCCCCTGCCGATGAAGGTCTTCAGGTTGTCGATGTTCAACCCGCTCAAGGCGGCCTCCGGTCCAGGGTTCTATTCCCTGCCGTCGGCCTCCTCAGGGGGGGCAGGCAGGGGCGGGGAGGGAGATCGGTCCTTATCTCCACTGTCAGCTCGCGCCTCGAGCCGATCGAGGCGTTCTCTTACATCGTTGCGTGCAGAGAGGCCTTCCGCCAGTGTTCTCATCGAACGAACCAGCACCGGATCACTTTCCAGGGGGGGCCTCGATTCGAGGTGCTGAAGCAGCCAATCCCATGGATCAGGGGGAAATAGCCGCGCTGCGGGGGGCGGACCCGCGGAGAAGCGTGCGATGTCCTCGAGGTAGCCAGAGAAAGCAACAGTGATCTGCTCCGGATCGGGAGCGATCAACGCCGCCTCTACCGCCTGGCGCCCGCCGATCTCGGCAGCCACTCCTCGAATCTGGCGGCCCACCACATCGAGCGGCTCGGGCAGCGGATCCTCTCCGAACAACGAGATGGTGGCATTCACCTCGTCGAGTAGCAGCACCCAACCCTGCTCCACCTCGGCTGAATCATCGGCCAGTAACCGGGTGATCCAGACCTGAAACCGGACTTTTTGCAGGCCCAGCCACTGCTCGAATCGGCCAGGGCTGCGGGTCCTGAGGTCGGTGGGTTGCGCCTTCGCCTCTATCAACACCACCACAGCCTCGCTCACGATCAACTCATCGAACCAGGGACGGTGCTGCGTCGATTCATCGAGTAGCAGTTTTCTCATGAAGCCCAGCGAGGGATCGGTGGGAATCAGTGCCAGCGCCTCGGTGATGCAACTCTCGTACAACCCATCGGATCGGGGAAGTTGTGTGAGAATCTCGATGAATCCATCGAGCGCTCGGACTCCTCCGATGGAGCGGATCATCGTGAGCGATGCGCGCCGCTCCATCTCGGAGCCGCCACCGGTTCCCAGGACCAGAGTCATCAGCAGTGGAATCGCCTCCTCGACACCCAGGCGACCGATTCCGTTGATGGCAAGCGCTCGGATATTGCCGTCGGTGGATCCTTCGAGCAGATCTCCGTAATAGGCCAGGACCAACGGCACTCCATCTGGAGGGATCTCACCGAAGACCAGTGCTTCGAGAACGGCCTCCTGAAGTTCAGGAACAGATCCTGCGATGGACTCGAGCAACTCGACCGTCCGCACGGTGGCTCCGACGGCACGAGATGCGGTGATCAATCGCTTCAACTCGCCAATATCCGCCTGCTCACCTCGAGCTGGCAGAAACCGATCGATGGCATCGTTGACCGCTTCGGATACCGGCGACCGCAATGCGATCGCCATCTTGAGCGACTCCCTGGCGATTCTTCGGGCTCCGTTGGAGAGCCCCGGTTCCAGTGTTGAGATCCTCTGCTTGAGCAGGTTCGTCACCTCGGGGTCATCACTGAATGGATCCATCTGGGACAATGCAGTGATCGCTCCGACTGCCAGTTCCATCCGTTGCGATCTCGTCGCGAGCGTCTCTGGATCATCCAGTGCACCGACCATTTCGAGGCATCGATCACGCAATGGAGCCAGCAACTCCTTCTGCTCCTCGATGGTGAGACCGACTCCCTCTGCCTGGATCTCGAGCGCAAAGCGACCTCCCTCGGCGAGAGCGGCGTTTCTGATTCCAAACGGTTCAGGATCACGAAGGGAGTCGAGTAACCAGGCCCGGTAGCGGGCCGGGGCAATCTCTCGCAGCAGGCGGTTGGCACGCTCCCAGGTACGAAGTTGCAGAGCCATCGCCATCGCCTGCTTGCGGTCGAGAATGCCCTTGAAGATCGCCTGATTGCGGTTCTCCTGCCACCAGTGAACCCAACCGGAACGATCGAGGTCCATTTCCAGGAACCCCGCCAGTGCCGCCATCAGTGCTTCATGTGAAGGATCCTGCTCCGATTCGAGGCGACCGATCACTACATCGATGGTCCCGCGAGGATCCCTCACCGCCAGGATCGGCAACAGTCTAGAGATCAGTAGCGGATCCCTCCTCGCGGAGAGATCTGTCAGCAGTCGCTCCAGAACCTCAGCATCGGCAGACAAACTGCGGAAATTACTTTCGACCTCATCGAGGAAGGGCCAGGTCGCATCCTGTCGAAGCAGCACCAGCAAAATCGGGATCCCGATCGCACTGCTGCGCATCAATCGGTCTTGCAGGATGACGCGTGTTCTCTCTGGCTGTTCCGTCGATCGATCGGTCAGAAGATCGAGTATTAACGGTGCACTCCAGGACGGCGGTTCTCCAGATTCCAGTCGAGCCCCGAGCAAGGTCAGCGCACGTACCCAGTCAGCAGACTCGACGGAGTCGATGTAGCGCACCACATCTTGCCGCAACTGTTCATCCGGATGTGGAGGAGTCGCATCGGATGCTGGGTCCTGCGGGGTCTCGAGCGTCGGAGCGATGGAGGTCTCCAGAGCATCGGTAGCATCTGCCGGTTGCTGGCCCGCAACCGAAGGAGGCATCAGTAGACCCGCACCTGAAATGGCGCAGATCAACAAGCCCAGACGAAGCAGCGACTCCGGTACAGATGGGCGAGACCGTCTACAGATGCGGCCAGAGTCCCGGATGGATCTCATGACTGCCCAACGGCGCTTGTCCAGAACTGGCTGTCCCCTCATTGCCCTCTTCCCCGACCATCAACTCTCGACCGACCAGCCTCGGTCCGGCAGCGTTGCGATTCCTGGAATAGTTCTCGTTAGAACAGTCCCGAACTGAAATTGTCATCCGGCGGAGGCATCGTCTGCTTCGAATCATCTTCCCGGGACGAGTCTCGCTCTGAATTGTCCTCATCCTGCTCCTCCTTGCCGAGAAAATCGGCTTCGGAAGAATCGACTGCGGCATCGGACGGGTCAGCGGAATCATCACTGGATTCATCACGGGACGATGCTGCTTCACCCCGATCAGGGTCGTGAGCGGGTCCCCTCACCGGTTTTCCAGGCGCACGTCGCGTTTCTGGTTCTTCAGCGGCACTGGCAAGGACCTTTTCGCGGCCACGAGGGCGAGTTTCCTGACCATCCATTTCATCCAGGTGGCGGTCGTAGGCATTCAGGACCTCCTCCTGGATCACCTCTCTGAACGAGGTCAGGATCGGATGTGCGATGTCTGCGTGCAGTTTTGTGCGACCCTGCTCGACCTCGTCCGATAGGGATCGCGGAATCTCCGAACCACATTCATTGCAATACTGACTACGAACCACATTCTTGTAGTGGCACCTGGAACAACGGATCGTCAACTTGCGACTCGGCATGGCGATGAAGAGACCCTTGTTACCCTCGATGAGGCGGATATCCCTGACCACGAAGCAATCATCAAAGGTGACGCTGCAGAATGCTCTCAACTTGTCATCGCGGCCGCCGACAGGACTGACGCGTACCTCGGTGATTTTCATCTGATGCTCTCCTCTCGCTCGGCTGAACTCGTTAGTTATTGTCTCCCGCACAGCTCAGTTGACAGCGGGTCGCCACAACTGAGCCTCGAGGACCATTCGAGCCACGGATCCCGTCACCTTCAGGTCGGTGCAGAACTCCCCCAGTCGCGACCGCAGCGATTGAACCTCTTCCTTCGCCACTTCCTGATCGGGTGCTGCGATGATGAAGCCGGATCCACTGCCGGTCATCGTCCAGCGACCGGGGTGCCACCGGTCCAGGAAGTTGGCCACCTCATGGAGCGCAGGTTCGATCCTCCGAACCCCGTCAAGAAGCCGATTGTGAAGGGACCCAACCCAGACGGACTTCTCCATGAAATCGCACTCCCTGAACTTGCGATGGGAATCGCCGGAAGTCAAGTGTTCACTCAGAGATACGTAGGCAGCGGCGGTGTCGACACCGATCTCTGGAATCCACAAGATGAAATGGGCCTCATCTCCTCCCAGAAATGGCTGCGGGGCATCGTGTAACTGCTCTCCCCGACCGGTCGCAAATGCCGAACCCGAGCCGAGAAAGAAGGGCACATCTGACCCAAGCAGTGCCGCCTGCTGCTTCAATTCATCGCGTCCCCCGGGTGCCTCGAACAGTTCATCGAGAAGCACCAGCATCGCCGCGGCATCGCTGCTTCCGCCACCGAGTCCTGCTCGCGATGGGATGTTCTTCGTCAACTGGATGGCCAGCGGTGGAATCGATCGGGTCTGGCGCGCCAGCTGGAGCGCCCGCATCACGAGATTCTCGTCGTTACTGGGCGCTCCCTCCCCCATCACCTCGAGCATGTCCTGATCTCCTTCGACCTGGATGTGCAACCTGTCGAACAATGAAATGGGAGCCATCAGCGTCTCGACCTCATGAAATCCATCGGCTCGCCGGTGCAGCACCTCTAGCCACAGGTTGATCTTGGCCGGCGCGGAGGCACTCGCGGACGTCTCCTCGACCTTCCGTTCGATCAGCGGATAACAGTTCACCGCGGCTCCAGCTGAATATTGTCGATCAATCGAACGCCCCGGACCGTCGCAGCCAGGCAAACCACTGCTCCCAGTTTCGGATCGATCACTTCCAGAGCGCTCAGATCATTCCGATCAACCACCTCGAAATAGTCCAGTTCCACTTCGCCAGAGAGCTCCATGAGCGCACGTTCGCGAATCTGCTGCGCCGAATCGACTCCTGAGCGCCACTGCTGTTCAGCGGCAAACAGGGCCGAGGAGAGGGAAAGCGCCTGCTCGCGCGCGGCTGGATCGAGATGGACATTTCGACTCGAGAGTGCGAGCCCATCCGGTTCTCGGATCAGCGGACACGCCACCACTTCGAGATCGAGATCGAGATCTCGCACCATACAATCGATGATGACCCTTTGCTGGTAATCCTTGTCTCCGAAGTAGGCGCGATCGGGAGCGAAGATGTGAAACAATTTCAGCACGATGAGGCAAACTCCAGCGAAGAAGTGCGGTCGAGAAGCTCCGCATAATCGCTGCGCCAGTTGCGGCAGTTCGATGTGAGTGGAGAAGCCGTCAGGGTACAGTTCCTGACGATCCCCGATCCATACCAGATCCACTCCCACTTCACGCGCCGCTTCAAGATCCTGTTCCATGGTCCGGGGAT
>JYMV01049982.1_pt1 | contig 10229 bp, 3 predicted proteins | sample 338911 | NCBI WGS metagenome assembly JYMV01 (sample SAMN03354496, study PRJNA234377) | hydrothermal vent metagenome | biome: Deep sea; feature: Hydrothermal plumes at the Eastern Lau Spreading Center, Western Pacific Ocean; material: Seawater | place: Tonga | collected 2009 | depth 2000 m m
TTCCAGCGCTTAACACTGCCCTCTAATTTTCCTTGAGTATAGTGAAGCTCAGAACCCTTTACGCCATTACTATACCAAGTAATATGGATGCCAGCTTTAACATCGTTAGTGTAATTCCCTTCACTTGATTTTTGACCGTTGTCGTGCCAGGTAGTTTGTACACCTTCTTTAGCATTATTTATAAAATTAGCTTTTGAGATCATTTGTTCGTTTGAACTGTATTTCCATTCAACAGCTTTTGATCGAACGCCATCTGCATATGTAGAATCTTCAACAATAGAATTGTTTTCATTCCAGCGCTTAACACTGCCCTCTAATTTTCCTTGAGTATAGTGAAGCTCAGAACCCTTTACGCCATTACTATGCCAAGTGATATGAATGCCAGCTTTAACATCGTTAGTGTAATTCCCTTCACTTGATTTTTGACCGTTGTCGTGCCAAGCTAAAGTATCTCCATTTATTTTTCCATGCTTGTATGGTGATGTTAGTGATTTTTCACCATTAGAATGCCATTTTTGATACTCGCCTTCTAATAAGTCATGCTTGTATATCCCTTTTGATGCAATATTGCCATTTTCATGCCATGTCTGCTTTATACCTTGCCTTTTCCCCTTGACGTACCCAAGCTCTAAAGATTTTTCACCATTAGAATGCCAATTAATCTCAAAGGTCTCTTGCGTCTCATTTTTATGGGTTTTTTGGGATACTTTTGTTCTGTAATCATATTGCCATTCAACAACCTCTACCTCGTCACCACCATCGTACAAAATTTCCTTTTCTTTGTCTCCATTTCTTGTGTAGTAAGTAGAATAACCATCCAAACTTTGTCCAGAATAATTAACAACTGACTCAACAATTCCATTAGGATATTTAGTCGTTTCGGTTTTGCTTGCGAAGAAAAATTGGTAAATTAGCACAACAATTGTGATTGCTATTACAATATAAGGTATGTTTTTTTTCATATTTTTAATAAATTATTTAATGCCACTTGTGTAATCTTGAGCTTCGAATGCGCCCATTCTGAAAAATCCGAAGTAGTCTGTCTTTGTCCAGTCTTCTTTCTTTAAATCGTTAAACGTTTCAGCATCAAGTTTTACAATTTCTCTGTATGCGTGCATTACAGAATCAATAATATCTTTTTCAGTTTTCTTAACATTAAGCTCAACTTCTTTATGATATTCTTGCAAGCCTTCTTGATTTAGCTTGTTGATACGATTGCCCAGCCCTTTGAGCATATCCAGCAACTCATTGGCAGGAATTTTTCCGGACATAACATTTTTCAGATGCTCGTTATTTTTTTGCTGTATTTTTTTTCTCTCTGTTTTATATCTACTTTTAATATCAATACATAGAGTATCTAACGCATCACTTCTTCTATTCAATTTAGTGTTGTTACTGCTCAGTACCTCTAAATACTTTTTAATATGTTTGTTGTCGATTTTTCCACTATCTAAAGAATTTTTAGCACCTTTGGTATACATTCTACAAGTATGAAGCTCTTGCCTCCCCATAACGTAATGTTTCACATTCTTTGCAAAGCCTATATAAGCTTGATCAAGAGCGGGTAACGCTTTTTCATTAATCAGCTTTGCAACCTTAAGGCAATTTCTATATTGTGGGCTAATGGACATAATTTTTCCTATTTTTTCTGATATTAATCTTCATCGATTTGGCTTAGCAAGGCTTTGTACAGATCGTCACCTTCCTTCGCTAGGTTGGCAATTTCTTTATCATCTTCATCTTCATCGCTATCGGTAGATGTTTCATCAACATCATCATCGCCAATACTGTCAAAATCTATAAATGAATCAGAAGCTTGGGGTTGAGAAGATGGTTGAGCATTAGATGCATCTTCTTGACTCTCTTCTTCCCCATTGCCCAATAACTTTGTATTTTGCAAATGAGGGTATTGTGCGCTTATTGACTCTTTATATTCATCCAACTCAATACCTGTATACGCTTCATTTTCAGCTGATGAATAAGCTTCATATAATTTTTTATCAGGATCGATAAAAGGAAATTGCAGCTCTGTAGTTTGGGTATTACCATCATTATAATCTTCAAAGATATAACGACCCTGGTCAAAACTTGTATGCTTAATACCCATCTCATAAGCCTTGTCATCGTCTTGAAGTGTAAATCCAGCATCAGCCTCTTTCGAAGTTTTAAGTAGGGCTCTACTCATTAGATGCACTTTTAGCTCATCCTCTACAGCTCTTGGATCCTGTGTTTGAACAATCAATTTAATATTGGCCGATCTTGCTCGTGTACCAATTGTTACTAATGTATTTACAATATCATCCTTCATCATTGACTCGCTACCTTTAGCTGGCATCAACTGTATCTGTGCATACTCATCAATAATAATAAAGATAGGGTCAGTCGTAAGTTTGGTAATTCCATTATGAGACATGTATTCTTCACGCAGATACATTTCCGCCTCAACCTCTCTTAAGGCGCTTAACAATCTTGAGGGTGATGTTCCTTTACTAAACACATCTACCTTTTCGCTGAACCCTTTATATCGATTAAACTCAATACCACTCTTAAGGTCGATTAAATACATTTTCTGTATTTGATTAAGATTTTTAAGTAACGATAAAATCACACCGTTCATAAAATTTGATTTACCCGATCCCGATGCGCCAATAATCATCATATGGGAAAGATTATTAATTTTGCTATAGTATTTATTTGATCCAGTGCCATAGCCCCAGAACACTTCTTCGTTAATCAATTCTTGACTTACATCAATACCAATCAACTCTTCTTTTGTTGGAATTGCGTCATACTCACACAATACAATCATTCTTTCTTTAGAGAATTCTGGATTCCATAACTCACTATTAGATTTGTCATAGTTTTGAAGTTCGTATACTTTATTTGGCTCGTCAAATAAAGTCTTAAAGTCAACAACCCTTGCAGCATCTTTCCATTTGGCAAGATTCTTCTTATGAGAGTAGGAGTAATAGTACTCCACCCTACCTTTAGTTTTTTTCACATGTAATAATTTTGGATTTTCAGAATTGTCATCCCATTCCATCAATGCAGGCAACGCCTCTTCAGTATTATCTTCAAGATAAATTTTAGATCCATCAACAATAACATGGACCTGTCTGTGTAGCAATGTGCAGATCTCATTCTCTTTTTTAAGCCATGCTTGTGAATCGTCAACATTATTGTATACAATATTTTTGATACCCTTGTTTTCTGACTCTTTAACAAAGGTGCCACTAAGATCTAGTATTTTTGCCAAAGAGCTAACGCCAGACTCTTTAATAATCATCAGTTTAGAGTTTCCATACTTACCCCATAAACTATGCTCAGAATTGTATTTTTCAATTTCAATTGAAAAATTTAATAAGTCTTCAGCTAGTGGCTTTACATCTATCCAGTGCTCTATAGAAACACCGTTCAATTTTTCTAAAAATATGTAACAAGAGTGGTTAATAATATCGGCGTCATAAAATTTTGGAGCCTGACCATGGATCTTAAACTCTCTAACTAACCTACCCAAAGAATTATTGCCATATACCAATACTTTGAACGACTCATTCCCTAGGTCTTTATGTAACTTAACATTTTCTAATTGAGTTCGATTTTCAAACTCTGCTTGATACCCGAGCCAATTAACAGAATCATATTCGGTACCTACAACAGAATAACTCAATTCAACACCCAATTTTGTAATCTCAAAATCTTTTATTCGAAAGATTACAGGGCCGGGGAGTTTAACCTCATACATATTGGTTGAAAATATTGGATTTATCAAATGCGACTTAATAGAATCAAAATAACCTTTTGATTTATGTATAACTGCCTGTGCCTCTAACTCTCTTGATAACTCTTCAGATATGATTGCATCATTTTCTAACAACAGTTGAACAGCTTGCAAGTGACCAACATCCATCGCCCAGATAAGCGCTGTCATGCCGTTATTGTCAGCTGCCTCGATATTAGGCTTGTATTTGAGTAGTAGCTCAACAACGGTTGAATAATCTTTGTTTACTGCCCAGATAAGTGCTGTGACACCATCATTGTCAGTTGTGTCGATATTGGCCTTGTATTTGAGTAGTAATTCAACTGCAGTTGAATGACCCTTGCCCGCTGCCAAAATTAGCGCTGTGTAGCCATCATTGTTAGTCGCTTCGGTATTGGCTTTGTGTTTGAGTAGTAATTCAACAGCAGTTGAATGATTATTAATTACTGCCAAGATCAGTACTGTGTTGCCGTTATTATCAGCTGCCTCGGTATTGGCTTTGTGTTTGAGTAGTAATTCAACAACAGCTGAATAGTCATGGGCTACTGCCAAGAACAGCGCTGTGTTGCCAGTATTGTTAATCGCTTCGGTATTGGCTTTGTGTTTGAGTAGTAATTCAACAGTAGTTGAATGGTTATTACTTACTGCCAAGATCAACGCTGTGTTGCCGTTATTGTCAGCTGCCTCGATACTGGCTTTGTGTTTGAGTAGTAATTCAACAACGGTTGAATGGCTTACGTTTGCTGCCTCGATAAGCGCTGTCATGCCGTTATTGTCAGCTGCCTCGATATTGACCTTGTGTTTGAGTAGCAGCTCAACAACGGCTGAATTGTCTTTGTATGCTGCCCAGATAAGCGCTGTCATGCCGTCATTGTCAGCTGCTTCGATATTAGGCTTGTATTTGAGTAGCAGTTCAACAACGGTCGAATGGTTGTGAACTACTGCCAAGATCAGTGCTGTGACACCATCATTGTTAGTTGCTTCGGTATTGGCTTTGTGTTTGAGTAGTAATTCAACAGTAGTTGAATGGTTATTAATTACTGCTGAGATCAGCGCTGTGTTGCCGTTATTGTCAGCTGCCTCGATACTGGCTTTGTGTTTGAGTAGTAATTCAACAACTTCTGTTTGCCCAATTACTGCAGCATACACCAGCATCGAATGGCCTTTATTAATCTGAACATACTTATTATCTATAAGATATTTAAGTATCTCCAAGTTTGAACCCTCATCAATCTTTGATGTGAACAGGCTTTCAAACTCAGAGGAGGCTGGTGAGTTGAATTCAATATATTTATTTAATTGCTTAATGGAAGTAATACTTCTTATGTCCATCTTTCTATACTTGTTTTTTTCTACATCGTTAGCCGTTTTAATTTTGACAATCGAGATGATAATAATTATTGTGCCAATAAAATATGGCAATATTGACGTGTTATCGAACAATGGTCTTTCTCCCTTTATTAAGTCTCAATATGATAGGCTGTTATTATAAATTATTTGGCTAGCTTTGCAGTTTCTTTGTTGTCAATATTGCCACCTAACTTTAGTCGTTTAATAATTTCAGTCTGTCGATCTTGCTGAACTTCGCCCTTCCACCAATCATTGTTTCTACAATCGTAGCGTTCAAGGCTGAGTTGGTGCTGTTTATGTTTTTTAATTCAGTAAATTATAGATCCAAAATACAGCTGGGGCCAGCGAATGAGATTGATGACAGTAATAATGTGGCTAGCAGAACAAAGACTGGCATCAAGATATTTAAAATATAAACAAATAGTGTTGAATTTTATATCAACATGACCCACACCATTTGATCGTATTGTAATAAATTACTTGTTAGCTAATCAAGCTTGTTGTGAGTAGTTTAACCTTAGTCAAAAATGTGAAAAAATTATGAAGATAACGCTAGAATTGTAAATTTCTTTACTTTTTTAATTGCTATTTTAGTATTCTTTTTGGATCGAGTGATTGTGTTAATAACTTCACTTGTTTTTGCTAGATGATCTTCCTAAGAGCGTTCTTAATATCTACACCCTTATTTAAATCTCGCATAATCATTTGCGTCGAAAATCCCACTTCTTGGTATTGTTGTAATTTTAGGGTTTTGTCATTTTTATCTAATGTTACCCACCAATAGTACTGAGATCCTATTAGAGAGCCGAATAAATCATCATCATCAAAAGGACTAAACTTAGAAATACTAACGTTATAAAAATTTTCTATTTCCTTTAGGACTATAGCTTTTTGATCGTCCATTGAATCTAACGAATCAATCCGCATTAAATAAATTCTTTTATATTTATCAGTATGTTTATAACCATTCAGTTGATCCTTTCTTTGTACAAGGAGTTTATGAGCAAAAAATTTATATATTGAAAATGCAAAGAACCCAATACTGCCACCAAATAGTGGAGCGATAAAGTCTATGTAATGATTAAAGACCAATAAAATTAGCACTGATAGAAGCACTGCTAAAAACTCAAGCCATATGAAAAAATCTGCCTCACCAATGCTAAAGTGAAATATGCTATAGATTTTTATTGATATTTTTTTTCTGAGACGATCAAGTCTTTTTAATATTTGATTGGCACCAGCATACGGATATAACAATACTGCTTGACTCCTAAAAGCAAAAAATAATAGGGTAATGATGCCAATAGTGATTGATAATGGCACCCATTCTGGACTGACAGTAATAAAATCGTTGTTGATCGTATTATCCAAAACAGTTGCCTGAACGTAAACACCTGCAACTGCAGTTTCATAAATAGGAGTAAAAACTCTATCCTTTGATCTTCCAGTAAGATTTGAACCAAATAGTACAATTTGATCTTTAAATGATTTTTTTTCAATTGGCATTATTACATTAAGTAATGATGTTGATGGATACATCTGTGTGGGTGTTACATCTCTCCAATTAATCCTAACATTTGAAACTTGTGTTGTTGCCATATTTAGGTGTTTAGAAACCAATAATGGCACAGTAGGGATTGAATAATTCTTTGATTCCACACGTAGCCTGGCTTCAGTGATCACACTAGAATCAATGAGAATATTGCCACTACCTAAATTACTAAGCGATTCATTCTGTCGATATATATCCTTAAAAAAAGGATAAATCATAGAATCATGAATGCGTGATTGAGGCTGGCTACTTTTGACCGTATCATGTATGTATACGCTTGGATCTAAATCTCGCATATCATTCACTTGAGACCCTTGTGGAATATTGCCGGCCATTACAAAAACATTATTATGGCTCTTAATAATATCGACTAACTGCTGATCATATTCGGGACAGTGACTTGATCTTCCAACAAATAAATAATCAAGAATAACAACCTTGGGATTTTGTTTTAATACATTTTGTAAAGCTGTTACCAGTCCATATCTTGAGGATGAAGCGTTAGCATGGATGGTAGTACAGTACTCTTCCCTTACTTCTTCATAGATTATAATTTCAGATTCGCCAGTACCTATATCTGTATATGTTTCATCCTTTTTAGTCTGCATGACCGAGAGATAAACAGATTCTAGCGCCTGGTCACCTTGATCAGGAAATTTTCCAATATCTTTATCTCGGGTTAAAACAACCTGAATATCGGCAGCAGGTTGTTTGGTATAAGGCCGATTAGCTACAATAAACGTATAGGTCTCTTCACCAACCCCTTTTAGAATTCCTTGGTAATTCTCATTAAGATTAATAATTCGATAGTCATTAAGAGTAAGGAGTACCAGTAGTGCGTAAATTACCCAATAGCCGATAGAAAGAATAGTGTTCCTACTAGTAAGAGTCATAGTGGAGAATTCATGTTTTTATATTGAGCTTATTATATTAAGGTACAGCTTCAAAAACAACAACACCAGAACCAATTTTATCACCCATACCAAGCTCGACTGTATAAACCAGGCCAACATTTGAGCCATTATCCCCCATCATAGCACCACTAAATATGCCGTTTCCTTGTTCAAAAGGCATAGGACTTAACCAGTCCTCGGATGTAAAACCGCCAGAAGATCCGCTAATCGCTCCATCATATAGATTTAACTCACCCTCTATAAGGTCTGAGATAATTTGAGTATTGGTATTATCAGTAATGCTAAATTGAGCCTTAACGGAATTATTCGAAAAATCAATGTTCAGGGTGGCTTCGTCCAAATTACCATTGTTAAGCCAATTACTTGTTGTTGTATCTTGAATCATTACGCCAGACTTTTGCACAACATCATAATTAATCACACCTGTCATTGGCAGTGTCATCACACTTGATTCATTAGCACGCTCTTCAAAAATAAAGTTTACCCTACCATCAAATGTATCCATTGAATCGTCAAAAGTATCATTCTCTAATACATCAGCCCAACTACCCCAATTAATGGCAGTACCACTCTTAGTCATATAATGACCATGATCTAAGATCGCCTCAAGATCTGCACTTTCTGTATTAGAGTTCCACGGTTCATATTTGAAATCATCTATATAAAAATCCTTTATTGCACCGGTCTTTAGATCGTACGTCTTGCCAAATGTTTGTTTTCCATCTGAGCCGTCATCTATTAGATTCTCTGCTTTTTCTGCTTGTGACCAGGCAACATTTTCAACATACCCCATATTATTATCAATAATGTTTGCTGCAAATGCATAAGTTTTATCTATTTTAGTATCCACATTGGCGAATAAGACCGAGCCTAAAGCTAAATCATTCGACCCTCCAAAATCAATGGCCATACCATAAGTAAGCCCAATGTGATGCCCATCATTGCCCATCATTGTGCCAGATATGATAACGCCACCTGTTGGGAAGACGCCCGGATCAAGCCAATCATACACATTGTATAAATATTGGTAATCTAAGATATTACCTTCAGATGAATAATCCTGAAAACTCATATTCCCTGTTTGACCAAAAAATTGACCTGTTTCAGGTATTAAAGTCGCAATCACTTCATCAGAGGTTGTAGTAATGCCATAGTCAGAGGTTATTGTAAATTGAGCTGTGATATTATTCGTGGCAAAATCAATTGCAAGGTCAGCATAGTCGAGTGTACCACGAGCCCCCATAAAAAGCATCACTGGCGAACGATCAACGACGTGATAATCTAATATACCAGTTATGGGTAAAGCCAAAGTATTGTTAGGCTCGTCTTCAACAATATAAACCAATCGATTGCCATTAACATTAACATTCACTGATCGTCCTCCATCATCTATTTCTAACCAAAAAGAATCCCAACTACCCCAAGTAATTGTACTGTTATCCAAGCTATATGAGTCATATGTGTCATAAAAACTTTCTCTACTATATGATGATTTTTCTATCTTACCAAAAGCATCTATAATTAGAAAAGATTCACATTTAGACTCATTACAATTGTCATAAACTACCCCCTGTGTAGAAACATCATTAGAATGATTTGGACCAATAACCTGTGCTTGAATGTTAAAGTCGTCCAAAAGAGATGTGCTATCTAAACTGGCAAGCGCAGCAGTAGAATAATCTCTATCGTCATCTATTTTAATGACAATATCGGCACTATCTGAAGAAATACCATCGTCTGCTACAACACTAAACTCCAATCTAGCGTCAGCATTGGCACCATAAGGTTCATAGTGCTCATCATAGACAATATCACCAATTACAGAAATCTCACCTGTTTGTGAATCTATCTCGAATAACTCAGCATCTTTACCTTCAAGAGAATAAGAAACATTACTATTGCCATTGTCAAAAAACGTTTTGATAAATCCATAATTACCTTTGCTCCCTTCCGCAATCCAATCTGTATAGGTATTACGCAGAAACAACTGCGGAGCACGGCCCTTGCTAAACAGTTGTTCTTTAGCCAATTCCATATCAGACTCATCAACAATCCCATCTTTATTTAAATCAGCCGCTCGAGCATGTTCAAGACTGAAGTTTTCAACGTCAAATAAAACACTTAGAACATTAACAACTTTATCATGATCCAACTGGTGAGCCTCTTCTTTAGGGGTATCTATATTAATTAAGAAGTCCGGTGTCTCAATGATCATCGGCATATCGTCGATTGAAGCAACAAATCCCACTTCGCCCGGGTTAATAATCAAACTACCAATATCGTTACCAACCCTCACTTGACCTGAATTAACTTTCTGATAAAACCCTGACTTAATCCCTTCATAGCCTTCTACTGACACGTCTTTAGGAATAAAAATTAGCTCATAATCTGTACCTAAAGAGTAAGCACTAGCAATAGTGGTTGCTACTTCAGTTTTTCCATGACCACATTTGCCACTGGTTGTGCGTAATTTACCTCGATTTAGCGTTACTTTAAGCCCTTCACACTTGCCATTAGAAAAGTTTAGATCTTCAAAAATAATGGATGAGTTTTTATACAGGATATATCGAGTGTCATCAATGGTTGTAATCTCGGCCTTTGCGCTTGAACTAGCTGTAGTTTCAATTAATTGATTCTTAAAGAACGCCTGACC
>JYMV01020660.1_pt1 | contig 10226 bp, 1 predicted proteins | sample 338911 | NCBI WGS metagenome assembly JYMV01 (sample SAMN03354496, study PRJNA234377) | hydrothermal vent metagenome | biome: Deep sea; feature: Hydrothermal plumes at the Eastern Lau Spreading Center, Western Pacific Ocean; material: Seawater | place: Tonga | collected 2009 | depth 2000 m m
CCGAAACCACCTTCACCACATCCCCTACATTGTACTCTCCCGTTATCTTACCCTTTAAAAACATAAAGGACGGTGTCGGCTTAACCTCTGCATGCCTAATGGGATGGTTTACAGCCAGCTTTCCAGCTAAACTGCTCTGAGCCTGAGCAGGGAATGAAAAGTTTGGAACAGCTTGGTTGACCTTCACCCAGTACCCTCTGGTAGGTTTGAGAACATTCAGGGTATTGGTCCCTGCCGCATTTGGCTCGTAAACCAAAGCACCCTGGTCAAAGCCTATAACATATTGAAGATTGTTTGAAGAAATGAGATCGGAAAAAGCTTCTTCTATATTTAATTCGTAATCAGGGTAATATGAAATCAGGTTCCAACCTTGTGTCAATGAAATTGAATTGTCGGCAAAAGCCCGACCTCTAAAGTATATTTTGCTGGCTGACCCTGTCACTTTTATATAATATCCACCTTTGCTGCTGATGGTATCCAATGTGGCGTAAGCATCATTGGGTCTATAATACCCTTTCATGCTTGAAACGTATACCAGCTGATTATTCTTTATTAACGTTCCGAATATGCTTTCGGGATGGGATTTTAGCCCATCATATGGAACTGATATCAGGTTCCAACCTTCAGTAAGCGATACGTCATAAGCGACAGAAAGGCTGTCCTGAGAAAAAGAAAGACTTGGCCAAGCACTTGTTTGCGGTGCATAGCCGCTCGAATAACCAACGGTTTGACCATCAGTGATTAGTTTTTCTTTACTGTAAAAAGATACGCTATCCTCAGAATCAATAACTCCCAAAGCAAAAGAATGCTCTCCGCTTGAGTTTATGACACCACTCAAATCCAGAGATATTTTTGAACCTGATACTAAAGAAGACAAAGTATCTATTGGTGTGCCAAAGACATGATCAACAACGCCTATGTTATTGCCATCAATTTTTTCTCCCCACCCCTTCAGATTATATTTGTACAGAACAATTCCACCAGTCAAGCTATTAACAGTTTCTGGAACCAGATTTAAACTCGTCTTATAGCTTGCATTCACAGATTCAGAAATGTCAAAACGCAAAAACGCAGCGTGATTTATTGAAACTTGCAAGTTTTTCGTCTGATAGGGAAGCACTGGACTAGTGACAGCCGTGGCTATTGAGCGGTCATTTGTTGGATAAATCTCATCTTCGACTTGAAAGGTCCATGAACCGCCACTGACTCCATCTACTGAAACAGACCAATTATAGGTTCCACCCGGTTGAAAGGTTTCAAACAGTACATTATATGGATAATCAAAACTTTCAGTTCGGTTTACACCGGGACCGCTTACCGTAACTGTAGCTGTTGTTCCTGAATAATCTTTCTTATAAGGATAATTCCAAGCCAGGCCATAGTCCATTGGAACATTTACTGCATTATTTTTTGGTATAGGAACACTTGGATACGGATATCGATAACCCGGGATCCAGTAAACTGAATCACCATATTCATAAGCACCTATATCCGGCGCATCACCAACAAACCTGCGGTTCTGGCCAGGATATAAGGGTGGGTGATTTAAATCCCCATCAACCCCATCATTGACCCCCGGTATTATCACCCCGGCATCAACCAGATTAGATCCTTTCTTGGGCCGGAAATCATAGTTTTGTTTACTGTCAACGAATGGGTTCTCGCCAAACTGCCCAAAAAGTGACTCTTCAGACCGACTACGATTTTGTATCCACGGATCCATCAACTCAAAATGGGGATATGCATAGGCATGTGCTGAAGTTATATCTAATGCTAGTCCATACCAGATACCCACAGAATCAAGATGAGAAGCATCAAGAGGATACTTATATCCTTCACTACCATAATAATTCGGATCACTGCCCGGAGGCCAGCAGTCCGGTGAAGAACATTCCAGTCTAAACTCTGCAATACTGTTATGAAAATTAGAATTCCAGTTACCTTCTTCTTTATCGCCTGTCCCACTTGGCCCACAATACTTGTTATATGGGAGACTGATATCCTGTTTATTGTTATCATATGCGATAACATGATGCACATCATGGTAATTCCCCTTTAAACGAAAACCACGATTGTTACCTACAGAAACGACATGATGCACATCACCATAAGTGCCCGCGCAACTTCCATCAAAGCGCATACCATTTAAATGGGGCGCATTGATGATCCATGTGTATCGTGTTGTAGATCCAGGAACTGAAATGGGATTTCTCTGAATCCCACTACCATCTATTTGTTCATATAGATTTTCAAATCGACAATACTCTGTTAAGGATTCAATTGCAGGGTAGATACCAGCTGTAAAACTATTTTCTATTGTAAGATATCGCCATTGGCTTCCACCAGTGACAAAGCTCCCATCAGCTCTTGCCCCCCTGTAATTTCTAGTTGTTACACCATAATGTCCAGAAGCTGAAAACCAATCATTATACCTAAATAGTATATTTTCCATTGTTGGGAACATAGTACGCGTCTGGTACCAAGGAGAGGCATCATTTATATATTCGAAAATACAATTTCTGACAGTGGTATTGTACCCCCAGGTAACCATGTTACCTTCGAGGCCCATGTCAGAGCTAAATGAAAACTTGCAATCTTCTATTGTTGTGTAACTAGAGCTATAAAATTCGACTGAGCCTGCAAAAAAATGGAGGTTTTTAAATTCAAAATTGTCGGAAAATGAAAAGGCTAATATTCTGTCCCTCACTCTTACTCGGACATTTGTGGATGTGGGGATATAATCATCGCTGGCGTAAAGGTATAAGGTGTTGTTGTCAGGATTAAATGACCATTCTTCCAGCGTATCTAAATTTGCAAGGTTCCCAGGCTGATAGCCCTCTTCTGGATACTTTATAGGCGATTTCATCCTTAATGCCCAGACAGTACCTGGCTCAGGGTTCTTCGGGTTCCCAGTTGTGGGATCGGTAGGATTTTTAAAATTAGTAGGCATCGCAGGTATCATATACCGCCCATCCACAAATACACCGTAGATCGAATCAACCTGCGTCTTGATAGATTGAGAAATGGAATTCATATCTAAAACCGCTTTATAAATGGCATGACCATTATGAGTGTAGGGTTCCCAGCTAGCATTAATGGAAATAGTACCATCAATAATCACATCTTCATTTGGATACCCTTCAATAACGATTTTCTGGCCTTCTGCCTCAGGTAAATGATTCAACTGCCATTTGTTGAGCAACTCTGTATATCTTCCTTCCCGGATATAAATGCGATCTCCGGCCCTTGCATCATCAAGCGCACTGCGGATGGTTGGATATGGACAATTCGAACTGCCATCGGGTGCTAGGCAATCATTAGAGAAATACTTTGATGCAACCTCAGTATTACTCATGGGGACATGATTTTCATTTGGACTATGATCAACTAGCTCCCAATTATTATTGAGATCCACTGGATAATAGGCGACAAGTCCAGACTCGTTGCCAGCCAAAGTCTTATCCATATTATCTTGAATCTCGGATTGGGTACGAGCCACATTCCACATTCGAATCTCATCCATTTTTCCTTCGAAATTTGTACCGATATATCTTACTGGTGTTGCGGTTGGGGTTGTTCCTGAAGCACCCGTATAATTGTTCACTTCAACACCATTAATAAAAAGCTTATAATTGGTGCCATCGAAAGTAGTGGCTATATGGTGCCAGACTTTGACAGGGATATCCACTGTAACGTTGGTGATTTTGGTACTGCCACCCGTTATAAATCCATATTTTATCTCATTAATACTCGTGCCAGATGTAGTCATAATATGTATTGTAGGTCCACTAGTGGCTAAGTTCCAAGGATCGGAAAAAACATTATAAGCAGTGGTTGTTGTGCTGTCAGAATAGATCCATGCTTCCTGGGTAAACTGAGCTCCTAAGACAGGTGCATTATCAGACAGATCGATTTGATCGCTATTTGATTTTAAACCATGAGGCCAAGCTTTTTCACGATATTGATGATAACTATTTGCATCGAACACATCAAACAAAAGGTACTCATCCGTCTCATACTGAGAGAGCGCATTTTTATCGACAATTAGGTCGTCCGCATTTACAAATGAGACGATCAGAAATAATGAGAATAAGACTATTAAATTCTTTTTCACAGGAGTACTCCTAAAAATAACCCCATTTAATTTAATCAAACTGTGTATTTTTTTCATCCCGACTGTCCCCCCGTCATTTACCAGGAGGGATTGGGAAAGTGGTTGAGAAAGCGGTTTCATTTCAAAAGCACCATTTTCCGGGTTTTCTGAAAGCCCTGGGCACTGAGCCGGTATATATAGACCCCGGCACTGACCGGTGAACCCCTGTGGTCCTTCCCGTTCCACACCAGACTGTGGCTTCCAATGGGGAACCAGCTTTGTGTGAGGGTACTCACCTCCTGACCCATAATATTATATATCCTCAAGCTCACCTGTGATGGGATCGGTACCTCAAAACGTATGGTGGTGGTAGGATTAAAGGGGTTGGGATAGTTCTGGTGAAGGGTAAACGTCTCTGGAAGCTGGGAGAGTATCTCATGGGTCATGGAACTGACATATTCAGGTGAACCGGCAATTATCTTGAAGGGATAGACAGGTAGCTTATCCCAGTTCTGGTTCAGGGTGACTGAAGAGGTCTCTTTAATATGATGTGTCTCTCTATTAATAAGGTCAAGGAGTACAATATCATGTTCTACAGGGAAGTCACCTTCCATATCAAAGGACAGAGTAACGGGGCTTGTTTCTTCTTTAACTCTCAGCTGGATATCCCAGACACCTTCAGGTTCAGCCAGTGAGCGTATGTCTGAGGTGAAGTGAGATATGCTGGCATTCCACTCACTTCTCGGCATGACCACTGAGACATATCCTCCCATATAGGGCGGTTCGGGGTTGTCCCTGAAGTCCAGTCCTTCCAGGGATCCTGAGAGTCTTCCCACAGCGTTACCCGGATCAATGTAAGTATCTCCGTAAGCACCAATGTTCAGCTTCCAGCCGTCAGGTATAGTGACATTCTTCCTGGCAATTTCATTAGGTGCCTTAACGGGTCTTAACACCAGAGGTTGAGTGACCACCCACCGGTTATAAATGGCATAACCAGCCCAGGGAAGAAGCAGAGCCTCCGGGGATGACCACCCTTCCCCTGTCCAGCCGTATGAAATGGGACCGTAAACGTTACTTTCCTGAATGTTCAGATTGACGGGGAAGGGGTATGGGTTGCCGATCATGTTCCAGCCCGGTTGAAGCTCATACTCAAACCCTGTCTGGTCCAGCGAATAGCCTGAACCCGTGGTAAACGGAAACTCGGCCTTCACGTCATGGATAAGCCAGTAGCCTTTACCCGGTTCAAGTTCGGTAGACTCCTCCCAGTCCTCTCCGTTCCATTGCCTCACGGCCCAGGTGGTGGACTTCTTCTCTCCCAGCGCATAATCCAGGACAGCAGCTACATCATCCTCATCCAGCCTGGCCGGTACGGAGATCATGCGCCACTTGTTTCTGGGCAGACCGTCCTTTAAGACGCTTCCTGAAACATCACTTGAGAGACTGTCTTCCGGAAACTTTACCTCAGCAGAGTGTATATCGCTGGTAGTATTGTTGTTTTTTTTGTCTGAGGTAGTGATGTAATAACTGATACCCATAAACGTCATGGCATCTCCGGGGATAGTGGCCTGGTACTGGTCCACATCCGTGGAGTCCATGAATATCGCACCGGTCTTCGTATTGCCACCGGCGGCATAGATCAATACTGGATTCTTGATATCATTTATATCTGTAATGCTGGCGTTTATGGTGAGGGGTGTGTTGACGCTCCCGTATCCCGGGTCAAGGGGCAGGAAGGTTACCACAGGACCCTGAACGTCCTTTGCAATATTGATAGCGGCCACATCAGGAAGATCGATGCCGCTGTAGTTGGGATCAGGGGAGACGGTGGATGCCAGGATGATACTGTAGGCGATGTTCCCAGCGAAGTCATTTATGCCTTTTACTGTTACTGTCTGGGGCTTACTCCAGCCTGAAGGGGTGAAGATGAGTGAGTCAGGAGAGACGCTTGCCTCACTTAGATCAGAAGAGAAGACAGGAATGATGACATCTTCTAAAGGTGCAGATGCAAGTACCACCGTAAAGGTGTCAGACTCCTCATATTCTGAGGTTACAAGGCCTGTTGACCTGTTCACAGTAATCCCCTCATCCACATCCATGACATCAATGATGACATTTTCCGCCGGTGAGGTAAAGATGCTGTCTGATACGGTGATGCCCAGAACGTAGAAGGGGATGTCCTCAAAGTTTACTATGGCCGCCGTGGTGATTATGCCTGTGGAGTCATTCAGGATAAAGTGACCTTTATCATCACCTGATACGATCGTCCAGTCCTGGAGAATGTCACCCATATCAATGTCAGTACCTTCCAGATAACCCAGCTCTGTCCCAACGGCCGTATACTCAGACAGGGTGAACACCTGGTCCGGCGTCACATGGGGAACGGTCATACCCTCGCCGATCACAAAGACGGCCAGGATTTCTTCATAGATGACCTCATGGGGGTCTGTGGACCTGACCCGGATATAATGGATCGGCTGGGTGGGGTAGTTCATTTCTTCAACGGTGATAAGTGTGTTCCCCTCGATCCTGAAGTGGTTGTTGTCCACATCTCCCTCACCTGATACAAAGCGGTATACATGGGTGTCAAAAGTGTCCGCATCGGAAGTGGTGAGCATACCCACATAGGACAGGGAGTCAAGGCCGTTCTCAACAGAGTTGGGTGTTAGGGTAATGTCCAGCGGGGGATCATTCACCGGGGAAACGTCCACTGTAATCTCCTCTTCCCGGCTCTTTGAGCCGTCGTCTGTTGTTATCCTGAAGCCGAAGTTGCCGTGGTCCTCTCCAAACTGGTGGGGATCAGCAGCATAGATCACCTGCTGATTAACGCTGGTGACGGTGCTCGGGGAAGAGGTCATGGCATCACCCCGTGTGGTGCCGTCATCTGTCTGGAAGAGTGTGCCGTTTAACGGGAGGGTTGTGACCTGGAAGATTAACTCCCGGCCACCCTCATCAGAACCCTGAAGGGTGATGGTCACATCAACGTCCTCATCCACCGTGATGGCCTGGGGAGCGGCGGTCAGTTCATAATCAACATTGGTCACAAGAACATTGAACTCGTCCTCCACCCACAGGTTGTTGGAAGTGCCCCGGATGGTAAGGGTGGTACCGCCAAACTGATCCAGGACGTATTCCAGGGTCAGGGTGTCATTGCTTACAGAAGCGGTTAATAGCGAGTCATTGGTGTTGGCCTGGACACTCTTTATTATATCCCAGTCATTGTCGTCAAGGTCTGTAAAGACATCAGAAAGATCAATGAACGTCTTGTTCTGGGTCTCATCAGCGGCCTCATCCTCAGCCACGTCAGCGATCTCGTTGGCCACCGTAGGAGGATCGTCCACCGGTGACACGTTTATAGTGACCGCGGCCGCATCGGAGTCGTCTGTTCCGTCATTTACTTTAAAGGTGAAGTTGCCGTATCCGTCCCCGTTGCCGTTTAAGGCCGATACATAAACAAGCTTGGAGCCTGTGTGAATCACTGTTGTGGGCACCTCCAAGATAGCATCACCCCGGCTGGTGTCGCTGTTGGCCTGATACAGGGTGCCTTTTGACGGGAGGGTGGTTATGGAGTATGTAAGTGTGCTTCCCTCTATATCCGTGCCGGATAAAGTGATGACCCTGTCTACATCCTCAAGAGCCGTCACTATCTGAGCTGTGGCTACAGGCACGTCATTGACCGCTGTAACATTTACCGTTACCGTGGCCGTATCAGAGTCGGTGGTGCCGTCATTCACTGTAAAACCGAAGTTGCCGTATCCGTCCCCGTTGCCGTTTAGAGCGGAGACATAGATCATCTTGAACTGTGCATTGGCCACATCGGCCGGTACCTCTGAGACGGTATCACCCCGTGTGGTGTCGTTTGTAGCCTGGTAGAGGGTCCCCCTGGATGGGAGAGTGGTAATCTTGTAGGAGAGGTTGTCACCGTCAACATCACTTCCTGCCAGTGTGATGGCCACATCCGTGTCTTCATTTACTGTTACTGTCTGTGCTGTTGCTACAGGCACGTCACTGACAGCGGTCACATTCACCGTGACCGTAGCCTCGGGACTGCTTGCGCTGCCGGCAGAGGCCTTGAACCCAAAATTGCCGTGACCATCTCCGCTGCCGTTTAGAAAAGAGACATAGATAACCCGGTGGCTGCCGTCTGATACTGTTGTAGGTACTGTGGAGATGGCATCACCCCGGGCGGAGCCGTCTGATGTCTGGTAGAGTGTTCCCTTGGAGGGGAGGGTGGTGATCTGATAAGAAAGTGTCCTTGCCTCTACATCAGTTGCGGCCAGTGTGATGGCCTTATCCACGTCTTCACTCGCACTCACTGTCTGGGCCGTGGCTGTAATGTCATCATCCACGGGGGCAACATTCACCGTCACCGTGGCCTCGTCAGAGTCTGAGTTGCCGTCGTTTGTTTTAAACCCGAAGTTGCCGTGTCCGTCCCCGTTGCCGTCCACGGCTGATCTGTAGATGATTCGGTGGCTGCCGTCTGAGACTGTGGTGGGTACTGTGGAGATGGCATCACCCCGGGTGGAGCCGTCAGCTGTCTGGTAAAGGGTGCCGTTCGCCGGAAGTCTGGATATGGTGCAGGTGATTGCGCTCCCCTCCGTGTCCTCTCCTGAGAGTGTAATGGTCTTGTCCACGTCCTCATCGGCATTTACTGTCTGGGCCGTGGCGGTGGGAGCGTCATTCACGGCGGTCACATCAATGGTCATGGTGGAAGCTGCACTGGAGTAGCTCTCCCCATCACTCACCTTATAGGCAAAGGTTGTATAGGCACTTCCGCTGGAATCGGCAACCGGGGCGAAGCGGAGGTGACCGGTCGTAATGTTGGCGGCTGTGATGTCCTGGTTGGCTGTCACATCCTCACCGGAGTCATGGGTGTCGTCATTGTCGGCGTCCAGGTAGAGGGTGCCGGTTGTTTCCAGGGAGGTTACCTCAATATGGTCAAGGGCATCCTGGTCAAGATCAAAATAGTTGAAATCAGAAGTTGCGAAAGCGTACTCCGTGTCCTCACTGGTGGTCACCGTGGGTGCCGAGGAGATGGTTGGGAACATATTGCCGCTGGCGATGGTGAATGATTTATGATTTGATGTATGCTGATTGATAAGCTAAATAGGCCAGCAAGTAGGTGGCATCATTCACCTTTACCATTGAATTAAATTGGCCATTATTTGCATCATGCTCATCATTCCACACTTTTTTGATGGAGGATCCATCGCTGTTTATGGTAAAAGTGCTGAGATAGCCATCATTTCCTGTACCCGCATAAGCCAGGACATAGTTGTCATCATTCATCTGTATAAAAGAATTATGATCAGCTATGCCTGTCTCATGAACGAGGCTTGAGACTTTTGTGATATTCGATCCGTCAGCCGAAATGGAAAAAGTGGAGACAACACCGTCTCCATTATCATAAGCCAGGGCATAGGTATCATCATCTACTTTCACCAGGGAATTATATTCGGCCCCATCCAAATCATACTCCAGTGAGTCTACCTGTGTTATTGTTAAGCCATCAGAAGAGATGGTAAAGGTTTTCAATTTGCCAGGACCGCTAAAAACCCCCCATCCAGCCGGTATTACTGAGTAATAAGCCAGCAAGAAGGTGTTATCATTCATTTTTATTAGGGAATTATAATATGCCGCTTTTGCTACCTTATCTGCAGTTGCAAGATCACCTTCATGTTTCAGTAAGGCCACTTCAGTGATGGACGACCCGTCAGCGGAAATATTAAAGGTCTTAATATATGGGTCGCCAGAATGAGTACTACCACCTACACTGGTTTTCCCCCCATTGTAAGCCAGTGCATAGGTATCGTCGTCTACTTTTACGAAGGAATTGTAGGTTGCATATTCAGTATCATGCTCCAGGGAGTCCACTTCAGTGATGGCTGACCCATCAGCTGGGATGGTAAAAGTCTTGATGTATCCATCCTCATCATCATCTTGATAAGCCAAAGCGTAGGTGTCGTCATCTATTTTCACCAGGGAATTATGATAACCCCGTTTATTATCATGCTCAATGGTGTGTTTATTAGTGATAGAGGATCCATCAGCCGATATGGCAAAGGTCTTGATGTAGCCGTCAGCATTAAGCCCGCTATAGGCCGGTGCATAGTTGAGGACATTCATCTGGACAAGG
>JYMV01049664.1_pt1 | contig 10226 bp, 8 predicted proteins | sample 338911 | NCBI WGS metagenome assembly JYMV01 (sample SAMN03354496, study PRJNA234377) | hydrothermal vent metagenome | biome: Deep sea; feature: Hydrothermal plumes at the Eastern Lau Spreading Center, Western Pacific Ocean; material: Seawater | place: Tonga | collected 2009 | depth 2000 m m
TTCAAGAATAAAAATATCATTTGGAAAATACTTGGAAGTCTCCTGATATTCACCATCATAGTTATTCACCCTACCCGTATTAGTACTAACCCATTGCGGCGGCTGGCCATGATGGACTTTCGCCTGGTGGGCATATGAAGTTCCTATAACAGGTCTAGGAAATGTTTTATTAATAACACTCAACACATCAGTTGGGGTTATTTCCTCCTCCGCTTGATTAAGGCCTTCAATAAAATCACGAACAGCTATTCTTTCCAGCCTTCTTAGCGTATGGTAAGAAAGTGCCGGACGACCAATGCCAAGTTGGTCAAGAAGATCTAATATAGTATCTTGGGGCAAAGAATTTATTAATAACCCTAAGAAACCCGAAAAGTCGGGAACATCCGGCTCTACAAAGTCTGGATTATAATGTTGTGTATATACCTGAGGAACCCAATTAATTGGAGCCTGTGCATTAGAAACAAATAAAATTTCATCTCCTTCCGGAGACCAAGAAGGGGCCCAACAAAAGGGATGGTCTGTATATACGGTACTAAGAGTGCCCATTGCATGAAAATAGTTATTCGCATAAGGCTTAAACCAACTAGAATCAGAAGTAAGATCCTTATAATAACCTTGCGTCAAATCAGTAATATGAGTATTGCCCCCTATAATATCCACCATGTCTGTTCCATCTTTATTCATAACCGCTATTCTTGGAAATTCGGTTCCCCAGTAACCGGAATTAAATTCAACTTCACGAAACCCGCTACGCATATCTACTGTATTATACCCTTTGGCGAAATCAAAGGGTTCATTAAAAAACATAGGTGGGTATGTAATAATACGAAAATAAAGTTCAGACATACCCTGAGGAACTTTATATGAGGCAGTAGTTTCGTTTCGGCGTTCCTTAGTATGAGGCCACATATAACCGAAAGCAAAACCCTCCACTATAATTGGATCTGAGGAATCACCACCGTCCTCTATCTGCTTATGATGGAGTACATCCGTTCTCATTTCTTGAGTAAATATAATTTTATTGCCATCTGGCGACCAATTGGGATCAAAATTATTCCAACCCCAATCTCCAGGAACAATCGCTACACGATTCCCCCCCCAAGCCGATCCTGAAGTATTAACGTTTGCAGTCAAATGGCTCAACCCTGCAAATTGTTCTCCTGGATTTAATAATGCTTGTGTAGTTCCTCGAATGGGAGTCGTATATATTCCTTGACCGTGGAGATAGTTCGCAGCGAAGCCGTCACCATGATCTGGCCCTGTATAACCACCTGCATCATTTTTCCAAACAAATCCTGAAAAGGCCAATGTGGTTCCGTCAGGAGAAATGCTGGGATTAGTAGCTTGAGGAGGGCCTAATATAGGGAGCTGCGCTGGGGCCGACGTAGTATCTGGATTCCATTGTAAAGCCGTTTTCGATTCTGTATTATTAAATTGAGTCACCCGTGCAATTTGATCAAGAAAATATCTCGCATTAATTGTAGGTTGCAATTCATCAGGAGCGCGAATTAGATCTATAACGTCCCCCAAAGCTGGATCAGTAGTAACATTAGACCCACCTTCTACAGTAGGTCCTTCAATTATAGTAAACACCTGTGACTGAGAATCATCTGATCCTGACAAAGGAATATGATATGGTATTGGGCCCGCAGATGGACCACCAAAAGGAACAATGGCATCTAATGCTTCTTGGGACAATGTAATAGGTTCTCCACCCTGTTTAAGAACCGTGCCATCCTCTGCATAAATTGTGGGGGTTGTGGTTGGAGGAACTGCAAATTCAGCAGGATCAAAAGTTCCAATAGAAGTAACCCCAATTGTTAAATTTGCGCCATTATAAAAACCCTTTGTAGTATCTAGGCGTTCCAATGTAACAGTATTTGGTGAAGGTCCTACAGATATAACATTTCCACTTCCTTTATTATATGAACCAGATGCCGTTAGTGTTCCTAAATTTAGTTCTGTGTCATATGCAGATCCTATGGACATCATATTAATGAAATCATCTCCTGGGCCCAGCTCTCTCATTTCTAATCTCATTTTTTCACTAGTGCCATAAGGATTTTCCTGGTATGTTCTTCCTGGAGAATAATATTTACATACACCCACTAATTCTCCACCCTCCCCCTCGGCCTTAGAAAATAACGTTGGATCATTATATTTTTTTACTCCACTTCGCACATCGGTATGGTCAAAATAATCCCTCGTAAGATCCCAAATTGTTCTGGACGGTTGGGCGATCCCCCAAACATCAAAATCTGCTCGGTGAGGAGGAGCACCAAGTTGTTCTAACAATATTTTAAGATCAGAATATACAAATGAATTTGCTGAATCAATAGGAGTCCCGGTTCGTCCTGGCCAATCTGTCTCATCAAATAATAAAACCCCATTAGATCCATATGGATACCTACGAGACACAGAATCAGATTGAAATGGAACAAACCCGGAAGTGGCCGCAGAATTTGCCCTATAACTAGAATCTGAAGCCCAATCATCTTGCCCAATAACACCACCGGAACGAAAAAGCGTAGGTCCCATAAAAAACTGTGTGTGCAATCTTTGGGCCTGTTCTATAGAGGCCATCATGATTGAATGTAAATCGGCGCCGCCAGTTAAAGATGTGAGCCTAACAGGATTCACAAAAACACTTCCAGAATTTAATTGAGACAGTACACTATTAATAACTTGTGTATTGGACGACTTTGGAACAGGCTCGTCATCAGGAACAGTTGGGTTTATTTCAAATGTCGCCACAATTAACCTCCTATAAGAACTGTAGGCACACCAGGGCCCATGATTGTCGATCCACAACTTATTTGATCGCCCACTCTAGCAGCCGGCTTGCCACCAATCAAAACAGTTAGAGACCCCTTTATAACTGATCCAGGATGGCACCCTAACATAGGCGCACAATGAGGAAGAAATGTGTCCCCCACCACCATGGCCGGTTTGCCTCCAATTAGAACTGTAGGAACACCTGGGCCCACACTTCCTCTAGGAGGAAACGGTGGATGCCCTGTACATATAGCCGAAATTGTTACTGATATTCCCATTAGTAATTTTCCCTTTAATTGAGTGTTATAATTGGAGCAGTTATGGCTGCACTTCCAGTACCAGTCATCTGAACCCTTGGAGCTATTATCATACTCGTACTTAGCGCCGTCATAAAAGCTGAAGATGGAGTTATATACACTTGACTAGTAGGATATGAACCACCAGGAGTTTTTGACATAGCTACACCAGACCACAGCATACACCCAAGATCCCCTATCAATCCTGTAAACCCACCAGAAGCAATAGTTGTATTACCCAAAAACGTAAGAGATGATTGTTCAAAAAGTGCTGTAGTTTCATACATCGCGCCAGAAGAACTGTGTTTAAAGGCATAGGTATTTTTATTCATACGAACCATTTTGCTCTCTGTTCCTAAAACAGAAATGCTTCTATTTCCCATTCCTAACCAACCAACTGAAAGAACGCCACCAAACATTTTTCCTGTTCCAACCATTCTTGATTCATTGGCCCCAATCTCAACTTTTTTGTCTTGTTTTATATCACTATTTTTATTTTTTGTAATAACTTCATGATAATTTCCATCAACCTTAACCGCCATATTACTTCTACATTTCAAATTATATGCGCCCTTGACATTTATATTATAATCACCACCCACTTGCTGCGTTAAATTTCCTTTTGTATATAAATTGCAATCTCCTTCAACCGTAACTATTGCAGCGCCCCGGACATTTACAAAATCATTTCCTACTACCAATGTATACTTATCTTTTACAATTTTAGTGACCTTTGTGCCATCATCTAGAATTTCATAGAACGTTCCTCGTCTATGTGCTTCTTTGATTCGTTCTGCGCCAGGTGTATCATCTACTTCAAATAAATGACCACTTTCTGTCAATCGAACAGAATTATATGGATACTGTGGTGAGGATCTTTCTGGAGGAAAAGCAACTATAGGATTTCTGACAGTAGCCCCAGGTTTAGCAGTAGCAGGAAGAGAAGCAAAAAATGTGTGTACATAGTTATGGCCGCCTCCTTCTATTGATGAATCCCCTGCGGTTCCATCTGAAGGTGTTCCTTGCCGTATTCCTCTTGTTGCCCTCGGAGTATTTGATTCAAGAACTTTCTTTTTCAACGTATCGATAAATGGATAATTCTCTGAAACCTCTTCACCACCATCAGCATATTCTTTAATCGTTTTAATTTTAAATTTTCTTGGCGCACCTAAAACAATTCCATTTTCTGACACTCGAAATCTATTATCATATACTGCATTTTCACCAAAAGCCAAGACTCCAGAATCTTGATCTCGTATAGGATCTGGAGCCAATTTAGCCTGACGTACTGTTCCATATGGATAGTTTTTTGTGTCAGTAGCCATTATCCAGCGACGGCCTCTTCTGTAGTAGTTCCTCCCAAAAATTCACCTATATTATCCTTTGCCTTTGAAATAAAATTAATGTTCACATCAGTTGACACCTTCTTATCTTTCCTCACCAATTTTCCATCTTCAAACGAGAAATACTTAATGAACTGGGGATCATCTTCAACCTCAGGACTATCGGATTCTTTCTTTGCCGCGTCCTGAGCTTTCGTTAAATTAAGATTTTCTACTGCATCAATAACATTAAATACTGGACCCGTTACTGTATCAATTGCCGCGTCGATAGCATTTACAAAATGCTCGATTATTTTTAAGACACCAGTCAGAACATCACATACAGCCTGCAAAGCGCCCTCAATAATTGCGTTAACCAAATTCACTAAATTCATGAAAAATCTATATAACTGTTCCATAAGTTTATTGAATTCTTCCAATAAGAAATCAAGGGCTTCTTCAATTAATCGTTCAAGTATATTTTCCGCCTCAAGAATAATTCTATCCAACAACTTACTCAACCCAGCTTTTGCTTTATTAATTAGTTCATCAGGATTTGCAATAGCAGTCGTTACCGTTCTTATCAATTCCACACCCTCTGTAACTTGATCTGAAAAGGCCTTTTCAAGCGCACCTAATGCAGATTTAATCTTAGCTGGATCAAATAAATCAATACTTGTGTCAAAAATACTTACGGGACAACTAGGTCCTGCTCCTGGTATTGGCATTTGTCTTTTCCTCCTACGTCATCTCTGTGCTGCTGCTAATATCAAAGGCTCCAGTATTTATAGTGCCCATAACAATTCTATCCTGGGCTTCCTTTCCATCTCTAAAAAAACCAACAACCCAAGTACCCTCTTTTGGAGGATGAACAACTTGGTCATTATTAAACGGAAGCATAGGATATGCCCAAGGAAGATCCTGAGTTGGCTGTTCTTTTCTACTTTCATTATCTATCCCAAAACACCTTACCCTAACCCTACCAATGCCCAAAGGATCTCTTCTATCTTCTATTATTCCTGTAAACCAAAAAAATGTACCATCAAATTTCATAACATATTCTCCATCATGGCCTATATCCAAAAGTATCGCTGGCCAACACCAGGTTGGTCACCATTTTAGGTTTAGGTCTTTCTTGTGTTTTATCTTGAACTAAAACGTGTTCAATGGCAGTTATAATATATTTTCCACTATACAATGTATCCACTCCAAGCGCCTGGGCCGGACCAATATTTGGAACAGCAACATAAATAACATTTCCAGGTCTCAATGATGGATAGCCATACAACTCTGCATTAAATTTTATTCCATGGTATAATTGTAATAATTGTGAATTTCTATACAGAGCATTCTGTGGACCAAATTTATCTTCATCGCTAAACTCCCATCTTCCATATTGTGTTGGATACATATCTATGTGTGAATTGTAATTATCACCCATAGTCACATCATCAGCTAATTTTCCACTATTCAAATGAGGATAATTATTAAAAGTATTAAAATAATTAAATTTATTTACCGACGAGCGCCTTCTTACAGGATCATATGATATTGACTTACTAGAATATACACCATTTAAAACTCCAGCATTTAATTTAGGTGAATTAAAAGACGACAACGATAAAAACTTATGATAAGTTTCTTCCAAATTACGTTCTGCTATATCAAGTGCCTGTACTGATTCCCCCAACCCAGTATATCTAAATGTTGCCATAGAATCTTGTGATATTAAATGTTCTAAGGACCCAAATACAAAAGAATCTAAAGTTTCAAAAAACAAATAGCTCGCACCTGCACTACTTTTTTCAGACTTTGCATTAGAAGCCAATATATCAATTGCCCCCATAGGAGTTACATTATTGAAGGAGCGATTTGTTATTCCTACAGTCTCATCTAAAACCACCAACTCTTTAGGTGATGGGGCTTCTTTAAATATATTCTTCGGTCTTCCTTGTTCCCCGCATTTTAAATAATTATTAAAAACTTCTCTGGCTATAAAAGAATGTGTTTTTGCTCTATATGTTTTTTGTATTCTAGTTTTAAAATTTGTAACAGCCTCCTTAGACACAAAACTAAGGCTATATGCATAAAAATTATCCCGCAATTGAACTTTGCCTATGATTCCTATTATACTTGCTTCAAAGGAAACAGTATATCCTTGCATCAAGGGCACATTAAATTTAACATATAATGTTTCTTCTCCATGTAATCCCATTTTTTCTTCAAATCCAGCAGCATCATAAATTGTTAATTCTCCAAATATATTAGCATGATATATACCTTGAGTAAATTTCAATTTAGAGACAAGGTCAATAATACTCACCTCTTTATTATCAAATGTTCTGATGGCTATTTCGTCTATCACCACCTGACCTATATCATATTCTACTCTTGCCATTGATTATCTCGCTATAAGGGTTTCAAATTCAGAAATAAATGATGACAATAAATCTTTTCTTAAAATAAGAATATTTCGCTTGGTATCATTTAAATCACTTTCATATTCAAAAATACTGATGGGAGACACAACTCCATATTGTAAATTTACATTTGGGTTCTCATATGCATCCGCAGAAACAGATACAGTTCCACTTTGCGACCCATCTGTATTATATGTTGTTTGATCAAAATGATGTAAATTTGTAAATATATTAAGTCCTCCTTGACCTGCACCCAATTTAAGATTAGAATCATGTTGAAGCCGAGGTAAAATTTCTCCCGATGGACTCGTAACAATATCAGATCCATCACTTTGTATCCAAGTGTCGTCTAGATCCAATTCTGGAAGTGCCCTAGAATCCAAATCTGTTGTGATCGAAAACTTGTCTAAATATATAACTTTTTGTTTGACTCCGTAGGCCAACTTAGGCAAATACCCTAACTTATCTTCAGCAGGATTCCACCATACATATGGAAAAGTGAACGTTAATATATCTCCCACGGTGACAGTTGGAGGAATTGTTGCACTATCACTTGGAACAGATCCTGGTCCAGGGCTAAACCAGTATGTCGTAGTTTTCGCACCATGTTGATAAATTTTTAATCCAGCCGATCCAGGAACGTCAAAGGGGGTCTTATAATATGGATGGGCTGGCCAACCTGGAGCGTCACCTGAAAATTCTGGAATATAAAAGGATGTTTTAGGTCTACCAGGACCAACCGGGTCTCCTCCTGCAATAACCTTACACGGCTGATCTACTTTATTAAGATCTACATCCCATCTAGCTACTGCCAAAGAACTTAAAACAGTATTCTGAACTAAACCATAATTTGACTTTAAATGATCATTAAATTTATTGCCATCCAATACCAAACCATGAATAGGATCTATTATATTATTAAGCAACAATAATACCCAATGATAAGTAGGGCTTCCATAAAATTTATATGCGACACTTTCTATAGTCTCTCCATCTTGCATTGAATATCGATCATAGATAACCTTGTCTGAAAGTTCTTGCATCTTTACTCTCACACGGCGCATAACATCAGTAACAACTTTAAAGTTGTTTGCATCACCATCTATATCATATGCAATTTTAGGAAACATTTGAAAATATTGTTTAGGCATAAGTATTAAAACCCCTTCAAAACATCATCTTTAGTTATGATGCCCAGTTCCATAAAGGTTAATGATAGATCAACTTCGACTGGCTGATTATCATAAAAGGTGCTATTTGTTCCTGAGGCTGCACGATTAACACCAATTCCAGTTAAAGCACAATGTTTAAAATGATGCATTTTATTGGCATTAAAATATTGTATTCTCCACACTTGGGGGTTTGTAAAAAAATGTTCTCTACTATCTGCTGCATAACCAGGTAATGAAAAATATTTGAAGGACTCAATAATTGACTGTATCTCTAAAGCCTCTTTTTGGTTTTTAGGTGCCAACTTGAACGCAAAAGAGAATCGCCTAAAATCAATGCCTTTAAAAAATGCTTCAAGATGAGGGTTTGTTGCAAGCCCCCTGGATCTCAATGCCTGGGCACCGCCCTGTGCATTTCCTAAAAGCCCCCCCACAACCTGGCCTGCTGCCCTCTGTATTATTTCTGTTAAAGCACTTGATCCACCACCCTTCTCGACAGCATCAATAGCAGCACCAATAGTCTTATCAGTAAACCCCCCAGCCTTATCCACTATATTACCAAATTCAGCACCTGCTATTCCAACCTCTTGACCAGCCCAAGAAGGTCTAAGGTCCTCCTGCAAGGATACTGGTGTATATAAGGTAATGCTTCCTAAATGTTCGATTAACGCCCTTCTCGCACTTACACTTTGAGGTCCTTCACCAAAAAGCCCAGAAAGAAATCCCAAAGCATTGGTCACTTCACTTGGAATAATATCACTAATCTTATCTAAAACTAATCCTTTTACTTTCTGTACTGCCAACTCGGCCGCAAAGGATGTAAGTCCGCCTATCGCATCAGAAAAAATATTACTAGATGTATTAAAAGAGGCCGCTTTAGGCACAAATTCTGGGCTATTAAGAGCAACAGGGCTAAATTTAACAAAATGGTTTTCCTCAGGGCCTTCTACATTCAAAGGATAATTTAAGCGTAAAGTTCGGTCACCAGGAAATGTTGATTTGTGGTTAAATGCAACATCGGTTAAGTTGACGTTCGGATCTTCTGAAGCTACCAATGGCTCGCTCGCCGCCGTCGCGGCGGCCTGGACCGTGCCGGCTGTGGTCAGGGTCGATACGGCGGTTATGATGGGGTCCTGCTCGGCCATTAATTTTCTCCTTAAATTAACCTATAACTATTTATACATAATACCATGAGTTATAGAGGAAAATGGAAGCCCAAGAACCTTAAAAAATATGAAGGCGATCATACTAAAATCGTCTATAGATCCCTCTGGGAACGGCAAGCATTTCGGTGGTGTGATGATAATTCAGACATTATGTCATGGGGCAGCGAAACTGTTATTGTACCATATGTGTCCAAAATAGACGGAAAGCGACATCGTTACTTCGTCGATCTCAAGATCACATTCAATTCAGGAAAAACAGTTCTGGTCGAAATAAAACCAAAAAAACAGACCGTCGAGCCTAAAAAATCTAAAAGAAAGACTAAAAAATATATCAAAGAAGTATATACTTATGGAACAAACCTCTCAAAATGGGAACACGCAAAACAATTTGCAGAAAATCGTGGTTGGGTATTTGAAATATGGACAGAAGAAAAACTACAGTCTTTGGGTATAAAAATCCTAAAAATGGATAAATATTCATATGGCAGAAAGAAACCAAAAAAACATAATACCGCAAACGTCCTTTGAACAACTTTTACGAAAATCGTTCAAACGATCATCATTGCCAAAAAATACAAGGGCTTCACGAACATGGTTTAGACAAAAAGCAAAATTTATTAGAACCTCTCCTAGACGAATAATGAGAGAAACTAGCAATAAACAAACAACTACCCTAAAGGGAAGAACCATGTTAGGGAATATGTATTGCTTCTTTTATGATCCAAAACTATCAAAGTCTCTTTCTTATTATGATTCCTTTCCATTAGTTATACCCATTAAAGATTATCCTGATGGATTCTTAGGATTAAATATGCACTATTTGCCTCCAGAACTAAGAGCAAAATTTATGGACGTTTTATATGAAACAATGAAAAACGTAGGGCCGGATCAACCTACAGATAAATTTCCAAGACAAAGAATATCATATGAAGCATTAAATACCGCAAGTCGATATAAATATTTTAAACCTTGTCTAAAAAGATACCTTTCAAGTAACGTGAGATCCAGATATTTAAAAATTGAAAGAGGCGAATGGGACATGGCATTGTTTCTTCCAACAGAAAGATTTGAAAAATCA
>JYMV01033947.1_pt1 | contig 10225 bp, 7 predicted proteins | sample 338911 | NCBI WGS metagenome assembly JYMV01 (sample SAMN03354496, study PRJNA234377) | hydrothermal vent metagenome | biome: Deep sea; feature: Hydrothermal plumes at the Eastern Lau Spreading Center, Western Pacific Ocean; material: Seawater | place: Tonga | collected 2009 | depth 2000 m m
GGCTACTACTTCCCAGACCTTGATTTCTCTCTCTCTGGTAAAATTACCTGAATTCATCTCACATTCAAAACGTTCTAAGGAACAATATTTCTGCTCCTGGTATCGCCTACTCTTCGCCAGGACAATTGCATCGTCCTTACCGTATGATTCACCTGGATTCACCTGAAATCCATTTACTTTTACGATATATTTCCCCATGATTAACTAAAACGGAATATCGTCGGAAAATGGCTCAGAGTCTATACCTGATGACGGTGAAGAAGGAACGGGAACTTTTATTTCGTCCACTACACTTACCGTAGTATTTGTTGCTGTAATCTTTTCTGAATTTGAAGCAAAATCATCCTTTCTGTCCAATATCTGGAAAACACTGTTAAATCCGCTTAAAACAACCTCAGTTGTATAACGCTTCTCGCCAGTCTTCTGATCTGTCCAAGACCTAGTCTCAAGCTTACCTTCTAAATAAACTTTTGAGCCCTTGTCGGTGTACTTTGATGCAATTTCTGCCAATTTACCCCAAACAACAACTTTGTGCCATTCAGTTTTTTCTCTCTTCTCACCAGAAGCCTTGTCTTTCCACGCTTCTGATGTTGCCAAAGACAATGATGTCCATTGATTTCCGTTACTTGCCGTTCTTAACTCGGGTTTTAAACCAAGATTTCCGATCAAAGTTACCTTATTTATACCTGCCATTTTTTTCTCCTTTTATTAGCTTAAATAATGTAATATATTATATTGTTATTTTTTTAGTTCTGCTTGTTTTTTTTTGTTTTTTTTCTTGCTTCTTTTCATCAAAGTCTGGCTTACTTATATTCCTTACCATTATCTGAACCATAGGCTTGTTTTTATTTGGTATTACCGAAATCTCTGTTTCGATGATGTAATCATCTTCATATTCACCAAGATTGAATCCAAGAACGGAAACATTACCTTTATAATCTTTATTATTTATATATTCGGTTCCTGTATTTTTTGAAGTACGCGTCTCAATTCCATTCTTTGTAATCAGGTCAGCAACTGTCATATTGAACTTCATTGGTGGTGAAAATACATAGTAATTCTGATTTTGAATTATATTGTCCGCCGAGTTCTTTACGTCCTCATAGGTAACGTTTAATAATTTTGGCTCTTGATAATTTTCTTTTTCGATTGTTTTAGTAACAAGTTCATCAATTTCTTTATAAAATAAATCTCTGTCGCCGGGCTTGAAGCTTATTTCTGAACCCGCGGCTCTTTCATGTCCCATTAATTTCAGAGTTCCATTTTTAAATTCGTAATCATTTATAGTGCTGAATAAACTTTCCAAATCTGATCTATATGACCCGCGCATCAATTCCATTCCCGTAGATTCATCATAGCCAGATGGAGCCATATTAAATAATACTGGGCGGTCTTTATCAATAAAACTTCTTATTGAAGTTATACCCCTCATTATTGGATTTTCTGTGAAGAAAAATTGGGTTGATTCCATAGACTCCATAGAATAGTCGTTAACCTTCATTAGGAAATTCTTTAACTCAGCTAATTTCTCTATTATTTCCATTATTTTTGGATTACTTGAATCCTTTATGGCATAGATATAGATATACTTTAAAGGTGCTAGTTCGCCTAGGTGAATTGACGGAAAATCTTTTTCCAATTCTACTTTTACGATCTCATTATATTCTGTCAGCACATCGACCAATGATGGTTTAAACTTTTTATTTAAAACCTCCATATCAAGTCCAGTTTCTTTCAAGGTTCCTTCATAGTCATCGTTGGTGATAAGGAAGTCCAATCTTTTCGTTGTATTTATCACGCTTGAAACTTTTCTGATTCGGTCTCTAAAAGTCTGAACCCAATTTTCATCAGTCATTCCGCTCCATTCCAGCGACTTAACATACTTGAAAATTGGAAGCTTTTGCAAATTACCATTTTCAAGATTTACCCTGAAAGACTCTTCCCAGTCAGCTGAGTATGTTATTAAATCACACCACTGCGATAATAAACCGGCGCGAGTATGAAAATCATCGGGATTGTCTAAGATCAATTGGTGCTTTGGCTTTCCTTTTGCCTCTGGATTCTTTATATAGAAGGAAATTTCTTTCAGAATCAGATTCCAAAGCATGCCGCCTGATACGTGCGACTCCTCTACGTTGCCAGTTTCTGCATTAGTAAACGTTGCCCAGTTAGAAATCCCTTTATTATAATCGTCGGATGGATTTATGTAAAAATCTGAAACTTCACGCGTTCTATCTGTGGATATATGGTGATCTGTTATAAAAAACTTTACGTTTGGATATATAGCCTTAACTTCCTGTTGTAGAGTTTCTGTTGTAGCGCCATTATCTACTGTAAAAATCACAGCTTCAGCTTCGGCCTCTAACTTATTTGATTCAAAAAATGCTACTATTTGGTCCTTTGAAGCGCCAAACGTTCCACCAGAAGAACCCTCATCCTCATCGCCTTCCTGTGTTGGATCTTTAATCACTGGGACATTCCTCCCCCGATCTCCATTTGACCAAGAGTACGAATGTCTCCATGATTTTGGCAAAATTCCATTTTGGGAAGCGTGTAAGCCTCCAACTAAGCCAGTTGTACCATCTGTATCCCTGTCATAAACTACCAATACCGGAACTTCTCTTTTTATTATGTCTGTTATAAAATCCACATGCTCTTCTTTTAATAAAGAATCTCTAGAAATATCTTCTACACCTGGATTAGACAACTTAACAACATCAAGAGTCTTATCTATATTATTCATATTTACCTTTCTATTTATTTTTTATCTATTATAACTGATTTTTAGGTCTTTGGCTACTCATTTGATGAAAGATTGATTTGGATATTTGGAATATTGATAAATAATATTATGGCAAGAAACTACATTTGTGTAAAAAATAACATTATCGCCTGAGTAATATGTTATAATGTTATTCATTTTATTAAGCGTGTAATTTATGCAAATTTTTAAGGCTCAATTTAAAGGCTACAAGGGACTCAGAAAGGTTTCGAGTGACGAAGGTCAAGTAACTATTGATTTCCCAAATTCAAAGATACACTGTTTCTTTGGTGAGAATGGTAGCGGTAAATCTACGCTTATAAACTCTCTCAATCCCTTTATACTTCCAAATGGGCATAGTGATAAAAAAATAGAAAGCTTTATCACATACCCTGGCGAAAAAACTATTTGCTTTAACCATAAGGATACAAAATACAAATCCGTTATTACTTTCAAAGACAAGGGCGACACAAAAGCGAAATTATATAATGAAATTGGTGGGGCTTGGCTTGTAGTTGATGGATTTGAGTCGGGCAAAACTACCGTATATACCGATATGCTTAAAGTGTTATTTGGGGTTGATCAGGATAACATATCCAAAATTAACCATATCGGGCAAAATAGCAGTGCGATTATTGAGTCAAAGCCTTCTGAGCGCAGAGAAATGATATATCCACTTATGGGTGACCTTAGCATATACGACGACATAATTGTTGATTTCGAACAGACGAAACAATTAATTGACTCCAAAGTCAAATATACGCAGGGTGTCATTGATAACTTAAAAGAGTTGATGCCTAAGGATGTCGGTAATCTTGTTTTTGATGATGACGCAATTGAGGGGGTTAAATTAGAAATCAAGGTAAAATCTAATAAACTTGATGAGATTAAAAATTCTGGGAAAAAAAATAGAGAGAAAGAAGCGGAAAGGAATACGTTGGCAAAGGATGCTGTGGTGTTAAATGCAGAAAACGAGTCAATTGAGAAGAATGATGACTTTCTCGGATTTCCGAATGAAATTTCGGTCAATTATTCAAAAGAAAAACATGATAAATTAACCAAGGATAAAAATCAAAGCATTGCCAGGAACACCGAGAGTGGTAAGCTTAGAGTTAGTAAAAATATTGAAAAAACTAATATTTTAAATAAGATTGCGGCAATTCATGAATACGAAAAAGAACTTTTAAGTAATATTTCGGAAGAGGAGCTTCTCAATTCAGAAAACCAAGAGGGGTTAATTAATAACAAAAAAGAAATAATTAATAATTTAAAGGCGCAAATAACCGTTGCTGAAAAGAAAAAAATCTATTTGGATGATATTTCTGGGCTTAAAAAGAAGATAAAATCTTTGGAAACCAAAAATAAAAGCTTAAAAATTTCCGATGTGGATGCCCTGAATGACTCACTAAGAGAAATTAACAAAGAAATATTACTTTTGGAAAAAGATACGTCAATTGCCAAAAATGTTTTTGCCAATATCTCTAAGATTAAAAAAATAGAACCTTTTACTGCTGATATCGAGCATCACTTTGCAGATGGCTTTGGTAATCACTTCATGGAAGATGCTGATAACCCTGAAATCTCTTCTGGGTTAAATTTGAAAATGAATGAAATACAAAAAAACATTTCCGATAATAACTCTAAGGCAAACGAAAAGCATGCAAATGTTAATAATATAAAATCAATTACTGCTGATATTGAATCTAAGATAAAGGAAATAGAGAAATATCCTGACAATATAGATGAGCTTAAAGATAAATTAAAAGATGCCGAGATGGCTGTTGAGAGGGCGATTAAAGTTAATAATATTTTTGATGCAAAAAATAGGTTTGTTATGGGAAGAAATGATATTCCTGGTCTTAGTTCTGACCTATCCCAAGCAGAGAAAGATATTGCTGGCATTATCGACATAGATCTTGATAAACTCGATAAAGATATTGCGCTTTTCGTAGAAAATAAGATTAAATTTAAAGCCAATGAAATGAGAACAGTTTTTAATAAAAACTCATTAAAAATATCAGAGATTGAAAAAAATATTTCTGTGTATGGCGATATTAACGCTGAAATTGATGACGGCCTTAATAAATACAAGGAAGTTGGCGATGCAATTGTTGCGCTTAACAAGCAACTCGAGGCGCTGATCAAAAACAAGGAAACTCACGACAACTATATTAAAAATATCGGAAAATTAAAAGATAGTGAAGCCGAAATTAAGGTTCTTAAATCGCAAGTGAAAGCGCACAATCAAATTAAACTTTATGGTAAAAACCTTAAAGAAACGGCTCTTTCTAAATTTATGATTAAAATTACTGAGCTGGCTAATGATTATTTGGCGAGTGATGAGGACTCATCTATTGATATCGAATTAACCATTAGGCAAAAAGGGCAGAACTTTGAAATATTAGCTCATCAAGATGAAGCTGGGGAGCAGGATATTAAAACGCTTTCTGGGGCGGAAAAATCAACGGTCAATAGAGCGTTAGCAACCGCTTTGGCCTTTTACAATGAAAACAACATCTATGGTATATATACCTTTGATGAAACTGATAGTGCCCTTTCAGATACGAACAAAAAAGCTTTTGCAAATAATATAATTAGCATTAGTGAGCATGACAAGGTAGAACAGCTATTTATTATATCTCACGATACACAAATTGCTGATAATATTAGTGCTAACTTAATTAAGATGGAGAACCTATAACATGAACGACAATAACAAATTACGCATTGTGCTTGAATACTTTGTAAGCATCATCATCCTATCTACTGCTGGACTGATTGGCTTATTTTTCTTTCTGCTTGTTAATGTGTTCGGGTTCTTATTTTATGCATTTGACTATATAAAGATGCTATTTTCCATTAAAAATGTTTCTAAGCTTATATAACTGAGGATTACTATGAACAACTATATTATATCTGATATTCATTTTTCAAAAACCAAGGTTTTAAAGAGCATTTCGGACCCGATGGATGAGTTTATTAGCATCCTAAGAGCTGATGATGAGGATAAGAGAGTTATAATCTCCGGAGATTACTTTGACCAACACTTTGATAATTCTGACCTCGCCTACAAGGTGGCTGCCCAGTATCTTAAAAATATATGTGATTTGGCGCTTGAAACTATTATTTTATATGGAACCAAAAGCCATGATAGAAGTAATTATGAGCCGATTTTGCCTTTCTTAAACGAAAATGTTCATTTTTTCGATAAAGTGGGGGCATTTACCTCGAAAATAGACAATACTAAGTTCCTATTGATTCCAGAAGAATATCCAGAGGACTTCTCTGATTATTACTCTGACCATATTATGGCGGATGAGAATGCATATGATGTTGTTATTGGCCATGGAAATATTGTTGGTGCCAAAATGAACGAATATGTAAAGATTGACAATAATAAGCTTGGTGGTAGAGCATTTAACAAGGAAGACCTTGGTAAAATCGCAAAAGAGGTATTCTTTGGCCATATTCATTTAAGGCAAAATCTTCTTGATAACGTTCAATATGTTGGATCTATGAATAAAACTGGGTTTGGCGAGATGGAGGAGAAGAAAGGATTTTGGAAATTCAATACATTTGAAGGAACCAAAGAATTTTTTGCGCTTGGATCAGTTCATGAATACAAGGACATTCCCTATAAGGACAAAGATAGCATCGACATGGAAAACAAACACCTCTTTAGAGTGGTTGTTGATAATGAGGTAGACGAAGAAACCCTAGATTTTATTAAGAAAAATAAACTTAAAGTTAAAAATGTCGATAAAACTGCGCGACAAGATAAAGAATTAAAGGCTGAGAGCAAGCTGAAGTATGAAAACCTTGATGAATCTGCAAGCATAAAAGAACAACTTAATATTGCGCTTGAATCGGACACAAGAAGCTCCAAAGAGCTTAAAAAAGTTATCTCAGCTGAAATTCAGTCTTATTTATCTTGATTTTTTATGCTTTTTGCCAATATGGCAATTGCAACTTCTTGGGGCGCCACTTGCAACGCCTTTTGACTTATCATTCGCGATAAGTCCATTATTAGAGTAGTTAATATCACAAAATATAATTTCTGGGTTCACCTCCTTAATTGAAATTATCCTTTTCTATACTTCTCTATTAATCTTAATTGCGCAATTGCCTGAGCAATAGCCGCCTCGGTAGAAGCAACCTCTTCATTCGACAAATGGTCACCAAGTGCCCGCTCTGCATCCTTCTTTGCTTCTAAAATCTTCTTTTCATCCAAATCGGAAGACCTAACCGCAGTATCAGAAAAAACCACTACGGCGTTATTCTTTACTTCAAGTATGCCACCGGATATGTATGTAGAATTCATTTGGTCATTCTCCACATACCTTACCTCTCCCGGCTTCAAGGTAGCGATTATTGGGGTATGGTTATCATAAATACCCAACTCACCACCTTCACCAGGAGCATACACCTCTTTGGCCTCTCCCTCATAAAGCAATCCCTCCATAGAGACGATACTTAAAATCATTATTTCTCTCCGCCCATATCGGCCTCATCTATAGAGCCTATCATATAAAAATTTTGTTCTGGAATATGATCCATTTCGCCAGAGATTATGGCATTAAAACCTTTTATTGTATCCGCAAGCGATACATACTTACCAGGAGCACCAGTAAAAACCTCCGCGACAAAGAATGGCTGAGATAAATACTTCTGTATCTTTCTTGCCCTTGATACCGTTTGCTTATCGTCTTCGGATAATTCATCCATACCCAATATAGCAATGATATCTTTTAATTCTTTATATTTTTGAAGTATACCTTGAACTCCCCTTGCTGTTGCATAATGCGCATCACCAACTACATTCGGATCAAGCTGCCTTGAAGTTGAGTCCAACGGATCGACGGCTGGGTATATTCCAAGCTCAGCAACTTGACGTGAAAGAACCACGGTTGCATCTAAGTGAGCAAAGGTAGTTGCTGGGGATGGATCTGTTAAATCATCCGCAGGAACATAAACGGCCTGGATAGATGTGATTGAACCTTTCTTGGTTGATGTAATGCGCTCTTGTAAAGCTCCCATCTCAGATGCAAGCGTTGGCTGATAACCTACTGCTGAAGGCATACGACCTAACAAGGCAGACACCTCAGTGCCGGCAAGCGTATAACGATAAATGTTATCAATAAATAACAATACATCACGGCCTTCATCACGGAAATATTCTGCCATTGTAAGACCAGTTAGCGCAACACGAAGTCTATTTCCAGGTGGCTCATTCATTTGACCATAAACAAGTGACACCTTGTCCAATACGTTAGACTCCTTCATCTCATGGTAAAAGTCATTACCCTCACGAGTGCGCTCACCAACACCAGCGAATACAGAATATCCAGCGTGTTCTATCGCAATATTACGGATTAATTCCATCATATTAACTGTCTTACCAACACCAGCGCCTCCAAACAAACCAACTTTACCGCCTTTCGCGAATGGGCAAATTAAATCAATAACCTTGATGCCAGTTTCTAATAATTCCGTAGCTGGGGCCAAATCCTCGTATTTTGGTGCAGACCTATGAATTTCCCATTTAACCTCTTGCCCAATCTCACCTGCATTATCAATCGGCTCTCCAAGAACGTTCATTATACGTCCCAATGTTTTTTCGCCAACTGGAACGCTGATTGCTTTGTCTGTATCTTCGACAATCTCTGCTATCTTGATTCCATCAGAAACCCCCATAGCAATAGTTCTTACGACACCGTCACCGATTTGTTGTTGAACTTCCAATATCAAGTCCCTACTTACCAACTTCAAAGCACTATAAATCGATGGCACCTTATCCTGCTCGAACTTTACGTCAATTACTGTACCGATGATTTTTACTATTTTACCCTTATTCATTACTACTTCTCCTATATTGCCGAAGCTCCATTTATTATTTCTGATATCTCTTGTGTTATTGCTGCCTGCCTAACTTTATTATAAATCAAGGTTAAGTCATCTATCATGTCATTTGCGCTATCGGTAGCACTCTTCATCGCCATCATTCTCGCCGCTTGCTCACTCGATATATTTTCAATTACCGACTTGTAAACAGCAGATTCAGTATATCTGCTTAATAACAAGTTGACAACTAACTCGGACTCTGGATCGTATAAATAATCCCACGGATATTTAGATTCATCATCATCGTTAGCTATACTTTCGGAATCAATTGGTATTAAGTCTTCTATTTTTGGTAATTGCGTCAATGCCGACTCAAACTCATTACTAGCTATAACTATCTTGTCTAAATTACCTTTCCTAAATTCATTAAAAATTGGTAATATTGCCTTAGATATATCCTCAAACCCTGGATTGTCACCGTAGTGGCTGGCCTTTGAAACTATCTCTATACCAAGACCCTTGAAGAAGTCCCAGCCCTTCTTCCCTATTATAGATATTTTGATTTTTGCTTGTGGATTATCGTTTATAAATAGCAAAATCTTCTTAAACAAATTACTATTTAATCCGCCACACAAGCCCCTGTCAGTAGAAACTATTATTATTCCTATTGATGTGTACTCATCCTTCGTTTTTAAAAAATCATGTTTAAACTCGGCGTTGGTAGTAGCAAGTCTAGCTATAATACCACCAATTTTCTCTCTATATGGCCTGACCCTAAGCATATTTGCTTTGGCCTTAGCCATTTTAGAAGTTGCAACCATCTCCATTGCAGATGTAATCTTCTTAGTGCTCTTAATGCTTTCTATCTTTGATTTTATTTCTGCTGTCTTTGCCATTACTATCTCTATGCGTAGGTTTTCTTATATTTCTTAATTATCGTGCTTAATAAGCCCTCTATTTCTTCGGTTAATTCTGGCCTGGCTTCTATTTCTTTTATTATATTTCCTCCCAGGTCTGAGGCTTTGAAAAACCTCTCCAACCCTTCTTCAAATTTAGTTACATCAGCAACTGGAATATCATCTAAATACCCTTCCATTACTGCAAACAAGGATAGCGACATAATAGCTACTGATTTTGGACTATACTGTTTTTGCTTCATTAATTCGGTAACACGCTGTCCTCTTTCAATCTGGCCCCTGGTCACTGCATCCAAATCGGAAGCAAACTGGGAGAACGACTCTAATTCTCTATACTGAGCCAAATCTAATCTAATTCCTCCGCCAAGCGACTTCATTATCTTTGTTTGCGCCGCTCCTCCCACTCTGGACACTGACAGACCAGCATTTATTGCAGGCCTTATACCTGCATTGAATAAGCTAGACTCCAAAAATATCTGGCCATCTGTAATTGAAATAACGTTTGTCGGCACAAATGCCGATACGTCTCCGCCCTGTGTCTCGATAATTGGAAGTGCAGTTAAAGATCCAGTTTTACCCTTCACCTTACCGTTGGTCTTTGCCTCTACATACTCGGCACTAACTCTACTTGCACGTTCCAATAAGCGAGAGTGTAAGTAGAATATATCACCCGGATAAGCTTCGCGCCCTGGTGGACGTTTAAGAA
>JYMV01049344.1_pt1 | contig 10225 bp, 7 predicted proteins | sample 338911 | NCBI WGS metagenome assembly JYMV01 (sample SAMN03354496, study PRJNA234377) | hydrothermal vent metagenome | biome: Deep sea; feature: Hydrothermal plumes at the Eastern Lau Spreading Center, Western Pacific Ocean; material: Seawater | place: Tonga | collected 2009 | depth 2000 m m
TTATATTTTTACCAATGATGCTCAGGCAGGACACTTCTCGCTTTGGGCCGCACCAGTACCCGGTGCTCATGCCTATAGTGTAGTAGATATGAGTTTAAATGGAGGCCTTGGAGCTGTTGTAAGTAAAAACAACCTGCTTTATGTCCGAACATGCGAGATGTTAGCTGCTGTTCGCCATGCCAATGGGACCGATGCATGGATAGTCACTCATAAATTTGGCACGAATGAGTATTATGCTTATTTGCTTACTTGCAATGGGGTGGATTCAATTCCGGTGATTAGCTCAGTGGGGGATACAGTGGGGGATTTAGCCAATCCAGGAGTAGGAATAGCAAGTGCAGGTGGTATAGCAATCTCTCCTGATGGAAAAAGAATTGCTAGCACCCATAGGATAAAACAAGCATTCCAGTTAGGTGATTTTAATACTTCCACAGGGGAAATTTCAAATATAAAGAATATTATTAATGCTTCTTATAATTATGGAGTTGCCTTCTCAATTGATGGAAACAAATTATATTCGTCTTGTAGCAATGGCAAGCTTTTTCAATACAATGTAAGCCTGAACAATACAGCGGCAATACTTGCATCAGAATATCTCGTTGCAACAGGTTCTAATTCCAGTCCTGGTTCTCTTCGGCTAGGACCTGATGGTAAAATTTATTGCACAGCATATTATAGCACCAACCAAACCTTAGGTGTAATACAGAACCCTAATGCATCAGGAATTGCTTGTGGGTACCTTGACAATGGAGTCTATTTAGGGGCAAATCCTCGATATGGCCTCCCCAATTTCTTAATGGACTACCTTGCTCCTAAAAAAGCTGCAAAAATTCAGGGAGATTCAGTTATTTGTGATGTTTCCACATATTATATTAAAAACAATTGTGGTCTGGGAGGAGATAGTATCTCCTGGATACTGAATGGAAGTTCAAGCATTGTATCTGCAATAGATTCTGCTATAACCATCGCTCCCTCTCAGGCAGGGGTTGACACCTTAATATCATTTCAATATGCAAGCTGCGGAATTGTTTCTGATACCCTTCTAATACAGGTTGAAACAGGCAGTACTTCATTCAGCCTAGGTAACGATACAACAACTTGCGATTTAGTGGCTATGCAGCTGGATGCCGGTACCGGATTTTTGGATTATTTATGGAGCACAGCGAACACTAGTCAAACTATAAATGTAAATTCAGAAGGGATTTACTGGGTGGAAGTGATGGATTTAAATGGTTGTAAATCAAGGGATACCATAGAGATTATTCAGGCAAATGCAAGCCCTCCTGTTGACCTGGGAGCAGATACGATGGTATGTCCGGGAATTGTGATACCTATGGATGCAGGGCCTGGTTATATAAAATATGCTTGGCAGGATTTTTCAGATAACCAGCTCTTCACAGCATGGCTGCCAGGAACATATTGGGTGGAAGCTACGGACTCCTGTGGCAATGGATACTATCCAGGTCCATACAATTGATACGGTAAATTTATCCTTGGGTGCAGACATTGAATTGTGTAATGGGGAAACATTGGGTTTGGATGCAGGCCAAGATTACGTCACTTATTTATGGCAGGATGGAAGCACTGCTCAAACATACACAGCCCTTGATTCCGGTATCTATATCGTTCAAGTATCAACAGCGGAAGGCTGCGCTTACTCAGATACCATTCGCATTGACCTATGTGAGGCTTCTATAACAACAAGCCCTAACTTAGTATATATGCCAAATGTGTTTTATACATCCAGCAATAATCCTGAACACGAAAAGCACTTTGTCTTTGGGAGGAACATAAAAAGTGTTGAATTGACGATATATGACCGCTGGGGAGAGATGGTTTATGAAACTAACGACTCAAGAAAAAAGCTCCGCAGTGATGGTGTATGCTGTGCATATGGAGAAGGATGGGATGGCACTTTCAGAAATACAGGAGAGCCTTTAAACGAAGCCGTTTTTGTTTTTATCTTGAAAGGAGAATTTACTGATGGCAAGAAATTTAATGAAACAGGCAATATTACACTTATTAGATAATTCTTCAGAAAGAAATCAATAGTATAGAATCAAGTCAGTTGCTACCACTCAATAGAAACAACATATCCGGTGTGTTTGCGAATATTTAGCACACGCCCCTCTTCAAAATACAGATACTGTCCTTTAATTCCCTTTAAGACTCCCTCAATTTCAGGTGTTTTGTCGAACCCAATGCTCTTTATTTTCTGGGGGTAATCATTCATTGGAAAATGGATCGTAGTAACATTTTCATCTTCAGAGATTACGTATTGCCGTAGATCCTCTGGAAGGGTTTCAAGTAGTTCCCCTTTTTTCTGGAGGAGGTCTGCTTCTATAACATCATTTTTCAACATGCGCTGCCAATTGGTTCTATCTGAAACGTGATTTTTTAATTCTACTTCAATACATCCTGCCAGATACCTGTTAGGTACTTTAGCAAAGAGGATGGCCTGTGAGGCCCCTTGATCAATCCAGCGGGTGGGTACTTGCGTTGATCTGGTTACCCCTACCTTTAAACCACTGGATAGTGCCAGGTATACGTAATGTTCTTGTAGATGGTGCTTCCTTTCCCATTCCATATCTCTTCCTATTCCCAGGTGTGCCTGGCAAAGCTCTGGACGAATAATGCACGGTGCTGCTTCCGGAGACTCGTTGAAACAGGGGAAACAAAATCCTTGGGCAAATGATTTGTTTGTTTTTCTGCCACAGGCGATACAAAAAATATCTCCCTCAAAATGAAATCTGATATGACTGCCAATCAGAGGGTTGAGGGCTACCTTCTCGTCATTGATAATTAAGGAGTATTTTATTGGGTCATCCAGCTCAACATGCATTTTTCTTAAAAGACCCCTTGATTTCATAATAATTGTGTTGATTGCCAGATAATCCTGCCATAAAAATAATAAATTGAATTATATTTGATTCAATTATCTAAAAAATAAAATGGCCCTGTTTAACTCAATATTGTCATGGGTAATGAAGAAACGGGTCCATCAAATAGACCTTTTCTTAAAATATCCCCATGATGTTCAAAATGAGGGATTGTTAAAACTGCTGGATAAAGCCAAGGACACTGAATGGGGGAAAGAGCATGACTATAAGTCTATTAGATCATTTGAAACTTACAAAGAACGATTTCCGGTACAAGACTATGATTCCTTAAAGCAGTACGTGATTCGGTTGCGACAGGCAGAACAAAACATTCTTTGGCCTTCAGAAATAAAGTGGTTTTCAAAATCATCAGGAACTACATCTGATAAAAGCAAGCTGATTCCTGTAAGCCAGGAGGCCATGGAGGAATGTCATTTTAAGGCGGGGAAAGACATACTTACTATTTATTGTAATAATAACCCAGAGACGGAAATTTTTTCTGGTAAAGGATTGACATTGGGTGGAAGTAACCAGATCAGCAACTTCAATAGTGAGTCATATTATGGAGATCTGTCTTCAATATTAATACAAAATGCACCTTATTGGGTAGAACTCATTAGAACCCCGGAAAGGTCTATTGCCCTGATGGATGAATTTGAAAAGAAGATAAAGAAAATTGGCAAAGCCACCCTGAAAGAAAATGTTACCAATATTGCTGGAGTTCCTTCCTGGATACTGGTTCTGTTAAAAGACATTTTGGAGCAAACAGGGAAAAATAATTTGCTCGAGATTTGGCCCAATCTAGAGCTTTTTATCCATGGCGGCGTTAATTTTGGCCCCTATCGCAAGCAATTTGAGGCCCTCATACCTTCTGCTGAGATGAATTACCTTGAAACGTATAGTGCATCAGAAGGATTTTTCGGAATTCAGGATCTCTCAGATGGTGATGATATGCTGTTAATGTTGGATTATGGAATATTCTATGAGTTTATCCCCATGGAAGAAGTTGAAAAGGAAAACCCCAGAACAATATGCTTAGAGCAGGTGGAGCTCGGCAAAACGTATGCGTTGGTTATAAGCACAAATGCCGGTTTATGGAGGTATAAAATCGGTGATACCATTAAGTTTACCTCCTTAAACCCATATAAAATTAAGGTAGCTGGGAGAATTAAACATTTTATCAATGCGTTTGGGGAAGAGCTCATCATTGATAATGCAGAACATGCTATGAAAATTGCCTGTCAGAAGTCAGATGCCATAATCGATGAATTTACAGCTGGCCCCATTTATATGAATGGAAATAAGTCAGGGGCCCATGAGTGGCTGATTGAATTTGTGAAACCTCCAGATAGCCTAAGCTTTTTTGCAGAAACATTAGATAATGCCCTAAAATCCATCAATTCTGATTATGAAGCAAAAAGAGCAGGCAATTTAACCCTTGGCCCACCGATAGTACGAGAAATGCAAAAAGGGGTGTTTTTTAATTGGCTAAAATCAAAAAATAAAGTTGGTGGGCAAAATAAAGTGCCCCGCTTAGCAAATGATAGAAAACACCTGGAGGAAATTCTTAAATTGGATGCCTGATTATATAGCTATGCGAAAAAATTTAAAAATTGCTTATCTTTTTTTAGCACTCTTTTTTTCCGGGTTATTAAATTTTAGCTTTAGCCAGGAATTAACAGAAAAAGAATATTCTTCAACTTTTAAACTTGCTGCCCAAATAAAAGGGGTTTCGAATTTTTTTACGACAGATCACTTGGGAAACATCTATGTTGTTGAAGACCATCAGATTAAAAAATATGGACTTTCTGGCATTTTGCAGGAAACATTTAGCAATAAAAATTATGGTACAATTGCTGCCATTGATGCTTCCAATCCACTAAGACTGCTGGTATACTATAGGGATTTTGGCACTATCATGTTTCTTGATGATGAATTAAGCCTAATAGGCTCAGCGATAAGCTTAGTTGATTTTGGATTGGATCAGGCTACATTATTATGTGCTTCATGGAATGATGGAATATGGCTTTACGACCCTCAGGATTTTCAGCTTAAGCGCATGGACCAAAACCTTAAGACAAGCCATCGGAGTGGAAATATTTGCCAGATGGTGGGGGTTGAGATCAATCCAAACTTTATTGTGGAATCTAATAATTTTGTTTATCTAAACAATCCGCAGAATGGGATTTTGGTTTTTGACCAGTATGGCACTTACTTTAAAACGATCCCGCTTAAAGGCTTGGAACAGTTTCAGTTGAATGGGGATCAAGTCTTCTTTGAGGAGGAAGGGAAATTAAAAAGCTATAACTTGAAACTATTTGTGGAAAATAGCATTGATTTGCCTGGCGAAATAGCAAGGGTTAAAGGAGTTCGTTTTGAACGAGAATCAAAACTTCTGGTTATTCAAAAAGAAAATAGCATTGAATTGTTTTTAATTGAAGATTAATCTTTATTTTTAAACCAATCATTAAATTGATAGTATTTCACGGTGGACGATAAAAAGAAAAATCAAAATATGCACATTGCTATTGCTGGCAATATAGGTGCAGGCAAGACAACATTAACAAGGCTTCTTGCAAAGCATTATAAATGGAGTACCCATTTTGAAGATGCCGAAGACAATCCCTATTTGAATGACTTTTATGAAGACATGCAGCGATGGTCGTTTAATTTGCAGATATATTTTCTGAACAGCAGGCTAAACCAAATTATGGAAATTCGTGGCAGCAATAAAACAGTTATTCAGGACAGAACCATTTATGAGGACGCCTATATATTTGCGCCAAATCTTCATGCCATGGGGCTGATGACCACCCGTGATTATGATAACTACATGGAATTATTTAATACCATGATGAATTTTATTAAACCTCCTGAGCTTTTGATTTACTTAAGGGCAACGATACCGACCCTGGTACGACAAATTCAAAAGAGGGGAAGAGAGTATGAAGAATCAATCCGTTTGGATTATCTTAAACGGTTAAACGAGCGTTACGAAGCATGGATCTCAACTTATGAAACAGGTAATCTCCTGATTATTGATGTAGATAACATTAACTTTTTTGATAATTCCGAAGACCTTGGTACAGTCATTACCAAGATTGATGGAGAAATCCATGGATTGTTTTAACCCATTACCAGTTAAAGCCTCCACTATTTGCTTTCTGAAATTTTAAATTTTATTGGCAAGTTGTGTTGAACAGAAACTTCCTTGTTCTTCATTTTGCCAGGAATCCAATTGGGCATATTCTTTACTACCCTGATGGCCTCCTTGTCACAGCTGGATTCCAAGGATTTTAATATTTTCACATCACTTATGCCACCATCTTTATTAACTATAAAACTAATAAATACAATTCCTTCAATCATTTTTTTCTTCGCTTTATTAGGATAGCTGATATTGGTAGCCAAATATTCCATTAACTTCTCTTCACCTCCTGTATATGAGGGTGGCACTTCCACTACAGAATAGATCTCTTCATCTTCTGCCTCCTCCATAATAATGCTGGTTTCATCATTAGCAAAAACCATGTCAGATTCCATGTCATTATCAATAGATGCTGCTTTACTAATGGCTTGATTTCGCTTAGCTTTACTGTTATTACCAGATGTTTTTGATCCAGAGGACTCCATTTGCTGGAATTTGCTGCCGCTAAACGATCCAGCTGGTATCTGATCCAGTGATTGTGCTATGATAATTTCAGCTTCTTCCTCCTTCTCCTCCGAAACAATGTTCATAGCATCAGGAATGTTCGCTGTTTGCGTGCTTTGGGGTTCGGATGGCAGAGCTAGAGCTTTTGTTTCTTTTTCTGGCACCACATCAGTAATTTTAGGAATGGTGGCAATTTCTAGATCCTCAATAATTGCTCCATCTTTCTTTGCCGTAGGTTTTTCTGCAATCTCTGTTTGTTCTTTAAAACTTTTATCAAGGGTTATATTATGCTCCTCTTTCATTGGCAAATCAGGTTTTATCATGTTTGTTTCCTGAGAGATTAGATTGTCAGAAATAAAGAAAGAACGAATAGAAACATAAAGCGTTGAACAAACCAGTAATATCCCAACAACAGCTGCAGCATAGGAGAGATATTCTTTTTTCCAGAGGGGAGCATAGGCCTTGGTCGTTAAGGCATCAATGCGGCTATTGATCTTGTCAACTCGTTTGTTTATTGCAGAGCCAGTGCTCATAAGGGCAAATCCTTCAACAGCATCAGAACAGATTGCGCAATCTACCAGGTGCTTTTCCACTTGCAGCCTTTCATGTGCCCCTAGCTTATGTGCAATGTACGCTTTCATGACGTCCAGGGAAAGACATTCTGTATCAGAGAATATATCAATATGTTGCTTGTTAACCATTATTTGTGATCATATGGTTTTTTAAGTTCCTTTTTCCGTTTTGAATAAAACTTTTCACTTCTTTCAATGAAAATGTTGTAATTGACGACACTTCTTTATAACATTTTTGCTGAAGATAAAACAATTCAAGGCAGGTCCTTTGTTCCTTTGATAAATGTTGAAGAGCCTTTTCAAGGTTCTCCAATTGAAGTTCTTTCTCCATCTTACTATTAAGATGCATGGGTTCGGGCATTTCCACAATTCGCCCTTCCGTTTTTATAAGATCATTATTGGAATACTTGATCGTTTTGTCTTTTCTCAGCTTCATTAAACAATGATTCTTGGATACAGAATACAGCCAGCTTTTAAAATTGCTCACTTCATGTTTTTGCAGATCTGTGAGCAGCTTCTCAAAAATATCCATAACAGCATCTTCGCTGTCATTTTCATTTTTCAGGTATTTCATGCATGCTCCAAAAACGAGATGGGTGTATCGTTGGAATAGGATTCCAAAGTAGTGACGGTCATTGGTTTTAAGAAACTTTTCAATTAGTTTCCCGTCTGGCAAGTCGTTTGTTTTAGAGGTAAATAACAAAACGTTTTTTGTTGTTTTGCTTTAATGTCTAACAAACTCCGGACCAAAAAACAAGACAACAACACTCAATTTGTTATTGGAGGTGTTGAGAATTAGATGTTATTAATCAAACAATTGCTGTTTTTAGGCAATAATTGCAGCCTTTTAATTTAAGTCTTGCGAAGTGACCTGGTAAGTTCTTGTTCGGTCAATAGTGTAAAATGCTTCGTTGTTTAAGGCTTGTTCCAACACTTGCTTCTCTTTTGGCAGCATTCCTTCAGCTGGAACATCTGTTGTTCTATCCAGGGCAATACTAGGTGCAATTACCAAGGCAACCACAGACATTAATTTTAAAAGAATATTCAATGAAGGCCCAGAAGTATCTTTAAACGGATCGCCAACAGTATCTCCTACAACAGCCGCTTTGTGAGCTTCAGTACCTTTCCTGCCCTCTTCTTCTATCATCTTTTTTGCATTATCCCAAGCTCCACCTGCATTCGATTGGAAGATTGCCATGAGCACACCACAAGTAGTAACACCAGCAAGCAGGCCTCCCAGCATTTCTGGCCCCCCTATAAACCCAACAGAAACAGGTACTGCAATTGCTAATAATCCAGGCAAGACCATTTCTTTGATGGACGCCTTTGTTGAGATTGCCACACATTTATCATATTCCGCTACACCATCCGCAGCATCAAATATTGCCCGGTCTTCTGGGGTGGCTTTAGACATATCAGAATCATATTTGCGCATTATTTCCAAAGCTGCCTTTAGAGCAGGAATATCTCGGAACTGTCTTCTTACTTCTTCTATCATTGCCATGGCAGCTCTTCCAACAGCATTCATCGCTAATGCTGAGAACACAAATGGCAACATACCACCAACTAAAAGTCCGGCCATAATAACAGGTTGAGAAACATCAATAGATTGAACGTTAGCTGTTTTCATAAATGCAGCAAACAATGCCAATGCCGTAAGAGCAGCGGATGCAATGGCAAATCCTTTACCAATAGCTGCAGTAGTGTTTCCTACGGCATCTAATTTGTCTGTTCTTTTTCTAACCTCTGGAGGTAATTCGGACATTTCAGCAATACCACCTGCATTGTCAGAAATGGGGCCGTATGCGTCAATGGCCAATTGAATACCAGTATTGGCAAGCATGCCTACAGCGGCAATAGCGATTCCATAAAGCCCAGCAAAATGATGTGCAACTAAAATAGCGGTTGCAATTATCAAAATGGGGATAGCAGTAGACATCATTCCTACACCTAATCCAGCAATAATATTGGTTGCAGAGCCTGTTTCTGATTGTTTCACAATGGAAAGAACTGGTTTTGTTCCTGTTCCTGTGTAGTATTCCGTTACCTTCCCAACTAATAATCCTGATACTAACCCAGTAATAGTGGCAAAAAAGACACCTATTGAAGTATATGTAATCAATGATGATTTACCATCAATCAGGCTTTCAGCTTGAAAAGATTCTGGCAACATGTTTTTAATGATAAAGTAGGAAGCGACTAGCATTAATGCAGCAGATCCAAACTCACCAATGTTTAACGCTTTATGTGGTGACCCGCCATCTCTAACCTTTACAAAAAAGGTCCCTATAATAGACATTATTATCCCAACAGCAGCAAGACAAAGCGGTAAATACACTGCCCCTAACCCATTTATATTATCAATGCCAATTAATGTTGCTCCCAATACCATAGTAGCAATAATAGAACCTACATACGACTCAAAAAGATCAGCTCCCATACCTGCCACATCGCCTACATTATCACCTACATTATCTGCAATGGTGGCAGGGTTTAATGGGTGGTCTTCTGGAATACCAGCTTCTACTTTACCCACAAGGTCTGCACCAACATCAGCCGCTTTGGTATAAATACCGCCACCAACACGAGCAAAAAGTGCAATTGAAGATGCTCCTAATGAGAATCCTGCAAGTATATTTAATACAAGGTCTAAATTCTTTTGGTTTAATTTATTGGTTGTTTCATCCAATACCCCATATAGGTCACTATACATCCAGAGTAATGAGCTCAATCCTAATACTCCTAATCCAACAACTCCTAATCCCATTACAGATCCTCCTGAAAATGCAACTTCCAATGCTTTCCCAAGTGATGTTCTGGCAGCTTGTGTCGTTCTTACATTTGCTTTTGTAGCTACTTTCATTCCGATGAATCCTGCCAATCCAGAGCAGATAGCCCCTACAACAAAGGAAAGAGCTACCATTCCATTTGATTCTTCTTCCACATTTCCTTTCAGGTATAGTAAAATAGCCACCGCAATAACAAATACAGAAAGCACTTTGTATTCTGCTTTTAAGAACGACATTGCACCATCTTCAATGTTTTTAGCAATTCTTTTCATTTTATCATCACCTGCATCTTGTTTAGTAACCCATGCATTTTTCCAAAATACAAATGCCAAT
>JYMV01018910.1_pt1 | contig 10224 bp, 8 predicted proteins | sample 338911 | NCBI WGS metagenome assembly JYMV01 (sample SAMN03354496, study PRJNA234377) | hydrothermal vent metagenome | biome: Deep sea; feature: Hydrothermal plumes at the Eastern Lau Spreading Center, Western Pacific Ocean; material: Seawater | place: Tonga | collected 2009 | depth 2000 m m
CATTATCGACAATGTTCTGCATCCTGAGGATCGGGACACGTTTTACATGTTAGAGGATGCAGGTCTTATGGAGACGGAGAGGGAGGAGACCCCCCTATATGACGGTCGTGAGTGGAGAATCCACTACTGGTTACTGAAGATCACGGAGATACAGGGACGCATGGACTCTGGTCCCAAGTATGCCCCTGAGGATGAAGAGCCTTCTGTCTATGATGAGATCCCGGAAGATATCTGGTCCCGTTGAAATTGAAACTACCCTATTCCCCACGAGGCAATCAATCAGAAATAATAGAGCGGATAAATTCGGCAATCAGAAATCAGGGTCATATTGTTCTAGAGTCTCCCACAGGAAGTGGAAAGACATTTTGTTCCCTTGCGGCGGTTCTGCCCGTAGCTATAGAAAATAATCTTAGGATAGTCTATTGTGTTCGTACCAATTCTCAACAGAAACAAGTGGTTCATGAACTCCAACAATTCAGAAAAGCAGGTCATTCCATTAGTGCTGTTGCGTTTCAGGGACGTGGATCTTTATGCCCTGAACAAAAATACGATAAGGAACTCAAGAAATCTAATTGGGCCGAGAAGTCAAAGATCTGTAAATCATTGAAAATACAATCCAAAATGGGAGAAGCCGGTTGTCGTTTCTACCGTAAACTTCTGCAGGGCAGTAATTCATTGGCCGAGCAGTGGTCATCCAACATTCTTACAGCCGAAGAATTTGCCGAACAAGTTGAAGAAGCCGGTATCTGTCCTTATGAACTTAACAAATTGATGCTCAAGGATGCTAAGGTAGTCATCGTCCCTTATGTCTATTTTTTTGAAGAATTCATACGTAAGTTTATGTTAGGAAGAATGAACACCTCCCTCGACAAAGTCATAGTTATTGTAGACGAAGCCCATAATTTACCAGACTGGGCAAGAAGCGCAGCTTCCGAGTCGCTAACTATCGAAACAATCAACAGAGCCGTGGTCGAATCTAACAAATATGGTTTACAGCTTGCAGATGGCAGACACACAACTTCTTTCCTTAATCTGGTAGAAGCCTCAATTGAATCCCTTAGTGATTATCATATTCCCGACAATGATGAGGAGGGACTCTTGCCATCCCATTTGGTTGCTCCGGATTCAGAAGTACCGACTTTCGAGACCGAGATGATGTCCTTGGGGAAGATGACATTGTATAATCTCAAGAAAGATTCTTCGGAGATAGCCAAGATGGGGCAACTGATTCGACAGAACCTGTTGGATCATGGCAAACGACCACGCTCTTACGTCGGTTCAGTTGGTGATTTTCTTTGCCGTTGGTTAGATTCCATGGAAAGTCATTCGATAAGGTTGGTGGGAAATGACCCTCAGAGGTTGGAGACCGTCTGTTTGGATCCAAGAATTATGACTGGTTTTCTGGATTCCACGGCAGGGGTAGTTTCAATGTCGGGGACTATTAGCCCTCTGGAAATGTTCCGAGATCTGGTGGGTTTGCGTCCTGATACAATTTTGGAAAAGCAGGTTTCGTCGTTTCCACGTGATAACAAAAAGATGTTATATCTAAAAGATGTAACAACATCTTACGCCGAATTGAATAGCAATCCTCAGGTCTGGGACAAGTTGGTTGAAAGGCTGGATTCAATTACAACCAGTTTTAATGGCAATATTGCCCTGTTTTTTCCTTCCTATAAATTGTTGGAGTCAGCGCTGGAGAATTTAAATTTGTCAAAACCGGTATACCGCGAGTACCATGGTATGGAACAAGAAGAATTGATGCGTACAGTCGAGAGTTTCAAATCAGATAGTGGTGCGGTTCTAGCGGGAGTAATGGGCGGCAGGTTAGCTGAGGGAATCGATTATCCAGACACTTCACTGGAAATGGCAGTCATCGTTGGCATTCCTTATCCTGCTCCGGGAGTACGTCAAGAGGCTTTACAACATTATTATGACGTTTTATTTGATGGGCGAGGCTGGGAATTCGCTGTTGAATCTCCCGCTATTCGAAAATTGCTTCAGGCGGCAGGACGGGTTGTCCGTTCCGAAACAGACAAAGGTTTTATCATAATTACAGATAGCCGTGCAGGTAGATTTTTAGAATACGCTCCTGAATTGGAAGCGACGGACGATATTATACCTGAGATTCATCGTTTTTTTGAGGCCTAAATCATTTAATCCAAGATTCCTGAGGCATTCACGTGCCACCGTGGCTTAGCTCGGTATAGCGACTGATTCGTAATCAGTAGGTCGGGGGTTCAAATCCCCCCGGTGGCTCCATTATTTGCTTTCGTATCTTATTTTGCTGCGTCGCATTGCTTCTAGGGCAGGCATTGTCTCACCTGACATGAAGGAAATGCATGATCCACCGCCAGTTGACAGATGTTCAATCTTTGATGATAAACCCATTTGATTGAAGGCCATCGTGGTCTCTCCACCACCAACTACGGTGATTCCTTTACTATTGGCCATTGCACTGAACGTTTCTCTTGTTCCTGCTGCAAACTCAGGATTCTCGAATACACCCATAGGTCCGTTGGAGATTATTGTTCCTGCTTTCTCGATTTTTTTTATATAACTAACGAGCGTGTCCAGTCCGATATCATAAATGGCATGTTTCGTTGGTAGTTCCTCTATAGATATTCCTCTCCTGAGTCCATTTTCATTTATCGCAACGTCTGTCGGTAACACAATTCTTTCGCCATGATTATCAATTAGTTTTCTTGCACTATCTATTACTTCTTCATATTCAGATATATGTTGAATGATGAATTCAGTGCTTGGCTTTCCGATATCTACCCCGGAAGCTTTAATGAATATGTTTGCAACAACACCTCCTGTTAGGACCTCGCTAACTCCTTTTTCTAGAAAGTTATTGGCGATCGTCACTGAATCCGCAGCCTTACTTCCACCTAACAATGCAATACGAGGGGTGGGTCCAGAATCAATGGCTTTTCCTAGATAATCCAGTTCTCTTTGCATAACCCGTCCTGCCAGGGTTGACATCTATGTGCGGTTGCGAAAGCGTCATTCACGAAAAGTGAGGCCAGAGGTGCGAGGACTTCAACCATTTTGGCCTTAGACTGAGGCACGAAGTCTTTCCCGTTGAACTTTTTTAAAGAAATTTCCTGTTCATCAAATCTCACGTTATCGAGCATTATGATTTCTCCGTCTTTCATTGATTTTATGGACTTTACGGCTAGTTCTCCCCAGATATCAGGTATAAATTTGATTTTTTTACTTATGATTTCTGACATTCTCTCGGCATGTTTTTCCAGATTAACAAAATCCTGCTTTCCAGGTCTCGACTGGTGCGAGAGAATGACAATCCGGGCTTCCAATTCGGAAAGCTCTTCTACGGTTTTCGAGTGTCTTCTTATTCTGGTATCATCCAGGATTCGCCCCGTTTCCGGATCTATGGACGAATTGACATCTACTCTCAGGAGCAGTACCTTGCCTTTAATTTTGAAGTCATCGATAGTTAGAAAGTTACGCTTCTTCTGACTTTCAAATTTCCCATCGATGGTTCGGAATTTCTGAGTCCGTTCCACGGGCCGCAAGCGGGTTGTTTGTAAACCTTTTTGTCTATGGTTCAGGTATATGTCGTCCGAGCACGGCAAAGTTAGCAATGACCGCTTCTATCTGAATTCTTGAATTGGCACCCTCTGATAATCTGAAATCCGCCTCGGCTAATTTTTCTATCATTTGGACTTTGATAGTGTCTGGGACTTCTAGGTCTCTTACAGTTCGGTGCATCTGGCGTAGCACATCTTCTCCAGCCAGTCCATAAGTTATTTGCAGGGTATCCAACCTTTCCCTGGCTCCTGCAAAATTGTTATTCAGGGACATCTCAAGTGCTTCCTTGACCTCTTCAGGTCTTGCAGCGGCTACTGCCTGGTAGACCACATCCGGAGTTATATCTACGTTGGCAGCCGCAGCCATCTGTAGTCCATTAATTGCTCTTCTAAGATCGCCTTGAGCAAGATAGGTCAGTGACTCATATGCTTCCTTATCTATATTCAATTCTTCTTTGACAGCAACAAATTTCAGGTATCTTTCAACATCCTCGGCTTTGAGGGGCCTGAATCTGAAGACCGCGCATCTGGACTGAATAGGATCTATGATCTTGGACGAAAAGTTACAGGACATCACGAATCGGCAGGTTCTGGAATATTTCTCCATGGTTCTCCTCAATGCGGCCTGTGCAGCCCCGGTCAGTGCGTCTGCCTCATCCAGGAATATAATTTTGAATCCGTCCTCCCCTAGTGGTGCAGTTCTCGCAAATTCCTTGATCTTGCCCCTTACAACGTCGATTCCCCTTTCGTCTGAAGCATTCAATTCATGAAGATTGTGTTTCCATAATTCCCCGAATAGCTCTTTGGCCAGTGCTAGAGCACAGGTGGTTTTTCCGGTTCCAGCAGGCCCTGCAAAGAGAAGATGAGGCATTGATCGTTCCTTAACATAATTTTTCAGTCGACTTGTTATAGGGGTCTGACCAACCACTTCTGAAAGATTTGAAGGGCGGTATTTTTCAGTCCAGATTTCCTCCATTGGTACCCTATTTGCACGTTGTATTTAATCACGTCCACCAAGTTAATGTAAAAGATATATAGTCCCTACCCAAACTAGATTCAAATGTCACGATACGAGGGTGTTGACTTTTACAACATCGAGCAGCATCTGACTGAGGAGGAGACCATGGTTCGCGACTTGGTTCGCGAATGGGTCGACGAAAAGGTTATTCCAATAATAGAGAATCATTACGCTAAAGGCACATTCCCAATGGAGCTGATGTCCGAGATTGGGACTATGGGTCTTTTTGGCTGTAATTTGAAGGGTTATGACTGTGCCGGGATGTCCAATGTAGCATACGGTCTGATATGTCAGGAATTGGAGCGTGGAGATTCGGCCATTCGAAGCTGTGTTTCAGTTCAGGGTTCATTGTCAATGTACCCCATTCACGCCTTTGGCTCAGAGGAACAGAAACAGAAATATTTACCAGGTATGGCCAGAGGGGAGTTGATTGGGTGTTTTGGTTTGACAGAACCTGACCACGGTTCAGATCCTAGCGGTATGGAGACTAAAGCAGTGGAAGACGGTGATTCCTATGTTCTCAATGGCGCCAAGATGTGGATCACTAATGGGACAATCGCGGATCTGGCGGTTGTTTGGGCTAAACTGGATGGTAAGATCCGTGGTTTTATAGTCGAGAAGGGCGATTCGGGTTTCACAGCACCTGAAATGAAAGGTAAGCATTCGTTGAGGGCCTCAATCACAAGTGAGCTGGTTTTCCAAGATTGCCGCATTCCCAAAGACCGAATTCTACCCGATGTCCAGGGTCTCAAGGGGCCACTTAGTTGTTTGACCCAGGCTCGTTTTGGTATTGTCTGGGGTTCATTGGGCGCTGCTACGGGTTGTTACCATTCCTCTGTGGATTATTCTAAATCAAGGATAATGTTCAAGAAGCCGATTGCAAGTTTCCAATTAGTTCAAAATAAGTTGGCCTGGATGCTTCGTGAAATTACCAAAGGCCAGTTGTTAGCTTATCATCTTGGTCGTGCCAAAGACGAAGGTAAGGCAACTCCTGAGATGGTCTCATTGGGCAAAATGAACAATGTTGATATCGCTCTCCAGATTGCACGTATGTCCCGAGATATTCACGGAGCTAATGGAATATTGAATGAGTATCCAATTATGCGCCATATGGCAAACTTGGAAAGTGTTTACACCTATGAGGGTACTCATGATATCCACAATCTAATTCTGGGTCGTTGGATTACAGGTATTCAGGCTTTCGAATAATCAGACAGTTCCCGCGCTCTCAGCTGCTTCAGCCCAATCATCACAATTGTAACAGCTACGTGTTAGTGTCTTTCCATTTGCATTTGCACCTTTATCGGTGGTATAGCTAAATAAATCACTGAATGAATTTTTAGATAGAGTTAGGTTATCCTTATCATCCAGCCCATTTCCAATTGAGGTATCCTCAACCGAGAAAACGTAAGCGTAGTCTCCGTAGGTGCTCTTGAAAATAGTAGGTGAGGCAGTTAGTATTCCCGCACTCTTGGCTGGTATGGTGATGGCCTCATCGTCTTCTGGAATGATACTATCCTTTTCTTTTAGATCGGAGATTGTCCAGCTACTGATGTAAATTGCAATTGTATTGGGATTGTAGACCTCTACCCATTCATAGTTGGCTCCGCTACTCGAAGGGTTGTACATAATTTCGGTCAGATAGATATTGCTGACTGGAGGTGCTCCCTCGTAGACTGTAACTGTCAGAAGTGCAGGTAGAGTATTGGTTCCATCGTTGTACAACATATACCTCTCCGACTTTACACTGATAGATGAAGTGCTGGCATCCCCTCCCCATAAACAGACGGACTCATCAGGAACTAAAGTTCGAATTTCAATTCTCAGTTGTGCTTCAACTTCCAGCTCATCTCTCAGTGCCGTGTATGGGAATTTACCGAGGGCCTTACATTTAGCAGAATCCAGTTCTCCATTGGAATTCAACAAACCAACGGTAACCCCGTTTCTAAGTTGAACAGTTCCAGTCCCGAATTCGAGTGTTTCCCAGTTGGTAGCCTCCCCAATTTTACCTTGGGAGCCGGTTAATTCGGATATAACTTCACGGGCCATTACAACCCGGTTATCATTGTTGTCCAGATCAATTCCGATTCGGTAGTTCATTGAAGAGTGAAAAGCTTGGAGTATAAGCACGAATATAGTCAGAGCGATAGTAAATTCTATAACATGAGTTACAGCGTTTTCATCTCTATTCAGTTCGCGTCTCATCCTTTCATTTCCCTCTTGAAGAGCCAAGTGGATGCCCTGAGGCAAGTTAATGGCCATAGGACAAGTGCCAATAAAACTAACCATCCTGGGATTCCTCCCATGTCTATAGCGATGGTTCTATGAGTTAAGAGACCAACCGCAAATTGATAAACATAACCTGGATTAAAGAGCCCTAAATGACTTGCTAAGACCTGATATTCAGGATTGGTCTCGAAACCCTCCGTCAATTCTATTCCGATTACGAAAGAGATAGCATATACCAATAAGTTCCACACTATGGCAAAAAGTAACCAGGCACCCAAACCATAGATCACCACATCCGTTCCACTCCGTGCTGCTACGGCAAAACAAAGCTGGAATGTAACCATGGTGAAGATCATGATCTGCCCAAACAGAAGAAAGGCCAGTATTCCACTAATAGCAGGTATATCGCCTTCCAATATCATGAGATAGAGTCCGATCAATTGAGCCACGAAAGCAGGAACCCCCACCACCATGGTCAAACCCAGCGCCTTGCCTATGACTATAGATTCACGAGTAATGGGTCTAGCCAGAAGCATGTTGAGCGTGTTAGTCTGCCTTTCCTTGTGAAATGAGTCAACTGAAACGGCAATTGCTGCCAAAGATACAACAAAGAAGGTGAAAAAGCAGAACTGTAGTAGTGCGTGGTTTCCACTCTCTACAAAGAATGAGGTTTCAGGATCGGCGTCCTGCATATCTCCCAGAACCCATCCGATTCCTATGATGAACAACGAGAAGAACAGTCCCAGAACCACCATTCTCGATGATCTCATCCCGCTATTGAATTCAAATTTTGCAAGGTGCCAGATGAGCTTCAACTGGTTTCTCAAATGCCTCATATTTTTAAGATATAGATAAGTTCCAGACAAAAGTATCAGAACTTCCGTTCCGAAGAAATAATAATCAGTATCTGATGCTAATTGGATGTCTTCTGGTTCAGCTTCCCATCCTTCCCGAATCAAGATCACATCATTTGGATTCTGGAAAGTAGTTGTATTTTCAACTAGATGTGCTCTGATTGTGATAATTTCACTCTCGAAGAATTCTCCGCTTAGATCTCCATTGACCAGTATTCTCATTCCTCCTACATTGAGCATTGTCTTGCCGTATAGGTCCTCCGTGTACACTAACCCTTCAGCTTCTATGAATCCACCTGTTGTAATATTCTGATAAACTTCGTTTCGGGGAGATGTTTCTAGAACCCCTTTGAAAATAATCTCATCATCAACTTCCTGTTCGAATTTTATCCTCCATATCTGGTTTTCATCTGGGCCATCGATTGCAAAGGTTTTCTCATCCCATATTTTTCCAGGATTGGTTTCAGTCGTGGTTTCCCAGTAAATTTTATGGGATATTGCAATGACAACAATTATTGACAGTGCTATGATAAGAGGACGCCAGTCCTCGTACCTTTTGAGGAGGTCATTCAATTTAGTCATCATCACTTCCTGTTTCCTTGAGGAAAACGTCTTCCAATGAGTTCGTTTGTGGTTCTATGGAGAATATTTTGACCCCTTTTGAGACCAACGTATCGGTAACCCATGGAATCAAATTTTCTTTCAATTTCAGCAATATCCGTGTATGCTTCCCAAGATCGGTTTCCTCTATTACAGACACTCCTCTCTTTTTGTTCAGTTGTTTCTTATTACTGTCAGTGAAACCCTTGACTCTTAATGATAGTTTGATTGCAGTTTTCTTGACCTCTTCTCTTATTCCTGCAATAGTATCTTGCCGAATTAGTTTTCCCTTATCTATGATTCCAACATGTGTACAAATTTCCTGGATTTCGGATAGCACGTGTGAACTGAGGATTATGGTGAGCCCTTTCTCGTTCAGCTCTTGCAGTACTGCCCTCAGAGCTTTTACACCTCTAGGATCAAGACCTGAAGTTGGTTCGTCAAGAATCAGGATCTCGGGTTCATGCAATAATGCAACAGCCAATGCCAGCCTTTTCCTCATACCCAGTGAAAATCCCCTAACCTGTCTTTCGGAGTCTCTGTCCAATCCCAGTTTTTGGAGCAGATCCCGTCCCCTTGTTTTTATGTCTTTATCATCCATTTCGTAAAACCCACCGTAATATCTTAGAGTCTCAGTAGGAGTCAATCCACCATACAATCCAACTTGTTCTGGCAAGAAGCCGATCCTGCTCTTGCTGTGCAGTCGATCTTCCTCTATGTTCTTTCCATTAATTAGGATGTTCCCTTCATCACATGTCAGAATCCCGACAATACATTTGATAGTCGTAGTTTTACCTGCACCGTTGGGTCCCAGAAAACCAAATACCTGCCCCCGGTCTACACTAAAACTGAGTTTATTGAGAGCATTGATGCGTCCTGTCTCCCGACCAAAGCGGTAGGTGCGATAGTCCTTTTGGACATCCTTCAGCTCAAGCATACTTCCACTCACGCAATGTCACCCTTGATTGCGGTTATAAAACCACATCGTCTTACCAGAATGTGCCCGAGTACTGGAGATATCCGTTTTTGCCTTCAGCTAGTAAGATTCTTGATGGTGTCAGTCTGAGTTCCCTACTCGATGACCATTATTATGCTGAAGCCCGTGCACTGGCACTGAGCCGACTTGAGACATCAGCTACCTCAGGAAGAATAGATCTCGAGGGCCCCCCAATCAACGACGAATCCGATATAGTTCTGGGCTACGTAATATCGCGATTGGTTCTAGCTGCAGCGGAAAATCAGGCTTTGGTCAATTATGTGGCCCTTTCAGAAGCTAGAAGGGCTGAAAGATTTCTGGATTCCGAGGCAGATGAAGGTCTGGTAGAGATCGCAAATTCACTTGGAATTACAACATTGGAATTGAATGGTTCAGGCTTCAATCTCAATTTCATCGACTATGTTAGGGCAGCCTCGAATCTTAGAGAAGGAGACTGGAAGCTTTCCAATCGGGGAGTTAGTAACGGAGTCGTCACCCTGAGTCGCCAGACGGTTGTCAGGTTGATGAGAGAGGTAATCCGCCAACATCTGGAGGAATTACCAGAAGCCCCACGTGAGATTAAAGATCAGTTTGAGGGTACAATTGACGATCTCCGGTCCAAAGTCTCTAAGACCTTCGTCGAAAGGATTGGTGGTCTGAATGATGTAGTTGGTGAGAGGCAAGCGGAGGCCATGAAGGAATTGGGCCGTTTTGATCTTTCCAAGGCCCCGCCCTGTTTTAATTTGAATTTGATGGATCTTCAGGCCGGTGTCAATCTGGCCCACCCGTCTCGCTTTTTTATCACCACATTTTTATCTTCTCTCAATCAGGATCCCGAAGCAGTTATGAGGCTGTTTGCTACCGCCCCAGATTTCAAGGAAGCTTATACCCGTTATCAAGTGGAACACATAACTGGTAAGACGTCTAGTACTCAGTATAGTCCGCCAAAATGTGATACCCTTGTATCAAGCGGGGTTTGTCCAGGTCCGAATG
>JYMV01025458.1_pt1 | contig 10223 bp, 7 predicted proteins | sample 338911 | NCBI WGS metagenome assembly JYMV01 (sample SAMN03354496, study PRJNA234377) | hydrothermal vent metagenome | biome: Deep sea; feature: Hydrothermal plumes at the Eastern Lau Spreading Center, Western Pacific Ocean; material: Seawater | place: Tonga | collected 2009 | depth 2000 m m
CTGAGGGTAAATACCATCTATGATAACACTTTTCTCAATTATCAAAATATCATCACTTAAAATAACCGCTTTAACCTGCTTTAACTTATCTTTTATTAAATTATTCTGTATATTAACAAACAATATCCATGGAATAATTGGCAGCAAAAAAAATCCCACTATAATGAAAAAATTCTTCAACCCTAAACTTTCTTTATCTTGATTGCACCTGATTAAATAGTATAAAAAATACAATAAAGGTATAAACAACAGATTCCCCTTAACGAGCAAACCAATACCAAATGTCAATCCAAGTATAATTGCTGACTTTCTTGTTTTTCTCAATTCGCAATAAATACAGGAAGTAACCATTAGGAATAAGGTGAAAATCACTAATGATTCTGACATTATTTGTTCAGAAATCCTAAAATTTTGAATTAGGAATAAAGGGCTTGCTATCAAACCACTTAAAAAACCAATATTATTCCAAATTACATAACCCAACCACGGCAATAGGGAGGCAATAATGATTAACAACAATAGTTGTATGTACTTTGCAATTATTGGACTAATACCAAACACCCTATAAATAGAGCTGAGAAAAAGAGGGTATCCAAGGTTTCTGTGAACATCTACTATTCCAGTATATGTATTAAATATATTAAAATACCTTGGATTATAATTATCTGAAAATTTATATTCGTCAATAGGCTCAATCTTTCCTGAACGGTGAAAACCATGACCTTTAGCAAAATTCACAGCTATAGATTGATATGACCATGTATCACTCGCTAATAACGCCCTATCTGTAAATTCTACAATTTGGGAAAATATAGCAACATAAGCTACAATCAAGCACAATGTGATTGAAACCTGAAACTTGCTCAGTTTTAATAGGAAATTGACTTTGTCTAATCGCAAAATTATTTTTTATAACTTTACAAAAATTGATTGAAATTTTGAATTTTGAATTTAATCTTCATAAAGATCTTGTTTACCAACAAATCTAATCAAGGATTAAGACGGAAAAAATTAAAAATGAATTTATTAACTTAGAGAATGTATCCAAAAAAAAAAAATTACGTTAACATTCAATCTTTCAGCAATATATCTTATGTGCAATTTAGTAGTCGGATTTCATCAATTTTTTAATAACCTAATTAGTAATTAAGGAACAATTTATGTGCTTAGTGACATTTTCCTGGGAAAAGCCAGATTCAGTAAAAAAGGTTGAAAAATTTGAATTGACACAAAAAGTCACATGGGCCCATCTTGAGTTGACTGATGTTTGTAATTTGCGTTGCGAATGGTGCTATGCTGGAGTTGAGCACGGAAATAAAGCTTTTATGAGTCTGGATGGTATTGAGAAGGCTCTAATAATTTTGGCAAGATCTGGAGTGAAGCAAGTTACTTATGCTGGTGGAGAACCTTTAATTCATCCAAATATTAAGGAAGCTGTAGCGCTAGCACATAATTTAGGAATGGTTGTTCATATAAATAGTAATGGCACATTTCTTACACCTGAATTAGCTGTGGAACTAAAAAAATGCGGCTTATCTCAAATTCAAATCAACCTAATCGCTTTAGATGAAGACTTGCCAAAGAAAATCCTTAACGGTGAAAATGCTTCAGAAAAAGTAATAAATGCTCTAAAAAACGCAAAAGCAGCAGACTTAATAACTGTTGCCCAAACAGTCCTTACTACCGAAAATGAAGACTCTATCCTGGAAATTATACGATATTTCCGAGAGAACTTTAAAATTGACCGTGTAAGGGTTTGGGACACAACTCCATCTGGAGCGGCAATTGGAAAAAGAGAACTCTATCCATTAAATTACCCAAAAACACTTGAAAAAATCACAGAATATACGGCTAGTCTTGGAGCCACCCATGTTTTGTCATACGAACCCTTTTTCCCTTTACAATATGAATCTCCAATTGCGGTAACTCATGTTCCATGTCCAAGCGGTGAAGCTATGCTGATTCATGTATTTGTTGATTTCAAGGTCTATTTCTGCTGTACAATGAGAGGTGCCTATTTATATGATCTTTTTGATTATGAAAACATCTCAGAGCTTCACAAAGAAAAGGTTATGGAATATAAAACGAAATTCTATGGCGATTCCGCTTGTAATTCTTGTAAGTTTTCCGGATCATGTGAAAAGGGCTGCCCAACAAGAGCAAGCATAGAACCCAATAGAATAGATTATCAATGTCCTACACCAGTAACAGCTACAAAAGAGGCTTCTCTAATTCAGTAATTCACTCCCGTTTTTGCGACCTTTCATCTTCCTTTTCATAATGCTTGTATGCTATTATTGCTGTGTCATTCACGAGGTCAATATTAAGGTATTCATTTAATTGCCCAATTTCAGCAACCCCAATTTTGTATCTCATTTTGACCATTTTCTTTTGATCTATAAAATATCCTTCCTCAATACTACTTGGCTGACCAATAAACTTAATTATTTCATTTCTTGGCTTTCCATGAAAAATTTTACTTCTCACAATGTCATCAATCATCTCTGATCTTTTATCCGGATGATCTTTCCAGCGGTTTGTCGTAAATCTTTCGGAGATACGTATTGCCCGATTCACCCCAACACTTATAATAATCAATATTGTTGCTAAAATAATTATGCGTTTTTCCTTTCTCATCTCTGTTCCAAAACCAAATATAATTGAATTAAATTTGTATCATTCTTTTTGTCAAAACAAATATTAAGATGAGTGTTCCCTTTTTTGGTATTGATAGATTTTACAAGAATCATTCAGGAAAAATCTTAAATGTTCTTAACACTGTTTATACTAAGGGTCGTTTAATGATGGGACCAGAAATTGAAACTTTTGAAAAAAGGATTAGTCAATTTTGTAATAGAAAATATGGAGTCGCTGTTGGTAGCTGTACGGATGCGCTTTTCTTTGCTTTAAAAGCAAGTGGAATTCAAGCTAATGATGAGGTATTTGTTACTTCTTTTTCCTTTCATGCCTCTGGTACTGCAATATTAAGAGCTAGTGCTATTCCGGTCTTTGTTGATATTGACCCCAATACACTTATGATGGACTTAAATGACCTGAGAAAGAAGATTACCGCTAAAAGCAAAGCAATTATAGCAGTGCATTTATTTGGGGAAATGATGGATGTAGATGAATTAGAGAAAACTGCATCTAAATACAATTTAATTGTAATTGAAGATGCGGCTCAGACTCTTGGAAGTGAATGGAATGGCAAAAAGGCCGGCTCAATTGGAACATGTAGCTGTATTAGCTTTGACCCAACTAAAATTATTGGAGCATTTGGAAATGGTGGCATTTTGCTCACTGACAATTCAGAAATCTGTAATACTGTTTCAGCTTTAAGAAATCATGGAAACCATTTAGCTTCAGGGAATTTAGAAAAGCTTGGATATAATAGCAAAATGAGTGAAGCACAAGCTGCCTTGATAGTTTATCAATTAAACTTACTCCCAAAACTGATTTCGAAAAGAGAAAAAATCGCACTCTTGTATAACGAAAATCTTAAAGATATTGATCAAATTTCAAACCTTCAACATTGCGATCATGGCATTAGTAATTTTCACAAATATGTTATAAAAGTTGAACGAAGAGATGTCCTTCAAACGCATCTAAAGGAAAGAGGAATTCAAACTAAAATTCACTATCCATACCTAATCCCTGAATTGAAAATATTTAGATTAACAGATAATAAGATCGCTTCATTCACCTATGCACAAAAAGCAAAATCAGAGGTGTTATCTTTACCCATTTATCCGGAATTGACTCAAAATGAGGTAATGGAAGTTTGCAAAGCAATTAAGGAGTTTTTCAAAAACTGATTTTTTTTCTATCCAATTCAATTATTTGATTTTTATTTTCAGCAATTAAAATAAACCTATTAACTGGAATATCTTGAAAGGTTTGTTTAATTCCGGAAGCAGGCCAAAAAACAACTATTTCAATTACTTTTTCCGCTTTTCCCAATCCAATTTCAACTTGCATACTAGAGCACCCAAACGACCCCCCTGTAGTAACCGTCCGGTGAATTTCTCTAATTCCCTCTTCTCCTTGCAAAATTAATTTTATACGAGTTCCAAGTGCGGGTTTATTAGACTGATCTCCTACAAGTTTAATTGTAAGCCAGTTGTTTTTATGACCTGGGTTTTCAAACAGGGCATTTTGAAATACATCTCCGCTATAAGCGCCACCAAGTACGGCATAGACATCCTGATCCCCATCATTATCTAAGTCACTAAAGGCAATGCCATGCCCTTTTTGTAAATGCCCAAATCCTCCTGAAGTAGTTATGTCCTGAAACATATTCCCACCATCATTTCTAAACATCCGATTAGGGAATATCGACTTAAAATCTGGAGCTCCTGTTCCCACATAAAAATCAAGGTATCCATCATTATCTAGATCGCCAAAATTACAACCCATAGCATAAAGCACCCGGTTAAGTCCCACCTGACCTACAACATTTGTGAAGGTGCCATCTCCATTATTCCTATATAAATAAGAATACGCAGCTTGTTTAATTGGCAACCCTAGATACTCTCTGACAATATCTTCAGGAGAGCCTTTGTAATCATACGTAGCCACAAAAAGATCTTCCCATCCATCATTATTATAATCCCAAAACCATGATGGAAAACTAAAATTCGGTTGAACAACTCCCGCATTTAAAGTTATATCGATAAAGGCACATTCGAAATCATTCCTGAGACCGCTATTTTTAAAGAGGATATTCTGTCCACCAAATATAGAAATGTAAATGTCTGGAAATCCATCATTGTTTACATCTGCACTTGTTACACTTTTTACAAAACCAACAATATCAACACCTATTTTTTGAGCGATATTGATAAACGTTCCGTCTTTTTGGTTAATGTATAATTCACATGGATAAGATTTCTCATCATCAGGCTTGGTTTCATTTCCAATAAACAAATCAAGCCATCCATCAAGATTAAAATCAGCCCAAACTGCAGTTTGAGTGGGTTTAAATGATAACAGCCCAGATTTTTCAGTAACATCTGTAAAGGTTCCATTTCCATTATTTCGAAGAAGTGAATTGGGATGCTCCCCAGTTTCATTTTGAAACCAACCGCCCCTTAAAACAAGCAAATCTAACCATCCATCATTATCAAAATCAGCATGAAGAATGTTTAATCCTCCCAACTGCATACCTAATCCCGCTTGATGGCTAATATCTTTAAAAGAACCATTTCCCTCATTATGAAAATACTTCAACGGGTCTTTAATCTCCATACTGGAAACAATAACATCAAGAAAACCATCATTGTCAAAATCATCGACACAACAACCACCCGCCAATCCCCTTGTTCCTATAAGCAATTGATTTCCAATGTTTTTAAATTTTCCGATGTTCGTGTCAGATTTAAACGCATTTGGCCTAAGAAGAAAGTCCGCTGGAACTGAATCTGGATATTGCCCTAAAGCCATATAGGCAACATTAAGTAGCCAAAGAGAAATAAAATCATTCTTGTCTTCTTTAAGTAATTCCAAATAATGAACCAGCGCCTCCTGAGTTGATTCAGTCACGGAATAAATTGCATCTCCCCTTAAAGGAAAAATACAAGATGCTCCATTGTGTAGTCTAATACAATTGTCCTGTTCACCTTTTCTAAGATAACATATTGATTGGAGTGTCTTGATCTGACGAGAAAATTCTAAACTAATCTTAAACTCATGGTGATTGATTTTTTCTAAAAGCACTTCAATTAGTTCAATAGCTTTCTCTGGTTTTCCCGAATTTAGAAATTCAAGGGCTGTATTAAAATATAGTTCAGAACTAGGATTTTGAATTAACCTGGATAAAAAATAATCAGATCTAAAATGACTTAAGTATTTGTTTTCTATAAAACTAGAATCAATCGCAATTAAAGAAAGCGTCTCCACCACACTGCTATTTTTTTCTTCCTTAATAACATTATCTCTTATACCACAGGCAACAACACAGGTGTACACAACTAATAATAGCTTCAGACTTGGTTTAAGTTTATAAAGGGCCATTAGAACAAAAAAAATTATTTACAATATAAAACCAAAAATATGAATTCTGAAATTAGCACTATTATTACATTTGCATGAAAGCTGGAATTTAGTTTGTTTTACGCTATTAACCAGACTTTAATGAATTTCTTGGTAGATGAAAAAGTATCCCTCAATCACAAAAGAAGTCTGGATATTATCATTCGTGCTATTAATAACTATTATCTTTTTTTGGTCTGGATCACGCTATCCTCAATTAAATGAAAAAGGATCTGGGGCTGGCCAAGAAATGCTTTCCGACAAACTGACAGACAGGCCTGTTTTTATAATAGAAAATGAATCCCCGTTATGGAAAAGGGTTGTGCTCTCAACTGCTAATTGGCTGGAGACTAACAAACTAGGAATGGCATTTGGTTTAATACTAGCTGCTATCTGTCTGTCTTTATTGAATTATATTAAAATGCCTAAATTCAATAACCCATTTCTCAATACCGTTTGTGGCACATTTACTGGCGCCCCACTTGGCATTTGTGTAAACTGTGCCGCACCTGTTGCAAAAGGCCTTTTTAAAGGTGGTGTAAATGGCACCTTTGCACTTGCAATGATGTTTAGTTCTCCTAAATTTAATGTGGTGATTTTTACTATGGTAATTTCATTATTTCCATTCTATTTAGTCATAATAAAATACCTTTTCACGTTGATATTTATATTTATCTTTCTTCCACTTTTAGTTAGACAGACCCTTCCTGATAAAAAAGCAACTAAACATTTTGAAGATAAAGAAGATGAAAAGAAAAAAGACAATTCAAACTGGGGTAAAGCAGGTGCAAATGTTTTAATGGTTTTATGGATTAACCTAGTATATATTATCAAAAAGGTAGTGCCATTTATGATACTTGCAGGAATCCTTGGGGCACTTGTTTCGCAACTAACTTCCATAACCCCTTTTATTGGGGGAGAGATGACATTATGGAAAGTCACTCTTTTAAGTGCAATTACATTATTTCTACCAATGCCAATTGGTGTAGATATTTTATTAGCCGAATTATTATCTTCCAGTGGAGTCTTAACAGGTTATGTATCTATTAGTTTATTTTCCCTAGGTATATTTAGTGTTTATTCCTTTCTTATTGTATGGAATTACTTTTCAAAAAAACTTGCATTGTTAATTACCATCTCATTATTTTTATTGAGTATTTTGTCTGGTTACACAGCTGACTATTTCTTCCAAAAACAAAATCATGATGCAATAAAATACTATAAAACAGCACTGCATTCCATTGTAAAAAAGAAGTTCCCTTCAGCAAAACAGAAAACCCCAATAATAAAGTCTAACCAATCTATTCCAAAATCAGATAGGTATTCACATAATAACCTTACCATCCATCAATACAAACACAACTCTAGATCAAAAGAAAAAAACTCCATAAAACTTTTTTCAAAATATCATGGTTCATCATTTGGCATTAAAGAAGAATTTATTTGTCCTGATGAATTATGGGAACCTTTTTTCTACGGACGCGGAATGGCAAGCGGTGACTTTAATAATGATGGTTGGACCGACATAATATTAGGGAGAAGAAAAGGAGTTTCATTTTATACAGGCAACACAAAGGGCTTTACAGCTTTCAATATTGATTTAGGTTTTATTGATTCGCTAGATATTCTTGTCACAACCCTTGTCGATGTAGATAATAATGGGTTTTTGGATCTATTCATAAGCACCTATGATACAGGGAATTACTTTATTCTTAACGATAATGGAAATTTCCAAAATGCAAGAATAATTGATGTTCCAAAACATGAAAATGCAATTACAATGGCGATTTCTTTCACAGATCTTAATAATGACTCCTGGATTGATTTTTATCTGGGAAATTGGGGGTTTGGTTCATACACTAGATATAAAAATCCTAATAGATATACTGCCAACTCTCTCGTTTATAATAATAATTTGAATTTTGAATCAGTCCAGATTGAGAAAGGATCAGCAGAAACATTAACAGTGCTTTTTTCAGATTTTAACAATGACAATAAAATGGATTTACTAATCGGTAATGATTTTAAACCAGCAGATGAATATTTTATAGGAACTGAAGATGGCTTGAAAAGAACCTTCCTTAAGGATAGTATGTTTCGGGTAAGCCCCTATTACACTATGAGCATTACTACAGCTGATGTAAACAATGATTTACTTTTGGATACCTACACGGCAGGGTTGAATTTTAATGGCCCTGAGATTATTTCTAAAGAAATTGAATATGATGACAATACTTATTTACAGACTTTCTGTTCTGGATATGAAAATAAAGAGAAATACAACCAATGCATCGAAATTATGAATTTACGTACTATTATTCCTAGAAGAGATCCCGTTTTGGTTAAATTAGAAAACTGTGACCTTTTAAAAAAGAACCCAGATTTATTTAGACAATCATTGGCAATGAGTATGGTTTTTGAAGCGATTAAACAAAATAATGAAACATTGTGTAGTATGATCGAAAAAGAACAATCTACACAAAAGAAATTATGCGAAAATTATTTTAAATACATTGAAAATTCATCGGCTAATATTATTCTTGACGAAGGAGCAATTACACAATTAAAAGGACAAAATGCACTTCATATTGGAAAAACAGACCAGCTACTTACTAAGATAAACTTAAAGAATAGTATTAATAATACTGGATGGACATGGAACACACGTTTTCTTGACTTTGACAATGATCAATGGCAAGATCTTTTTGTAGTAAATGGATGTTGGTGGGACAAAAAAATTTATAACCCCAATTTATATTTTAAAAATGAGAAGGGAGTATTTTTTGGACATTCAGAGCTTGATGTAGGATTAGACGATGTGGGCATTACACATTCTTTTTTATCTATAGACATTGACTACGATGGTGATCTAGATATCATTACCAGATCAGCTGTTGGTCAAGTTTATGTTTATAAAAACAATGAAAATATAAATCATGCCATTAACATTAATTTAATCGACAATACAGGAAATCGAAATGCTATAGGTGCAAAAATATATATTGAATACGGAGACGGAAAGAAACAAATCCGAGAGCTAACCCTGGGAGGAGGGTTTATGAGTTACCAGATACCATCAGCTCATTTTGGTTTGCAAAAATACAAGAACATACAAAAATTAAAAATCCGCTGGCCAGACGGTATTGAAACCGTTATTGATTCAACATTAAATGCAAATTACACCTATGTAATTGAACGCATGACTAAGTAATTAAATAACTTAGTATATAATCGATATATTTGAACATATAATTATAGCAAATGATAATTGCAGGGTACGGAGGATTGGGCATTGAAATCTATGGTTTAATGATTAATGACAAATTGGACGAACCATTCTTATTTTATGACGAAAATCCCAATAAGTCTATTAAGAATAAACAAGAAGTGTGTGTCACATCTTCTCTAAAAAAAGTGAAATGCTTTTTCACCAAAAACTCCAACTATTTTATTGTTGGAATTGGGCATCCTCGTTTAAGAAGAAAACTTACAAAAACATTAGAAAAAATTGGGGGAGTACCATTTAACTATATTGCACCTACAGCATCAATTTTGCCAAATAATGCGAACTATCTCGGACTTGTAGCCCAACCTGGTTCAGGAATTTCACACAGCACGGAAATTGGGAAGTCGTGCAGTCTTCATATTAATTCAATAATCGGACATGATGTTAAAATTGGCTCATATGTAACTATAGGACCTAATTCAAGTATTATAGGGCCAACTGAAGTTGGAGATTATTGTTTAATTGGGAGCAATTCAATTATTCTGCCAAATATTAAAATTGGGAAAAATGTTATAGTCGGTGCTGGATCTGTTGTTGACAGAAACCTTAAAGACAATGAAATATTTATCGGGAAAAGGATAAAATGAATCTTAAACTTGAAAATAATATTATCAGGTGTTTACCCTACAAAAAACCATTCATTTTTGTAAATGGTTTAGAGGGAGTTAATTCAAATAGTATTGAAGGTTACTGTATTTTCAATAAAGAGAACCCAATGTTGCAAGGACATTTTAAAGACAACCCTGTTGTTCCTGGAGTTCTTCTGCTTGAAGCAATGGGGCAAATTGGAATAGTTTGTCATTTTATATACTTGAGCGAAATTTATAAAATAAATAAGTTGTTTTATCCAATTATCGCGAACATTGAAATGGATTTTTAATTTTTGTATGTTCTTGTATTTTTGCAA
>JYMV01033443.1_pt1 | contig 10223 bp, 9 predicted proteins | sample 338911 | NCBI WGS metagenome assembly JYMV01 (sample SAMN03354496, study PRJNA234377) | hydrothermal vent metagenome | biome: Deep sea; feature: Hydrothermal plumes at the Eastern Lau Spreading Center, Western Pacific Ocean; material: Seawater | place: Tonga | collected 2009 | depth 2000 m m
GGATTCCTCCCTCCCCGACGTCTCGAGGGAAACGCTGCTAGAATCCGAAGATTTCAAAACGAAAGTCGAGGGCGGCAAAAGGGGATTCAATAGTCATTGTATCGAATGTCACGGAAGTGGTGGAAAAGGTGGAATGGGCCCCAATTTAACGGATGAATTCACTCTGCACGGTCAGGAACTAGAAGATATTGTCCGCGTAATTACGAATGGAGTGCCAGGCTTAATGCCAACGTGGGGGCAGAAAATGAGTGAGGAGCGAGTAGCTCAGTTTGCGGCATACATATTCAGTATTGTAGGGACTCGTCCAACTGGAAAACGGCCGCCGAAGCGAGTATCCCGATTGTTGAATAACAAATATATGCAAACTAACACAAACCCGGACGGTAAAAGGACATTTGTAATCTACTGCGAACAATGCCATGGCATGGGAGGCCTAGGCGGCGCCGGGCCCAATTTGACGGACGAATTCACCCTGCATGGAGATACACTTGAAGACATTGTTCGTATCATCACAAATGGGATCCCCAAAATGCAGATGCCTACGTGGAGTCAAACAATGTCGGCGGAACGAATCAAACAAGTTGCCGCATACGTCTTAAGTTTGAAAGGTAGTCGGCCAACCGGTAAGTTACCGGATTCTGACAGACCCAAACAATTGCGCGGCATCAGTCCCTTCCGATGACGCAATTAATCTACTGCAGCATTTTCCGGTTCTATCTCGTAAACCCAATAGCTTCCGTAATTCGCCACGAGCTTCAAACCACTGAGTGCAAGCGGATTGAATTCACCGAACGGTAGCATGTGGGCGAGCAGTGTGTTCGCAGTCATAGAATCTTTCAGGTAGTACACACGCTTTTTAGCTATCCCAAAAGACTCGACGGCGTAATGACTAAAACCTTGCTCCCCCAGCCATTTCTTTACCTGGATGATATCGTCATGGATATGGCCACTAACCGCAAAATCACGATAACCAACTCCCACAAGGTTCGGCCGAGTCAAAGCGAGTTTATATACGTCCGAAAGTTGTACTACGATAAAACTTTTGCGGCCTTCAGCGATCTCCTTCAACATAGCCGAACCTGCTTCGGCCTCGCTTGAAAGCGCATCAAGGAATCTCCCGAAATCCTCTGTGCCGTTTTCCGAAATACGCCAAAACACGCGTTCGAGAGACTCGATTGCATTGAGATCATCATCCCAGGCTGGCGGGATAAAAAGCGGTCTTGGAAAATTTGCATCGTAAAAAATTTTAACACCCGTTAAAGCATGAAGCTGTCGATTGATATCCCACCAACCAAGCATGACAGCATCCTCGGGGATATGAAGTTTAACGGCCTCTGCCAACTGATCTAAGTCTTCGGTTCGACTAGGAATGGCTAGGGCGAGTTCGGAGGAACGGTTTTGCCAATCCAATAAAATTGGAGCAACCTCAGGACCGGGATCCGCAATATAAAGTTCAGCGAATGCGCTTCCATCCTTGTCCAGACGCGCTTCGAACTTTCGTATGGTAAGATTCTGAGGCACGGAGAGAGCCAAATCAGGGAAATTGGCAATGGTTCCGTCTGCGATGAGTTCATAACGATACGGGGCAGGATCAGGGAGCAATAGGTCATAGCCCGCCCAATCGATAAGCAAAAACCCAATCACGATAAGCGCTCCGTATACGTACGGAAGCCTCCGGTTTAACCAGCTTCGCTTTGCCCTCACCGGCAACTAACTCTCAATCGTCACCCGCATCGTTCGAGTCAAACCTTCTGCGTGGGAGCAGTAAACCCGCCATTCCGACCAGCATCAAGGCACCACCAAGACCACCAATAGAGGCACGTTGCACGTTACTGTCGATATCTAGAAGAGAAAACTCTGATTTCTGTTCGATGTCCGCAAGCCTCGCCTTGATCTCCGCTATTTCGCGTGATCGGGTATCGGAATCCATCACCCTGGCATAACATTCCACAAGTGAGCTCCAGCCTTCACTATAAGCCCATCCACCAGGACTGACGTGCATGACCGCCTTGTACAGCTGATTGAGGTCGTTTCGACACCCCCGTGCGTGCTCAACTTCTACCGCACTCGGGTTGTTTCCATCCGCAATAAACATCTGGAAAAACTCGCCAGCGCCATCTTCAAGCGGCTCCGGCGGTGCTGGTCGGTTTGAATCCTGTCCGATAAGCATGTGATCGGCGTACAATTTCTCTATCACGTGCTTGGTTTTTTGTTGAACCGATAGACCGGCTTTGACTGCGTCGTCTGCCATATTTTGATATGCACGCGCAAAACTTTCGGAGTGGCATCCTGAACAGGTTGCTATCCATGCTTCCTTACGTGCCTCAAACCAGCCATCTGACAAATTATCAGAAATATCCGGCGTGGGCATGAAACCCCACCGGACCTTGCGCACAACATTATGTCCAAACTTGCCCCTGAACTCGAAGTGGCAACTAGCGCAAGTTGGAGCGGTCTGCCCACCCTTTACGTAAGCGTCCTTTAGCCTTGTCTCCCAATCCCATTCGTGACCGCTCATCTGATAGATACTTCCATGCTTGGACAGCATGTAGTTTTCGAACTCATTGTGCGCAATACCGCTATGGCAAGTGGCGCACGCCTCTGGCTTACGTGCCTCAGCTGCCGAGAAAGTGTGGCGAGTGTGACAACCGTCACATTTATTTTGGACAGAATGGCATGACACACAACCCTCAGCAATTTCTCGTTCTGTCAGTGCAGCCCACATCGCCATTTCAACAACCCCATGATAGTCCAATGCATGGGATGGACGCCCAGGAGGCCATTGTTCCTGTGGCCAATTAAGAGTGTCGCGCTCCGATTCCCGTTCGGCAAATTCTTGTAAATGGCAAGTGCCGCAAACGGCTGCGTCCGGCATACGTAGATCGCGTTTGTGGTCTGCATTGCCCACCCGTAAGATTTCTACATGGCAGTCCATGCAGCTCACTTCGGATAGAATTTGCTCTTCCTCGAGAAGGCCAAGTGCAATTAAATTAGTCTCTACCCGTTTGAGTTTCTCCTTCTTATAAAATCGTACGTCACCGGGCTCGAGGTTTCGAATTTCATTCAAATTGGCATGAACACTTTGCTTCCAAGCCATCGTATGGCCCGGCGTGTCTTTTTCATGACATTCCACGCAACCTTGACGCCCCGAGCCTTTCCCCTTGTCGGGCGGCTCATAAAAAGATTGCGGATTCGTATATTTGCTAAACAGGATGGGATCCCAGAAATCAGCTTGGGTACCCTCCCCGGCGCCTTCCTCCGGGTCGTGATAACGCCACTCGAGGGCATCATATAGGTCGGCCGGGTCACCATCTCTGTCCAATCCAAGAACCTCGAAGGTTTCATCCGGAATGTCGGCTTTTGCTGGGTCGCTCACCATTAGTGCGAGCAGCGCAGCGATAGCCAACCCTAAAACAGTTCTATTACCAGACCACATGGCGCCGCCCTGTTTTGCTAATGTTTCCAACCCGTATCGTAATTGCCATTGTGGCCTTACCAATTTTCAGTCGGTTCTCGAAAATGTCGCAATTGCCAATTGGCATCTTTAAAGGATTCGGAATTCCCAGATTCCTCCCCCTCCTCCCCTAGACGGTTACGCCCAAGAATTCTCTCAATCTCGCGCACCTCTCGGTAGTATTTCGCCATATCCGCCGGTGGCAACCCAATCTGATTCCCAACCATCGGTGTGTGACAGGAAATACAACTGGTCGTCTTAGCACCATGCCCACCGCCAACAACGGCTGTGGTCATCACTAACCACACTGCAAACGCGCCAAGAGCGAGAGCAATTTTTGACCCTTTGGCCATCCTAGATTGGCTGTTCCATGGCTTACGACCTAAAATAAATGGAATAAAAAGGAGGAACAGGATTACCGCAAGCGGTATCCAGAAGGTGCCAACTTGAAGCCAAATCGCACTCTCACCGGTAAACTGCCAGAAGGGTTCAAAGAGGAACAACAGGTACCATTCAGGCGCTGGAATGTTCATACCGTGATTTGGAAGCGGCGGCATGTCATGGTCGGTAGGCACCTGAAATACGATCGCAAGGCCAACCAGCAGGGCCAACGTGATGACGACAGAAATACCTGCCTTCAGAGAATGCTTGGGCCAAAAACGGTCAAACTCCTGAGGATACGGCGGAGCGTATTTCTCATCGATAAATATCTCGCGATGCCGGCTTTTGCTCATCTCAATCCGCACCTCCCGAGCCTATAACGGTTCAGAGATGCCATGTTTACCGATCATCTTAAAATGAAATACCAACAGTACAGTTATAATTAGCGGCAACAGGAGAACATGGATGATAAAAGTCCGATATATGGTGAATGTATCGAGGAGGAATGTCTGCACGAAACCACCGATTACAGGCCAAGTCTCAACATAATCGACCCATATAGAATAAGACCAATAGGCACGCCAGTCCCAAGGTAAAAGAATGCCCGTGATCACGAACAGGAAAACCATCAACAACTGCAAGACACCAGAAGTCCAGTTGAATTCTCGGGGATTTCGATATGCCTTCCGGTAGAACACCGTGATCATGTGGGTGAACACGGTAGCAACCAATAAGGTCGAGCCCCACCGGTGCATATTCCTGAAAAGCGACCCACCTGTTATTTCGTTGCTCATTCGTTCTATACTTTGCAAAGCGAATTCAGGGTTAGGCATGTAAAAAAATATTAAAAATATACCCGTGAGAAGCTGCATAAGGATGATAACGAGCGAGATACCACCAAAGCAAAAGAAGAAGGCATCACTCGGCACTGCCTGACCCATCTTGTGACGCATGAATGTCACGAAACCGGTTCTTGAATCGACCCAATCGTAGAACCTAGAACTCATTCATGAACTCCATCTTATCAACTGGCTGACCCCCCATCCGAGTAGCGACAGCGTTTTGCCAGACCATTTATTCCCGATCCTATGTCATTGCTCGCACAGGCGAACATAGCGTTAGTCACTACCTTTCGACTAGGGCTGAATTTCACTTTGTTTTAGATAAATCGTGGGATACTTTCAGCATTTTTTTCTATCACAGGCGCAGCCACCTTCTCAGGTAACGTTCCAAAATCGTAATTACTCTGTACACATTGCGCACTCAAGGAGAGACAGAGATTGGACTTTACAAACCGAGGAGAACTCACACACGGCTTGACGTCACCCACAGAATTAGTGACCGTGGCAAGTGAGATAAAAGGACTCCAAGGGTAATTCTTATGCGTCTGAGCATACCGCTTTTGGCGGGTTTTTGTATAGCATCGATCACTAATGGTGCAGCGGCGTTTGATGAATCTGACATAATAAAGGTTAGGGCACTGAACCAGTGCGAGGCGTGCGATCTGCGCGAGGCCGAGCTAAGTAATGCGAACTTGAGACGAGGGGTACTCATAAGAGCTGATTTGCGTCAGGCAAATCTGCACGGTGCCGACCTATCCGCGGCCGAACTTAACCATGCAAAATTGAGAAAGGCTGATTTGAGCGATGCCAATTTAATCGGCGCAAACTTACGCGAAACTGACATGCGAAATGCCGTCCTAACAGGCGCTGACTTGAGATTCGCCGATCTGACAGATGCCAACTTAAGTAAAGCAGACCTTACACATTCTAATTTGGCTCGCGCTACACTTAGCGGCGCAACTTTGCGCAGAAGCGACCTCAGTTCTGCCAATCTCGGAAAAGCAGATTTCCGCGAAGCCGACTTAAGCAACGCACGCCTTGTCAGGGCTAATATGGCAAAAATTAATCTACGGAAGGGATATCTCAGTGGGGCCGACCTCACCTCAGCCCATCTAACGGAAGCGGTACTTAGCATGGCCGATCTTTCCGATACCACACTGATTTCAGCTAATCTCGCTCAGGCAAGCCTCCGAAGCGCCTTTCTAAATGGGGCAGATCTAAGTGAAGCGAACCTCGAATCAGCGGATCTCACGGGTGCCGATCTAACAGATGCGATTTTAAGAAATACCAAGCTAGAAAAAGTCGCACTCACCGGAGCCAAGCTCAACGGCAGCGACCTAACCGGTGCAAATCTAAAAGACGCAAATCTCACTGACGCAACACTTTCCGGAGCCAATCTCACTAAAACTGAGCTAGAAGGAGTTAATCTGACTAAGGCCAACCTGTCCGATGCGATTTTGCAGGACGCGAATTTGAGCCGAGCAATCTTAAGGGAGGCTAATCTGAGCAGAGTTAATTTATCCGGTGCAGACCTCAGTGGAGCAGTGCTGCGAAAAGCCAATTTAACTGGCGCCGACCTGACTAACACAAGATTGGTTGGAGTTGATTGGAGGGGTGCCAACCTAACCGATGTTGACCTCTCCACCTCACGACTTACACAGAGCGAGGTAGCCGATGCAATCCTTTGCGGCACCCTTATGCCTTGGGGAGAGCAAAACGGGGGATGTGAAGAATAAACATGGGTTCTCTCTTCCGTATCACCGTTATCGCTGTCACTTGGGCAATCGTTATGACTGTCTCTGAGGCCCGTGCTGTAGATGACTCGCTTTTGACCACATTTCTGGCAGACAAACATTGCCCAGAATGCGACCTAAGCGGAGCAAACCTCGCTGGCGCCAACCTGATTGGAGCTAATCTCTCTGGCGCGAACCTTGTGAATACAAATTTTGCCAGGGCCAATCTCTGGCGCGTCACCCTGAATGGAGCAAATTTAACGGGGGCGGATTTTACGGGCGCAAATTTACGAGACACTGATCTTTCTGGAGCTAATCTGACCCAGGCAAACTTAACAGGAGCCAATTTGAAATATAGCCGAGCGAGTAATGCTTTGTTTCGAAACGCACACCTCAACCGAGCTAATCTATTGGAAGCAAACCTCCGCGGCGCGGACCTAGCCCAGGCAGATCTGAGTCGCGCTTATCTCGCAGGTGCCGATCTTCAAAATTCTAACGTCACCGGAGCAATTTTTCAGAATACGAGCCTAAATGGGGCTAACCTCCAACACCTCGACCTTACCGACCTCGATCTCACATCAGCCAATTTACGCAATGCGAGGCTCGGTGGAGCAGTGTTCTGTCGTACCAAAATGGCCTGGGGACAAGAAGACGCGGATTGTCCTGACTAACCAAATACCCGAAAACACCGAGAAATCCATGACCAATGGATAGTGGGGCTCTTACGTACCCATTCGGCACCATAGACTGGCCCGCAACGGCCCCCGCCCTCCCAAACAATTCAAATGTCTATGTAATAAAGACTAGACCGTTAAGAGCGCGGATCGATACAGTTTCACCAAGAGGTTTAGCCGAGCATATCGCTCCATATCGCTTTGGCCCAGTCATCCGCATTAGCCGCCACAATTTCAAAGCGGCCAGGAGATAATCCTTTGGCACCTTTAATAGCTGCCATCTTGCCGGACTCATCATCCCAATCATACACCGCAGTTACTGAGATACCTTCCGTGTTGCTAACCAAACTATAGCAAGTATTAGCCATACTTGGTCGCGGTGGTTCATTCCCATTGATCAATGCAACAACCGCGGAAGCACAGACCTTGCCCATGGAATTCGCGATAAAACCGGATTTCGGAACCTTGCCGACAGTTGTAGCATCCGTGGAATCGCCAACGACATGGATATCAGGATGAACAGTGGACTGGTAGGTCCAAGGATTTACCGGACACCACCTTCGACCTTCAGGACGCAACCCAGCTAGGTCGACTGTATCGCTCGCTCTCTGACCTGGAATAATATTTCCCACATCTGCACGGATATCGTCAAAATTTGTAGAAATCGTGCGGTTTGAGGCGTCAACTTTGACCACTGCACTATCAGTACGATAGTCGATAACGTCCGAGTAATATGCGTCCCATGCAGACTTAAACAGCTTACCCTTCGATATGATTTTCTCGTTCGAATCCAATACGATTATTTTCGAACCTGGCTTGTGCTTCTTAAGAAAATCTGCAATCAGACAAGTCCGTTCATACGGCCCTGGAGGGCACCGATAAGGGCCAAATGGCACCGAAAGCACAACCGTGCCTCCGGCCCGCATAGCGACCAACTCCTCTCGAAGTTGTTGAGTTTCAGGACCGGCTGACCAGGCTGCAGGAAAAGCGGCACGACCCGCTGCATCAAGGCCCTCGACATCATCATTGATCAATGTAATCCCTGGCGACACCACCAGCCTATCGTATTTGATCATTCCATCTGAGATCCGAACCATTCGTTGGCCGGGATCAATCTCGGTGACCGTATCGTGAACCACTTTAATGCCATGGTTTGTCTTGAGCGCATTGTAGCTGACCGTAATGTCCGCCATCGTCTTGAGGCCAGCTATTACCCAATTGCTGATGGGGCAAGATCTAAATACCGGCTCGCGTTCGATCATTACCACTTCGATCGATGGATCTTGGAGACGGATATATTTTGCCGCCGTAGCACCACCCCAACCACCACCGATTACCACCACGCGAGGGCCGGACTTGGGCATGATCTCGCCTTGTGCGAAGGCAGGTGAGGACCATTTTGTAAACCCAAGCACGCCGACACCCGCCATGCCATTAGCTAGGAACTTCCTCCGAGTAATAGTCATTTTTCTCCCCTCCTTCCTATCGCAGTCGAGAGTAGTAGTGCGCCAACGCCTCAATATCGCCTTCGCTCAAATCCCGGGCAATTATCATCTGCACCGCATTCGCGCTGGTTCGTTTGCTAGCTTTGTATTCACGTATAACCTTGGCCAGATATGTAACCGGTTGGCCAGCGATGCGGGGGCCTAGATCTCCACCCTTACCATTTAGTCCATGACATTCTACACACTTGGTAGCCGCGATGGGGGCACCATTAGCTGCCAAACTTGCTCTGTTAGGCGTAGCAGTATCAACCCAGGGTTGCGAAGAAAACCAATGCGAAATCTGCGCAAGTTGGGTGTCGGTAAAAGCCTTCGCAATGATGTTCATAACATAAAATTCGCGCTCACCAATTTGATATGCCCGCATGGTTTCGGTCAGGTATCTAGCACTTTGGCCACCAAGAATCGGGATAGTATTTCCAGGCGATGCACCCGCTGTACCGTGGCAGCCCGCACACGTTTGCGATAGCCGAAAACCTTCTGATGTATCAGCGTGGGCCGTCCCCGATACGAACACAATAACGAAACTAACTAACCAGCCACGCATAAATCTGACTTTCATGCCTGCCCCCCTTTTTCTTCTTAACTCTGTGTCACCATGTTTCGACTAGTTAGAGCCACAAAATGAGGACTAATCTAGTCAATTTTAAATATGAGCACGAACCGACCTTGTCAAGCAACTTAGAACCTAAGTTGAACTTCACTATCTTTTGATAAATCGTGGGATAATTTCATCACTTTCATAATCACGGCCACAGCTACCTTCTCTGGTTACAACTCAAAATTGTAGTCACTTTAAGAGACAAACTAACCGCGTCAGACTACTCAAAGGGTAAACTTTAAGTATTCCCACACAAAATGCCATCTAACTATTGATGTTTCATCCACCACTCTGTCGCCAAACGCTGGGACTCAGCAACTTGTTCGGGCGTCATACCGCTTTTAAGGCTAACCTCTTTCTTCAGACTAAGATCCCGACCCAATACCTTAGCTATTTTGAACCACATGTATGCCTTAATATTATTTTCCGGCATTGCTGAGTTATGTAAATACAAAGAATAAAGGCGCAAAGCTGCAACCGGATTCTTTTGATCGACTGATCTAAGATACCAGTCCAAAGCTTTATCCTTTCTCACTACGGTACCGTGCCCATATCGATATATATCGCCAAGATACAACTGACACTTGTCATTCCCTCTCTCCGCACATCTAAGAAACTCCCTCACCGCAATGTTGTACTTGCCGTTTTCATAAGCCGCCCAAGCTCCGTCGAAATCTGCCTTTACCGAGACGTTTGCGAAAAGTAGTAAGGAGATCACAACGAATAATTGGCGCATGGAAACCTTTACTGTGCGTCTGCGGAAAGAAAAAGTAACCACCACAAGCGTCCTTGAGCATAAAACCAATAACGCATTTTTGTAACTTGCTCTGCTAAGGAAAGTTCTAAAACCTTTTAACATATATTTCCGAGCCAGAATCCATAGCCTGCTCATTTTTTATATTCAGCAACCAGAATCATCTTTTCCCCACGGCATCAAAGTTCTACACAAAATGGCACCCTCAAAATCCGAATTGCGAATTAAGGCTCTTGTAAAGTCGGCTTCCGTCAAATCAGCCTGAAAAAAATAGGCGCCAGT
>JYMV01024691.1_pt1 | contig 10222 bp, 13 predicted proteins | sample 338911 | NCBI WGS metagenome assembly JYMV01 (sample SAMN03354496, study PRJNA234377) | hydrothermal vent metagenome | biome: Deep sea; feature: Hydrothermal plumes at the Eastern Lau Spreading Center, Western Pacific Ocean; material: Seawater | place: Tonga | collected 2009 | depth 2000 m m
CTATTTGGATTATCGATCTGAACAATATCATAACCTCCACAGGGAACCATACACTATGCGATTTGGCTTCATAGTTAGCTTTATAATTGCTGAGAAGATATTTGAACCTTTCCATCTTTTTTATCTAAGTACTGCGGTGATGGCAATATATATAAGCGCCACCTGCCTTATTCCATAATTATGTTTTAGAGATGCTTGCTCTATTAGTATATTCGTGGACACAAAATCCTTAATTGATAAAATCGTTAGGCAAAAATTTATGGCAAGGTTATGACATTCCATTGCAGCAACAGAGGAAAATGAGACTATACCACTATTTACTTCATCCACAGGCATTTACAAGTTTCTATCAATGTGAAGGTCAACTATCCATGTAAGCTCTTATATTACATCAGTCAATCCTCCAATAGAAACACGTGCCTGTGAATTCATTGTCTTATACTCTTATACAGCGCTAGTGAGTGGCGGGAATAGTTCATCAACATACCCGCTATCCGATAGGCACCGAAAAGTAACTCCTAAAGAATGCTTATATTTTCGGGTGAAGTAGCCCCACGGCCAGATGACATCCATTTGCTACATGCAGATTGTCCTCGTGGTGCAGACTTTTTGTTCCCAAAAAGAGGAAGAACCGTCAATAGACGGTTCAAAGTACGTGAGCGACTGTGAGTACACAGATATCGGGTAAGTAATAGAGATGTTCGATTTGATTGGTAACGCGATCATCTCCGGTCATTAGAGACTAGTCCATCTGGTCTGGAGAACCGATTTTATTCATGCCAATCAATGGTCGTATTAGGAATCTATTATAGGAACTCAACCATCCACGGCATGAACATTGTGGGTACGACAACGTTCGGTAATATCGGCATAAATGTCTCATGGTGCTCTTTTGTCAACTACAAACATGTATGCCATAAAGGTAAAATTCACGCCATTACATACCATGGCAACGTGCTTAACTATACACTATACCCTATTTTTATAACTACCCGGTGGGTGGTGTGATTTTCGAAATTTTGTATGAATCAGCAACTCTTCCGTTTCATTAAAATATACAAAAACGATAATGAAATGAAATTGTTCTTACAATTTAAGAGTACATTGCCATACGTAACACAACAAATTCTTCGGATCCATTAAACACTTCAAGTATGGCTGATTTTGTAGTCTGTGAGAATTTGAAATGAAATTTACCAGAAATAGTATCGAGTTTCACTCGATTTACTGGTTTAAAATGACATAAATAAATTGGAAACGAAATAATGGGTGAAACTTAATTTTCGTCAAAGTGTACATCAATCGAATATATGTTAGATTATCGTTCTGTACTAGCTTAAATATGATTATATTGGTCGAGTATTGTTTAACATCAAGTAAATAGTATATCATCTATATTCATTACATATCACACTTTTACAAATACAAATAATAACCCAGTAAGTAGGAAAATAGATTACATTGAGATGTGCCTTTGTGTAAAGGTTTTGTTCGTTGCAGACAAAAGTTGGAGTAAAATTGATTTAATAAGTCGGAAATAGCTGTATTGTAACTGATCAAAAACGATAACCAGTCGAAACAAAGATGCTGAGGCATATTTCTTTACCCCGGGTTTCCCTCGGGGGTTATATTTCAAATATCGACACATTCAAGGTGTCGAATATGATGTTATATCTTGCGAGTGGGCGTAAGATGCTGTAATTAGATCGCCAAAGGACTAAGTTATAGTAATCACTTTGTGTTCGTACAATAACACCTCAGAAACCACACGCCTACTTGTGATTGGAACAAACTTTGTTACTTTGTATATTACTCTAACTGGACTTTTTCTGTTCAGTTGTTTGTACATGTAATTGGATGTGACATTGTCAGAAATCCAAGATGGCCGTCAGTGAAGGAAAATGCTTAACATAGAATTCTTCGGAAGAAATGTTTTAAGATATTTCATATCTAAAATCACGATGGGTGGACCCTTACAAAGTTTGTGGGTATTTCTGTGTCGATTAAAACTCCAAGACGAGCCGTCACTGTATGACATTGCTTACCATAATGAGGAAAAATTATTCTTGTGTGTGTGTGTGTGTGTGTGTGTGTGTGTGTGTATGTGTGTCCTCTTTCAAAACTGTATTTGAAAGACTTCTTCTGAGTCGTTTGTAAGCAAGGTACAGGGTCATATGTCTCTGGATTTAAACCATAATGATGTTTCCATGGATACATGATTTTAAGATTGTTATTTTACAACTACAATTATTCTTTACAGATCTTATTCACAATAAAATTCGAAATACAATAATTTAATTATATCTTGTTGGTAAGGAAATATAAGACTGAAGTCTATATTCTAAATATAGACTAAATATTTTAATTGTAGCTTCTATTCATTAGGTATTCCTATTCGGAAGAATTTAGTGTGTTGAGCAGCTTTAATATTAGCTGCGGAATCGTAGCTCTTAACGGTTAGATTATTTTTGTTTTATTTATTTATTTATTTTAAAGACCGTTTAGAACTACGGTTACGCATGCCAAGTTTAATATACACGTAGTATCCTAATGAAATGTCATGCATGAGATGAGAATTCAGATAATTTGCATCTACAATCAATAAAAAAAAACATTAAAAATATTAAAAAGAAAACCATAAAACTAATATAATATATTAATTATGAAAATGATGACGCGTATAAGTAGACGACTTATGGTGAGGACAATCCATGAAAAAAGGTTTAATCATCCTAAGGATGACCTCTGGAAATAAACGTTAGAGAAAACCGAAGGGGCAATCAACAATGGACAATCCAGAGAAACTTGTAACATAGGCTACACAAGACGAAGACAAACAATTTAACAAAATCACAACACAATATGTGTTGGATATCACTATACGCAAATACCGTAAATAAGACATGCGCCCTCCTACAAACAACTGGAGGTATAGACGAACTGAGCATCGTTTTTATGCGAAAATAATTGACGTATGGTTAAACGATCCTACAAGTAGACGACTTAAAGTTATTATACTAATTTTTACTTTTATATAATCATAAAAACCTATGGAATTGATGGAAACTTAAAATCAGTAAGAAAGGATATGGATATAAACAAACATGCGAGACTATCCAACATTACACTTAGTCTTATCTCTAAATCAATCAAATCCTAAACCCCTGATGAATATGCATTCTTCATCATTTGTAGTGTCTCCATGCAAGACACAACAAAGGCGGGAGTTTTTCATCGAGCTCGCTCTATCGCCAACTGGAACAGGCTTCACCCAGAGCTGCTATCTCTTAAATACAATATGAATTCTGTTAAGTCTGAACATAATATGTTTTCAATTGTTATGTACAATATCTGACATGATATGTTTTCAATTGTTATGTACAATATCTGACATAATATGTTTTCAATTGCTATGTACAATATCTGACATGATATGTTTTTAATTGTTATGTACAAGATCTGAGAGTTAGGTCAGAGTAAAATAAAACATTAAAATACCTTCAATTTATGAACCCTATTCATTGTATATTTAAATAGTAGTATACATAAGTGAGGAATTTTGATACAATGATTTAATATGCAAACCATGTTAATAAATCAATGACAACCATTTAAATTCTGTGGACAATAAATGACCAATACACCGTGCAATTTATTGCATAGGACAAATAACGCTTTCTTTGGGATTTTATAATAATATTGATAATGAACAGTTATCTTCTTCACGTTGCTTTGGTTACAAATTATCTTTACATCTTCATAAATGGACAGGCACTACAACCTGCTAAAAATTTGCATTCTGCGCTCCTTAGTGGATATATGAAAGACGTTTTTCCACGTGACAATGAATCTGAACCGTTAAATATTGACATTGGATGTATATTATTTTCTGTCAACTCTTTCCAGGAGGTGGAAGAGAGAATTTCTGTAACTGCCGGCATAGACTTATCATGGACGGATATTTCTTTAGCATGGGACCCAACGTCTTATGGAGGAAAGGAATACACATTGTTCCCAGCGAACCTTATATGGACACCATATGTATTTTTATTGAACACACCAGATGCGCTTAAGATTGTTGGTGAAGACTCTGAATATATTGCTTTTGTAAATTACAATGGCTCAGTCAGCAATACACCAGGTGATGTTATGGTGGCAACATGTCCGGCTGATGTTTCAAAATTTCCTTACGACGTCCAAATATGTACATTAGAATTTGTGCCGTGGGGCTATCTGTCGTCGGCAATTAAGTTCACGTCTCAGACCGACTCAGTGTATACTTTTTATTATACAGAAAATTCTAATTGGAAAATCACGCAGCATTCTACATCTGTTGAACTTGTGGGAGTTGGTATTTACTCATTTAAAGTGAAAATTACAATAAAACGGGAGCCAACGTATTATATGGTAACAATTATAATTCCTACACTGCTGTTCTGTCTTTTAAATCCACTGGTGTTTCTTCTTCCAGTTGATTCCGGTGACCGTATATCACTCTCGATGACAATTTTACTGTCGTATGCTATATTTCTAACACTCGTCTCCTCCTCGATTCCAGCAACGTCAAATCCGATGTGCGTTTTGTTACTGGTACTGATTATCATAATTATGATCAGTGGTATGATTGCTGTTTTCGCCATCATTACGTTGAAGTATTATCACGATGACAAATACAATTTAGGCAAGTGTTCTATGGTGCTGATAAGATTAACTGGTCAGCAGAAAATAGTACCTGCAGATAAATGTCTATCTGGGAAGGAGTTTTCACGTTCTTTGGACCGATTATTTATTGTCATTTCTTATGTTCTCCTTTTTATTGTAATATTATCGTACATAATTTTTGTAAGTACCTGAATATAAGATAATAAATATCTAACTTATTTATTTAAGAACGTAATCAATTTTTATAATTTTATGTAAGTGTGAAAGCTGTGACAGGAATGAAGCACGGTTTGCTTGAGAATGGGGTTTTAGAGTAAAATGAACTTTGCTTCTGTGAATGCCCTAAAAGTACAAGAAATACATTTAATACTTACGAGTATATATTAAAAACACGAACAAAAGAGAAAAAAAAAGAGTTGTTGATCACTACTACTCAACAACAACAACACTGATCATCTCCTTTGTGTTCCTGTGTCAAGACAAGAGCGGTCATGTATATGTGTGTTATGGTATCGACTTTCCCTATGTTCCTATTATTTTCCGATTAGAATTTGGAACTTATCGGACGGCGTGGTATTTTTTCTTCTTCATTTTATTAACAGCCTCCAAGTCAACAACATAAATAAGATAATAGTTGATAAATTATATATGTCTTGGCTTAATACAGGCATTTAAACATGGATGGTGTAAACCTGTTATCGATATCACAGCTCTATCCTCGTAACAACTAAATATCAAGAAACAAAACAATGACAAAACAAACTAAAAACTTCCACAGCTTCGATCAATTCAAACAAAAACAACAGGGTGACAACAATAACATAGTCAAAAGGGTAGATTGGTTGATTGTTGTGTAATTTCAAGTGGGCATTATTCCAGAGTACATTCATTTGTACAATAATACCCTCAGCAATGCTATTGTAAATGCGGCATCTAATATGAGTTACAAGCCACTGTTAGAGGCCGCTGATACAGGCCGATCTTACAGGCAGATGATTTTGCAGCTCTTTTTATAAACAAACTTAAGAATTTGACCAAAGTTGTAATAGGAAAATTAGATAAGCTCATTCACAAACAAAACTGCTCTCACGCCATCAAAAGAAATTTACTTGTCAGCGTAGATCTTGATCTTTGTTGACAAATTTCCAATTACAAAGATTTAAAAAACTCGTAATCAACATTTGCTATATTTTTCTTCGAATGCCGCTAATATATTAATATTTCATAGTTGAAGTTAGATTAAAATTAAAATATAGATATATATGTTTAATGACACAATAAATGGACAATAGTTTACAATGCAACAGCCATTTATTTTTTTACTGGTATGTTTTGTGTTTTGTTCAATAGTAGTATGATCACGGATATGTTCCACTTGTCGTAAGCACTTCACAGTCCTTTCCTCATTCATGACTTACCACCGGATGTTTAACTAGATTAACACGACGGGTGCCACTAGTGGAGCAGGAACTATATATCCTTCCGGAGCACCTGAGTTCATCCCCAGTTTTTAGTGGGATTCATGTTACTCGATCTTTAGTTTAATGTGTATGTTTTGTAGATCGTTGTGTGTCCTTGTTCTCTTGGCCATTGTATTGGCTGTTCTTCTTTGATTTACGGATTCTGATTACACGTTTACAAGTCACCAGCATATATGTAAACGTTTGTCCCTGGGGTAGGCACATGACACCCAATTGAATGATGCATGACAAATATGTATTTTGTTATCCTGTACAATCTGTATCAAATATGGTAATTTACTTGCGAGTTAAAGTGGATCTCTGGAGTTTAGTAGAACTTGGTCGCTTATCTATTTTTTAACCCTGGTATGTTCCAGGGTTTGAATCTAATAATTCTCTAGTGACTTCAAACGAATCACAGTTGTGCTCTTGAATGCTATTCTGATTTGGGTCCAAAAGTTAAGAATGACTATAGTCGAACTCTTTAGAAAAAAGTTTGTCGTCGTAGATGTATATTTTACCTACACTCGATCATGGTGAGCGATAGGAAATTGGAATGTGTCGTTATATATTAAATATTGCAGAGTACACATGCAGAGTTAAAGTTAGAGTAAGGTAGGTTGATCTACATGTACTCAGGTAATTAATGTATGCATATATCCATTAAAGTTGTTAGACACATTTGAAGACACCAAAAGTGTAATCAGATTAGAAATCGATGGACAGACAATACAATGACCAAAAGAAAAAAATGACTAACAGATAAACAATGATATACACTACACAGAAAGCTAAAGCTGGATCAACACGGACCCCACAAATATCCGTTGGATGAACTCAGTTGTACCGGAAGGGTATGCAGTTCCTGTCCCGCTTATGGCGCACGCCGTACGCGTGTTACTCCTGCCAAAAAATGCGATGGTTAGTCATGAATGAGGTGTCTATTCCATTTTTATGAAATAATTCTTTTAATTTGTCTTTTAGTGCGGAATAGTTGTGTAATGGGTAGAGAAGTCAATTGTTTTAATGATATTGCATGAGGAGATGAACATTGATTGTTTGTGCTCAAACAGATCTTTAGAATTTGTTTTAATCCATATCTGGTTCACACCACCCGTGGAATAACTAGTGTCACAATAACTTTTAATTCTGGTCTTGGTGGCTGATAGAATAGTTGTTGATAGTTTGGAAATAGGTATCGTGGAAAATTTGGCAGACTCATCAATATACCGCTGTTTGTATCCAGTAGAGTGTCGGAATATCCCTTTCTTCATCTTTCGTTGAATTTCTAAAGGAACACAAAACAGGCCTGTTGTTGTCCAATGTTGTCGGTGTTTGTAGGGTTGCCAAGTAAATTGTTAATACCTAATTCCTTAATCAAGCAGTCTGAATTCCGGTTTTGGCCGTTGATACAATAGTTGTTGATAAATTGGAAAGAGGCTTCATGGGAAATTTTACAGACCCAGCAATATAATGCCGTTTGTACGGACACTTGTGCAATTTATGTATCCAGTAGAGTGACAGACGATCCAATTTTTCATTTGTGGTTGAAATTGTTAGTGCCTAGTTCCTTTATCAAGCAGTCTATGTATTTAATTTACACAAAAAAGACGATATTGTTTAGGAACTTGTCTACTAGATCAATATATTTGTCAGGGTTGTACGACTTGTGTTTAGCAACATCTGGGTTTTTGAAGATCGATAATGCACGCGTGCTCATTGACCAATTTAGGGTTTTTCTATTCTAATTTGTAAAAACGACACCACAGCCTTAATCCATTCAGAAAGAGTATCATTTATGTCTTCTCTATGTCTCCACGCAATCTGTAAGAATTTTAATATTATGTTTCGACCCCTTGGTTAGCAATTCTTGTGGAGAAGATCATCAGTTATAGCTTGGGCAGTCGGATTTCACATGATATGTAAAGAGTTTGAAGGTACCAAAGGGGTAATCAGAATATGTTAATCGAAGAAGAACAGACAACACAATGACCAAATAGAAAAAAGGGAAAGGGACAAACAACGATCTAAATTGTGAACTTTCATAGGTGAAATCATGAAGTTTAGATTTGAAGTCGTCAATGTTGAGATCCAGCAACACGTGTTTGTAGTTAAATATGTTGTTTGCAATCGGTGTGGTATATGCATACGGTATTATAGGAACATATAATGGTCTTTATAATATGATGGAATTTTAGATTTGGCTGATTTGTTATGAAAAATATTGCATAAGTTAACGCGTCGTGTGCACTAAATTAGATATCTACGTTTTTGTTAATGCCATCAGAATCTTTCTTGGCAAACGTAAGTCTAAGAAAGAAACATTTATCTGTTTCATCTTTTCTAATGCCAACAGGTTTGAACAGTCTGTGATGAGCAATACCCAAGACCATTTCTGTAAGCTGTAATTGAATTTAATTAGGATTAGTAAATGGGTTATGTTTTTTTATCTGAAAAATAATTAGTGAAAATAGTCACCTAAATTTATGGAAAATATTAATTGATTTGAAAGATGCAAAAGAACAAATAATCTGACCCTCGAGTTTTCAAAGCGAAATTTTGGCAAATTTCTGATTTTTGATGTGCTAAAAAGAAGTAATCTGATTCACACACACACACACAAAAAAGAAAAGAAAAAAGAATACACTGAGTTAAACGGTCGGCCCCTATACGACACCTTAAAGGTGGAATACCCATTTACAGCTAAAAACTCTATCGAAGAGTTCGACTCTATGAGCACTCGAGTTTTGGTCCAGAACCAGAATATTCAAGAGCACAACTGTGACGTCACTAGAGAGTTATTGTTGTCAGATCATGGAACATATCACGGTTTACAATATGTGTAATCGATCAAACCTTACAATAGTTGTCTTCAGAATTGAACTCGCAAGTAAATTACCATCATTAATACTGATTGTGGGAGATAACAAAATGCAAAACTGTCGTGCAGCATTCAATATGCTGTCATGTGCCTGCCCCAGTGACAAATGTTTACCTATATGCAGATGAATTGTTTGTTAAGCCTGTTATCTTGGCGAATATACTCTGGAAAACTGCTCACCTGAAATTACACAACAATCAACCAATCTACCCTCTTGGCTCTGCTATTGTTGTCATCATGTTGTTTGTGTTTGAATTGATCGAAGCTGTGGAAATTTTATCGTTTGTTTTATCATAGTTTTGTTTCTTGATATCTAGTTGTTACGAGGATAAAGCTGAGATCTCGCTACCCGGTTTAAACCATTCACGTACAAATGTCTGTATTAAGCCAAGAAATATATTTATTCCATTATAGCATTATTTATATTGTGGAGTTGGAGGCTGCTAATAAAATTAAACACCACAACGTCCAATCAGTTCCTAAATCTAACAGGAAAATCGTAGAGACATAGGCAAAATCCATATCCTCTGACACATATAAAGTAAGACATAATAGTGTCCTATGTTAAAGTGTCCCCCCGGACAATATTTCATAGAGATTGCGATATGAAATAGTGTCCGGTGCTATGAAAATGTGTCCTAGTATAGGGTTAGTAGGGTTATGGTTAGGGTTAGGGTTAAGGATAGGATTAGGGTTAGGTTTAGGGTTTGGGTTAGGGTTAGGGTTAGGGTAAGACATAATAGTGTCCTATGCTAAAGTGTCCCCCCGGACAATATTTCCTAGAGATTGCGATATGAAAGTGTCTGCAAGACACTATAACATATGTAAAAGTGTCCGGCGGACACTTTGAACTAGAGGACACAATTAAATGCTACATATACCACCTATTTTTATAAAAGGGTTTAACCATATGTTCTGGCTCAATACCTGTTGAATATCTATCAACTCCTCATTTTCCTGCATCAACTCTCACAAGTTCAAAAAACACATTTCCCCTATCTATAACTTAATCGAATATCCCATGTCTGAATAAAGTATTCTATGTCAGATGATGCAAGAAAATAGTCAAGTCCACTCTGCTTTTTATTAGTGTATCTCCTAAATTCAGGATTTTTTTCTCTCCAAACAACAACATATCCATCATTGTAGATTGCTTTATAAAGTCTCCTACTTCTGCCAAAAGTTCAGAATTTGCATCTAACAAAATTTTTATTTTATT
>JYMV01004804.1_pt1 | contig 10221 bp, 9 predicted proteins | sample 338911 | NCBI WGS metagenome assembly JYMV01 (sample SAMN03354496, study PRJNA234377) | hydrothermal vent metagenome | biome: Deep sea; feature: Hydrothermal plumes at the Eastern Lau Spreading Center, Western Pacific Ocean; material: Seawater | place: Tonga | collected 2009 | depth 2000 m m
AATGACTCCCATGGACTTTCTAGACTTCCGGGATCTCCTCATTCCTGCATCGGGTTTTCAAAGCGTACAGTTTAGGTTGTTAGAAAACAAACTTGGTTTGGAAGAAAGCAGTAGATATGCCTATGAAGGTAGTAGTTACAAATCTTATATAACGGATGAACATAAAAAATTAATTGAAGAAGTAGAAAAAGCGCCATCATTATTTGAATTAGTTGAAAAATGGTTAGAGCGTACACCTTTTTTGGAATTCAAGGACTTCAACTTTTGGAAACAGTACCGAATAGCTGTGAGCATTATGCTGAATAGCGATAGGAAACACATTAAAGAGAATGATCGTCTTTCAAAAAAAGAAAAGAATGTCCATCTGCAAGCATATGAAAAGACAGAATCTATGTTTGACGCATTATTTGATGAAGATAAGTACAAAGAATTGGTGGAGAATAAAGAACGCCGACTATCATACAATGCCACAAAAGCAGCACTCCTTATTTTGTTGTACCGTGATCGCCCTATTTTACATAATCCTTATAAATTATTAAGCAGGTTAGTGGATATGGATGAGTTACTGACAACATGGCGCTATCGTCATGCTTTAATGGTTACCAGAATGATTGGGAGGAAAATAGGCACTGGCGGTTCAACAGGATTTTCATATTTGAAAGAGACAGCAGAACGCCATCGCGTTTTTGAAGACATTGCGCATTTGACTACTTTCCTTATACCGCGGTCAGCGCTACCCCAATTGCCAGATAATATCTTACGTAATCTGGGATTTTATTATAATGAAAGATGATTAATGAATTTGAGCTTGGAAGGAAAACGTGCCTTAGTGTGCGGCAGCACTGATGGAATTGGCAAAGCCTGTGCTGAATTGATGGCAGAGCGAGGAGCTACTATAATTTTGGCTGCTCGCAATGAGGAAAAGCTCGACAACATAACAAGAGAATTAGCTGGAAGCGGGCACAGCTATATATGTGCAGATTTTAATGACCCTGATGATCTAAAACGAAAAACATTGGATCTATTAGCTAAGTCAGGCTCGGTTCACATTTTGATGAATAACACCGGAGGCCCACCTGGTGGTCCACTTATAGAGGCCAAAACAGATGAATTCATTATTGCTTTTCGCCGACATGTTATTGCTAATCAATTGTTGGCACAAGTGGTTGTCCCTGGGATGAAGGAATTGGGCTATGGACGTATTATTAATATAATCTCTACATCAGTTCGCCAAGTAATCCCCGGATTAGGTGTGTCAAATACTATTCGGGGGGCAGTGGCCCAATGGGCGAAAACATTGGCATTAGAATTGGGTTCAGACAGCATAACTGTCAACAACATTTTGCCAGGTTACATCAGTACAGTGCGATTAAAAGAACTGCTGGAAACTAGGGCTGATATTGCGGGTATTTCTTATGACGAAATGGTAGAGCAAACAGCAAATAAAACATCCCTTCGCCACATCGGGCAACCGAATGAAATCGCATCTGCTGTTGCATTCTTGGCGTCGAATGCTGCCAACTATATAAATGGTGCAGATTTCTCCATTGATGGCGGGCGTTTTGGTGTCTGATGTCCAAACGAATTACGTTCTCCAAAGTTTTGAAGTTGGACCCTAAATGGGTATGTAAAAAGATTGATCAATTTCTCTGTGAAGATATGCCCGAAGGTGATCTTACAACCGAAAGTACTGTTTCTGAAAATAGGAATGTTGTTGCCCAAGTAATAGCTGCAGAAGAGTTTGTATTTTGTGGTGAGCAAGTTTTACCATATTGTTTTTCAGAAAACTGTAGTGTTGAATTAAATATCCGAGATGGTGAAAAAGTAAGCACGAAAACATTGATAGCGGATATTTCTGGCCCTGCCAAGGATATTTTGCTGCACGAGAGAGTTATGTTAAACCTTTTATCTCATATTTGTGGGATTTCATCAGAAACAAGAAAATGTATTGATCTGGGTTTGCCTGAAGGTTTTTTGCTTCTAGATACACGTAAAACCACTCCTGGCTTACGGTTATTTGAAAAATATGCCGTTGCTGTTGGTGGAGGAACCAACCATCGCCTTGATCTGTCTTCCGCCATTTTGATTAAGGATAATCACATACATTCTGCAGGGGGTGTTAAGAAGGTTATCGCAACCATTAAATCTGGATCTGGCAACAGCATTCCAATAGAATTGGAAGTAGACACATTTGATCAATTACGGGAAGGTTTGGATTGCGATGTTGATGGATTCCTTTTGGATAATATGGACCCCGCGGAGGTAAGAGAAGCGGTTAAAATTATAAGATCGCATAGAGGGGGGGAAGATATTTTCGTGGAAGCCAGCGGTGGTATTGATTATAAATCCTTACAACAATATGCTGTTACAGGAATTGATGCTGTTTCGATGAGCTCGCTCACGATTGGTGCTAAGGCAGTAGACATCAAAATGGATTTTGTATGATGGATCATATAAAAAACTTTATTAATGGCAAGTTTACTGATCCTGTTTCAGGTAAATATCTAGATGTATATGAACCGGCCACCGGCGAAGTTTATTGTAGAACACCAGCATCTGGAAAAAATGATGTCGAGGAGGCATACGTTGCAGCACAGTCAGCATTTCCATCCTGGTCACAAATGCCCGTGGATGAGCGTGCAGATATCCTAGATGCAATCGCTAATGGCATAGAAGCCGATTTTGATACTTTGGCTGCAGCAGAGTCACGCGATACCGGGAAACCGGTTTCTCTTGCCCGTTCGGTTGATCTCCCGCGTGCCATCTCAAATTTTCATACTTTTGCGGATATGGTCAGAAAATTTAACGGTCAAAAATTTGAATCTAAAGAATTTGGTTCAAACACGATTAATTACGAACCTCTTGGTGTAGTGGGGTGTATTTCCCCTTGGAATCTTCCGCTCTATCTTTTTTCATGGAAAATTGCTCCAGCATTAGCCACTGGTAATTGTGTTATTGGAAAACCATCTGAACTGACTCCTTTTACCGCGCAAGAATTAGGGCGTATTTCTAAGTCGGCAGGACTACCAGATGGAGTACTGAACATAATCCACGGAAGTGGGCCAGAAGCTGGATCAGCCATTACAACTCACCCGGGAATAAAAGCAATATCCTTTACAGGCGGTACTAAAACTGGTGCAATAATAAGTAGAGCAGTTGCTCCTCATTTCAAAAAGTTGTCTCTGGAATTAGGAGGTAAGAATCCCAATATAATTTTTTCTGATTGTGACTTCGAAAGAATGTTAGAAACGACCCTAAGATCATCTTTTTCAAATCAGGGAGAAATTTGTTTATGTGGCTCTAGGATTCTTGTTGAAGAAAAAATATATGAAGAGTTTCGTGATAAATTTATTGCCCGGACTAACCAGCTGATTGTTGGCGATCCCATGAGCAAGGAATCAGATTTAGGAGCTCTCATTTCCGAAGCACACCTTGAAAAAGTGAAAAATTATATTCAGCTCGCTAAAGATGAAGGAGGAAGCATCCTGGCAGGGGGAGAAATATTTTTGGTAAACAGTCGCTGTAAAAACGGGTGGTTTATATCACCGACTATTATTGAGGGTCTTGGTCCGGAATGTAGAACAAATCAGGAAGAAATCTTTGGCCCAGTTGTAACTTTAATTCCCTTTTCTAGTGAGGAAGAGTCTGTAGAAATTGCAAATGCAACTGAGTATGGATTATCTGCTTCAATCTGGACAGACGATTTAACAAAAGCAGAGCGAATAGCCAATAAAATAGAGTCGGGTGTAGTATGGATAAACTGTTGGATGGTAAGAGATCTAAGGACACCTTTCGGCGGAATGAAGAATTCCGGTTTGGGTCGTGAAGGTGGTGAGGAAGCTTTCCGGTTTTTTACGGAAGCAAAAACCGTATGCATTAAAGCAGAGGACTAATGAACGAATCAATATTTTCAGAAAGAGCCCCTGACCCTGTTGGGCCCTATCCGCATGTTAAAAAAGTAAATAATTTTCTATTCCTATCAGGAGTAGGACCACGAAAAAAGGGCTCTTTAACAATCCCAGGGGTGGAATTGGATGAAGATGGGAACATTTTGTCCTACGATATTGAGAAACAGGCTCGGTCTGTGTTTGAGAATGTAAGAATGATTCTTGAAGATGCAGGCTCGAGTTGGGACCAACTTTTAGATGTAACTGTTTTTCTAACAAATATGCAGGACGATTTTGACACGTTTAATCAAATTTATGGTGAATACTTCAAGAGCAATAAACCAGCTCGCACTACGGTTGAAATAACGGCACTGCCCACACCAATTGCCATTGAACTTAAATGTATTGCATCCACTGATTAGGAGAACTTTATGGTTTTAAACCCTCCGCTAAACTTCAAGCAATGGATTAAGGACAACCGCCACCTGCTAAAACCACCCGTAGGAAATAAAGTGGTGTATAAAGATTCTGATTTTATGATAATGGTGGTTGGAGGTCCTAACACGCGCAAAGATTATCATGTGGATCCCATCGAGGAATTTTTCTACCAGATAGAAGGAGAAATGGTCTTGAAGATCATGAATGAAGGGAATAGGATAGATATTCCTATTAAGGAAGGGGAAATATTTCTATTGCCGAAAAACATTCCCCATTCCCCTCAACGCTTTACAGATACAGTGGGACTTGTAATCGAATACATTAGAGAAAAAGGTTTATTAGATGGTTTTCAATGGTATTGTGATATATGTGATACTCTTTTATATGAAGAATTTTTTCAATTAGAAGACATTGTTGAACAACTTCCTCCCCTGTTTGGAAAATATTGGGATAATATAGAAGCCCGAACATGTGATCATTGCGGTGCTATCCAGGAACCTCCCAGCTAGTATCGAAATTTGAAAATAGACATACACACCCACATTTTGCCTAAAGACTTGCCAGATTGTAAAGATAAGTATGGCTATGGTGGGTGGATTAATTTGGAGCATCACAAGACTGGATGTGCACGAATGATGAGGGATGGTGAATTTTTTCGCGAAGTAGAAGCAAATGTCTGGGACCCACACACACGCATGGGTGAATGCAAGAATCATGATGTAGATATTCAGATTCTTTCCACTGTGCCAGCGATGTTCAGCTATTGGGCTAAGGCAGCAGATGCGCTGGAAGTATCGGTGTTATTGAACGATCATATTGCTGGGGTCGTTGCTGAATTTCCCCAAAGATTTATTGGACTTGGGACCATTCCTCTTCAGAATGTCGATCTAGCCATCAGCGAAATGGAACGATGTATGAGTGATTTAGGCCTTGCTGGAGTGGAAATAGGTACCAATGTAAATCAGATGAATTTAGATGATGAATTGTTATTTTCGGTGTTTGAAGCTGCACAAGATTTGAACGCAGCTATTTTTGTACATCCGTGGGATATGATGGGACAGGACAATTTGAAAAAATACTGGCTGTCCTGGCTGGTAGGTATGCCCGCAGAAACTAGCAGGGCAATATGTTCAATGATATTTGGAGGAGTATTTGAGCGCCTTCCGAATTTACGTGTAGCTTTTGCTCATGGGGGTGGAGCATTTCCAGCCATTCTAGGAAGAGTACAGCAGGGGTTTGAAGTTCGCCCCGATCTATGCGCTGTTGATAATAAAATTGATCCTGTTAAATATTTGGGAAAATTCTGGGTTGATTCCCTGGTCCACGATAATGATGCATTGGATTACTTAATTAACAAAGTTGGAATTGATAAAATAGCATTGGGAACAGACTATCCATTCCCGCTGGGTGAACCCGAACCCGGGGGTCTCATTACCAACTCATCTTTAAGTAATGATGATAAACAAAAACTTTTGAGTCAAAATGCACTCGACTGGTTGGGTCTTGAGAGTTTTTGATGCGTTGCTCCATCAAAATTAATAGCAACTTATACCATTATGATTCATCCAGTTTTATCGATCTGTCGATACCTTTGAATTTTGACGGGACTCAACCCAATTATTTTGGCGTAGAAAAAGCTACTGCAGTTCCATATAAAAGTGGAAACCTTATTGGAGCCACCAAACAGGGTGGGGGTTGCAATTTTGATGTGCTAACCCTTATTCCCCATTGCAACGGTACTCATACTGAATGTGTTGGACATATCGTAAATGACAATATTTCAGTCCATTCTATTATTACTGATGTGCTGATCCCAGTTACCCTGATTACAGTCCAACCACGTGATGGCATTATTCATGAAGGACAGATAACGGTCGAAAGCGGTTTTAATGCTGGTTTAATCCTTCGCTCACTGCCCAATAACGAGAGCAAGCGTTCAAGAACCTACGATTCCGATCATTTGCCCCCTTATTTTTCTGAGGAAGCCATGAACAAAATAAATGTATTGAGTGTTAATCATTTGCTCGTGGATATGCCTACAATCGACCCCGCATATGATGAAGGTAGACTTGTAAACCATCATATATTCTGGGGTGTAGATCAGGACAAACACGATTTGGATGGTAACCCACCATCATCAAAAACTATAACTGAAATGATATATGTCCCGAATGATGTACCGGATGACAGGTATTTGCTGCAAATACAGGTAGCAAATTTTGTAAGTGATGCTGCTCCCAGCAGACCCATAATTTTCCCCATCGAAATGTAATGAACTACGAAGCTTCTCTTTCTTTTGCAGAACAGATGGATCAAAATGATCCTCTGAAAGATTACCGCAGGATGTTTCATTTTCACAGGATGGGTGGCAAAGAAGTCATTTATTTTTGTGGGAATTCACTTGGTCTTATGTCCAAAACAACAACAGAAATGGTAAACAAAGAATTGGAGGTATGGGCTAATAAAGGTGTAATAGGTCAACATACTTACTGGGAGCCATACCACGAACATCTGTCAAAATCAACCGCACGCCTGGTGGGAGCAAAACCATCAGAAGTAGTGGTTATGAATGCCCTTACTGTGAATCTTCATCTCTTATTAATCTCATTTTATCAGCCGACTGGCAATCGAAATAAGATCGTCATCGAAAAAGGAGCTTTTCCATCTGATCAATACGCTGTTGAGTCCCAAATTAAATTGCATGGTTTGAACCCCAAAGATGTCCTCCTTGAGTTATCACCCCGAGAAGGAGAAAAAACGCTACATACTGAAGATATATTAGGGACCTTGAAAGAGCATGGTGATTCAATCGCTACAATACTAATAGGGGGAGTTAATTACTATACCGGCCAGGCATTTGATATGGAAGCCATTACCAAGGCTGGACAAAAGATTGGTGCGTATGTGGGATTTGATTTAGCTCACGCAGCGGGGAATATTATGTTAGATCTACATGACTGGGGAGTTGACTTTGCTGCATGGTGTAGTTACAAGTATCTATGTGCTGGGCCGGGAAGTCCCGGTGGTGTGTTTATTCATGAACGTCATGGTAACTGGGATGGTCCGCGTTTATCGGGTTGGTGGGGGCATGACAAGCAAACCCGATTCCAAATGGGTCCAGATTTTGTGCCGATTAAAGGAGCTGAGGGCTGGCAGATAAGCAATGCGCCTATTTTGGCCATGGCTTGTCTTAGAGCGTCCATGGCTATATTCGATAAAGTGGGAATGTCGTTGATTCGGAGCAAGAGTGAAAAACTAACTGGTTATATGGAATTTTTGATGAACACAATCAGCAACAAAGTGGAGATTGTTACACCTGCTGATGCAACGCAACGAGGTTCTCAGCTATCGCTGGTAATGAATAAAAATGGCAAGGATGTCTTTAACCAATTAGGTCTTCAAGGTGTAATTTGTGATTGGCGTGAACCTGATGTCATCCGCGTTGCTCCGGTACCCTTATACAATTCATTTATAGAAGTATATCGATTCTACGAAATCTTAAAATCTCTAGCGGTATAAATATAATGGGTGAAAAAATCACTCAAATTGGAGCAGGACTTGCTGGGCCTCTACTGGCTACTAGTCTAGCAAGACTTGGTTATCATGTTGATATTTATGAGCGTCGCCCGGATATGCGTAAAGAGTCTATTGGTGCTGGCCGCTCTATAAATTTAGCTTTGTCAGCTCGTGGAATTCACGCACTCAAAGAAGTGAAGATTTACGACCAAATAAAGCCATTTACAATTCCCATGAAAGGGCGCATGATTCATGATATAGATGGTTCAACTCACTTACAACCTTACGGACAAAGAAAGACAGAAGTCATATGTTCTATTTCACGAGAACAATTAAATAAGCAGCTAATGACCTTAGCGGAGGAGACGGGGAAGGTAAAGATTCATTTCAATAAAATATGTACGCATGTTGATCTAGACAAGGAAACCGTTACATTTCAAGACACCAAGTCTGGCCGTACCAATGTTTTTCATGCATCGTTGGTTATTGGAGTAGATGGTTCAGCTTCCGCAGTGCGGGACGCCATGGTTGAGAGTGGGAAGCTTAATTGTACATATGAACCATTGGAGCATGGTTATAAAGAATTAACCCTTCCTCCGGGAAGGGATGGAAACTTTCCAATGGAGCCCAATGCTCTACATATCTGGCCGAGGGGACAATTCATGCTCATTGCCTTACCAAACCTAAACAAAACCTTTACTTGTACTTTATTTTTTCCTATGGAGGGTCCATTAAGTTTTAAAACAGTCGTTGAAAGTGAAGATGTTATTAAATTATTTGAAAATCAATTCCCTGACGCACTAGGAATGATGCCTGGTGTTGCGGAAGAATATTTATCCAATCCAATCGGGAAATTAGGCACAGTATTTTGTGATCCCTGGCATGTGGGAAGTCAAGCCTTACTATTGGGCGATGCTGCCCACGCTGTGGTACCCTTCTTTGGCCAGGGGATGAATGCATCGTTTCAAGACTGTTCTTTGTTGAGAAAACTTATTGACAAACATAGTGGAGATTGGGCTGTCATATTTTCAGAGTTTTCCAGGATACACGTGAAAAATGGACATTCCATTGCTAAGATGGCTATTGAAAACTATCTGGAAATGCGAGATCACGTCAATGATCCAACATATAGAAAGAGAAGAAAGCTGGAATTAAAAATGGAACGTATGTTTCCAGGAGAATTCATTCCACGTTATTCCATGGTATCATTTCATCAAATTCCTTATTCAGAAGTTTATACACGTGGAGAAAAACAGCTTAAAATTATAGAAGCCATGCTTGAAAAATTTGATGATATATCAGAAATAGACAAAATTGCTGTACAAGATTATTTACAAATACCGACTGATTAAATGCCCTTATAGGATGAATGTAATCTCAATCTCAAAGTGCATTTGTACGGCTAAAAAATCATCTGAGTTTATCTCATGAAAACAATCTTATACGGAATAGTTGTCCTATCTACTATTTACAGTCAATCGGCAGATTTTCTTCACTTTAACTCCTATGTGGCTGACACGCACAATGATGTTCTGCTGCGTGTTTTGCGAGGCGAAGATATTACCGAGTGGACAACCACCGGACACTCCGATATCCCCCGCCTTTTGGCTGGGGGAATGGACGCTCAAGTCTTTGCGGTCTGGGTAAATCCCTCAGAGTTTCTACCGGATCGTGCTTTCTCTCAAGCGAATAAGATGATTGATGCTTTAGAGCGTGTTGTGGCTGCTATACCTGAGAAAATGGGAATAGCTGACTGCTATGCTGATTTGATCCAGCTGGAACAAGAAGGAAAGCTTGCCGCGGTTATCGGTGTAGAAGGGGGACATGCCATAGAAAACAGCTTGGAGAAACTGGAACAACTCAAAAGCCGGGGGATGTGCTACTTGGGTGTAACGTGGAACAACTCAAATGAATGGGCAACATCGGCAAAAGACGAAGTCGAATCGGATAGCTTAGAACTTAAGGGACTTACCGATTTTGGACGGGAAGTCATCCGTCGGTGCAACAAGATTGGTGTGATAGTGGACGTATCCCATGCTGGAGAGCAGACATTCTGGGATATTCTGGAAGTGACTACGAAACCGATCATCGCTTCTCATTCTTCAGTCTATGACCTTTGCCCACATTTCAGGAACCTGAAAGACGACCAACTCCGAGCCATTAAGAAGAATGGCGGGGTGGTGTTCATCAACTTTTTCCCTGGATATATAGATAGTACATTTGAGCAAAGAGCCGCTGAAGTTCGGGGACAGCACAGTGCAGAATTAGATTCACTGAAAAAACACTACGGTGAGGAATCAGATGATTATTGGTATGCCTCTATGGATCTACTGGGAGCCGATATTGGGGCAGTGGCACCATCTGTGGATGTGCTTGTGGA
>JYMV01001482.1_pt1 | contig 10218 bp, 7 predicted proteins | sample 338911 | NCBI WGS metagenome assembly JYMV01 (sample SAMN03354496, study PRJNA234377) | hydrothermal vent metagenome | biome: Deep sea; feature: Hydrothermal plumes at the Eastern Lau Spreading Center, Western Pacific Ocean; material: Seawater | place: Tonga | collected 2009 | depth 2000 m m
AAAGTAGAAAAACGGATATAGAAAAAATAGCAGATGAAGTTTCTCGAAGAGTTTTTTTAATACTAGCGTTCCCACGTAGTCTTTATGGAAACATTCCTAATTCTCTTATAGAGAGCGATTATGTTGTAGGTTATCATTTTATGATTGCACTTAATTGTTATATTGAGTTGTCAAAAGGGAAAATAGATGTTGAGGTACAAGGCCTGGTTCTTGCTCAGGCCTTATCTGCAGCATTCGGAATAGATGGCGTGGAGGTCTCGGAACGCTTTCTTCCAATGATACAAAGCCCTAGTTTAGAATTTGAAAGAGGGGCTAGCGATGCTAATAATGCATATGCTATGATTTTGGAAAATAATAGCAACGCCTTTCTTGAATTTAATAACAATATAAGGCATCTTTATCATTAATTTAATACCTTTTTAAATAAATATAATTTCAAAATATGAACCATATATGGGATAGTATTGTGAAGACAAGATGGTAAAGGAAGGATCTAATTAATAAAGTCGCATTGAAGAATTTTTTAAATTCATTTTTAAATAGCTACGCCGATATCTTTTTTATTAAGGGTGTTTACAATGGCCTTGGCATTCTACTCATTACTTTTCTTAATTATAATGCTGGATTTTCTGGCGTTATAGCGGTTCTCTCTGCTTACTTTTTTGCTAGACTCTTAGGATTGAAAAGTGAGTTCTTGTTAACAGGTTACTATACTTATAATGCGTTGTTGGTAGGCTTAGCTATTGGGTTTCTATTTAAATTGTCATTTTTAAGCCTGCCACTTATCATTATTGCAGGTTGCTTAACTTTAATCATCACGGCCACTAGCTCTAAGGTATTTCATAATCTATTTAACTTGCAAGTCCTTAGCATTCCTTTTATGGTAATTAGTACCTTGGTTTATTTGTCGGTCGGCAGTTTTACTAATTTGTTTGTAAATGCACTTTATGCACAACATTCTATTTTGCATTTGGATTTCTTACCGTTCTGGCTTGCAGGCTATTTATCATCATTAGGTGCTATTATTTTTATGCCGAATGAAGTAACCGGTTTATTAATTGCAATGTTGCTAATATTTAACTCTAGGATCTTATTCTTTTTGTCTGTAGCGGGGTTTGTATTGGGTGTGAGTTTGTATGCTTTATTTGTTGGTTCATTTGAAAACTCCATTAACAATATTAGTAATTTTAACTATATATTGATTGCTATGGCGCTTGGTGGTATTTTTAACATCCCTTCATTGAAATCATACAACATTGCAATGGTTGCGGTAGCTACTTCGACACTGGTTGCCAGTGCGGGACAGGTATTTTGGTCTCAATATGGATTGCCAATTTTTACGTTGCCTTTTTTATTGATTACACTTAGTTTTGTCTATATCCTCAATTTGTTGGATTTTGAACTTAGAACTAGGTTTTATATAGGCACCCCTGAACAGAACTTGGAGCACTATTGTACAACTCAAGGTCGTTTTATTACTGACCAGGTTGCCATCTCTCTTCCTTTTAAGGATAGTTGGCTAGCGTGGCAGGGGTTTGATGGAAAATGGACGCATAAAGGTGAATACAAATATGCTTATGATTTTGTCAAAACTGATACCAGTGGTAAGACCCATTTAGGTGGTGGTAAATCGCTGACTGATTATTATGCTTATGCGCAAGAGGTACTTTCACCAGTTAATGGTAGGGTAGTTCGGGTTATTAGTCAATTACCTGATAATACGATTGGTTCAACTGACATTCAGAACAATTGGGGTAATGAAATCATCATTGAAAGTGATATGGGGGTTGTGGTCAAGTTAGCCCATTTTGCTTACGATTCTATTTTTGTTTATGAAGGCCAAACGGTTATAGCAGGTACAGTCATCGGCCTGTGTGGTAATTCAGGAAATTCTCCTCAGCCACACATTCACATCCAGGTTCAAACCTCTATTCTGCCTCATGCAATTACCAAACCATTTGTTTTTGTAAATTATGCACACCTTGGAGAGTTTAATTTGTATGGGGAGCCTAAGGAAAATACTGAGATTAGGCATTGCCAGTTTGATTTATTTTATGATCAAGTGACTAATTTTGTATTAGATCAGGTGTTTAATTTTAATGTTTATAAAGATAAAGAACTTATTGATCAAATAGCATTAAAAGTATCAATGTCTGATTTTGGAATTTATTATTTTGAAACAGAGCATGGAAAACTATATTTTGGCAAAGAATATGGTAATTTCTATTTTTATAATCTCGAGGGTGATGATCCAAATCTGAAGATGATTTATCTAGCGCTTTCAACTATGCCAATTAGTAATGTGTCAAGCTTGAAATGGAATGACCGTATTAAAAACTCCTTAGTGCTCAAGCCGTGGCAACAATTTTTTGCTAATTTAGTAAATGCCTTCTCTATTAATAAAATTCAAACTCAAGTAAACTATTTCTTCGATGACCATAGTTATATTAAAGGCAACATAACTAATAGATTTTTTGGTGTTGAGCTTAATACAAGTGCTAAACTTAATCCGATTAATGGATTTGATGAAATCAAAATTAATAACTACACTCTGACTAACAATGAAAGCATTAATTAAAATATTTATTCTTCTACCAAGTTTGTTGCTTGCCTTTAATTTATCGGCAAAAGAGCTAAGTCATGAGCAAATATCAAAGGCTTATTACAATTCGTATGGTTATGAGAAATCAGGTAATTATCTTGATGCGATTAAAGCTGTTCAGTTGGTGTATGAAAGGTACCCAAATACCTATACTGTAAATAGCCGCCTAGGCTCCTTATATAGACTAGATGGAAAATTTAGAAACTCAATTGAACACTATAAGAAGGCATTAAAGGTATTGCCTAGTTCAATTTCTGCAAAGCTAGGTTTACAATATACGCATGTATTGTCTAAGGATTACGCTAAAACCGTAGAAGTAGGTTATCAAATTATTAGTGTAGATTATTACAATTACTATGCAAATTATCGCATCGCATATTCTTTAGCACAGACTGGTAAATATGACTTAGCTGAAAAAACCATTAATAAAATGTTAGCAATCTATCCAGCTGATGTATTATTTTTGACTGAACTTGGGTTGTTACAATTACAACTGAAACAATTAGAAAAGTCTAAAGCGACATTACTTAATGTACTGATTCTAGACCCAGAAAATGTTAGAGCAAAAAGCACACTGTTAAATATTGATGGATAATTTAGGGCAAATACGCCTTCATTTATTGCAACAAATTGCAAGCAATATTGATGTTGAAAAAAATCTCGCATTGGTTAGGGATTTTGAACACCTGTGGGCTTATCCTGGCGATGAAACCATACAGCAGTTGTCGGTTTATTTGTCAGAAGGTCAGCACAGTGCCTTTAATTTATTGGCTAATAATTTATATCAAGCGATTAAAGAAAAAAGCTATTTACAGCAAGAATTTATCCCATTCTATACTAATCTTAGTAATTTAAATAAGCCCAATACTGAATTATTAAATAATAAATATAGTGCCAAGAAAGGCAATCTGAATAAGTATTTTGAGGTTTTGCTTATTCATCCTGATCCTCAAGAATTTGAATCATTCTATCGTAGCTCCTTAGCTAACTATAAAAATAACAAACAAAATTTATTATATGATTTGGTGGTGGTCGATAATGTGCAAGACGCTATTATCGCAATCCTTGCCAATACCGAGATTCAAACCTGTGTGTATCTGGAAGATTTTAAACAAACCAGTGACATAAACTTAGATCTAGTTGAGGCTTACCAATCTTATTTAAATCTAGCTTCAGATGTTAATTCAATTGTAGATTTACAAATATTAATACAAAAATTACGTCCAGAGTTAGACCATATCTATGTCAGCGATGAGTTAGTTTCAGAGGAAATTCAGCAACATTTTCCTCATATTATATACACTGAAAGTTATGAGTTCTTTGCTGACCTAGATTACCATATTTTAAGCGGTATCAATCAGCGCCTAGATACACCATTTTTTAATGCCTTGTGTTGTTATTCTAGAAGGCCAAAAGTTAACCTTCACGCTCTGCCAATATCTCAGTGCCAATCATTGCAAGACTCGGTGTGGATGGATGATGTTATTAGCTTTTATGGTAGTGAGATTTTCAATGCCGAGACTTCCTCCACCATGGGTGGTATGGATTCGTTAATGGATCCAAAGGGCTCTATCTGTCAGGCACAGAATAAAGCGTCAGCACTGTTTCAATCACAGAAAACTTTCTTTATAACCAACGGCACCACTTCAGCGAATAAGATTGTTATGCAAGCCAATCTACGACCAGATGATATTGTACTGATCAGTGCTGATTGTCATAAATCTATTCCTTATTCAATTTTATTGGCTGGTGCTAATCCAATATTTTTAGAAACCTATCCACTTGAAAAATACGATTTATATGGTTGCGTTACTCTTGATAGGATTGTTCAAGTCCTGCTAGATTTAAAGCAACAAGGTCAATTAGATAAAGTTAAACAAATTACCTTGACCAATTCCACTTTTGATGGATTGATTTATAACGTAGAAGAATACATGCTAGCTATTTTAGTTATTAAGCCTGATATTATTTTTCATTGGGACGAAGCCTGGTTTTCTTTCGCCGGATTTAATCCACTGTATTTAGAAAAAAGTGCGATGCAGGTAGCTAAAAAATTAGCACTAAATACTGATCGTGATTACACGGTTAGAGTTTATGCCACTCAATCTGTACACAAAACATTGAGCGCCTTTCGACAAGCGTCTATGCTTCATATTTATGATGAGCTCTTCGAGGCTAATGATTTTTATGAAGCCTATCGCACTCATACCTCAACATCGCCTAATTATCAAATTATTGCCTCTCTTGATTTTGCGCGTCGGCAAATGAGTTTAGAGGGGTATTCTTTAGTTCAGCAATCTATTGAACTGGCACAGCAGTTTCGTGCCCGCATTGACCAATCAACGTCGTTAAATAAATATTTCAAGGTGTTAACTAAGCAACAATTAATACCAAAGGAGTTGAGTGTTGATAATCCACAAATATTTTTAGACCCAACTAGAGTGACAATTGATATTAGCGCGACTGGAATTGATGGCTCGAATTTCCGTCAACTGTTGATGACCCAATACGATATTCAAATTAATAAAACATCAAGAAACACAATTTTGTTTATTGTTAATATCGGTGTCAAACAATCTGGTATTGATTATTTACTGCAAGCTCTAGGGCAAATTAGCCATCAGCTCGATACCAATGTTCATATTGAGAGTCAATCGATTAGTGTTGATTTACCACAAAATCGTCAATACCACCCAAGGTTCATACCGATTGAATCAAAACACAATAATTTTCAAGCTGTTAATATTCGTCAAGCTTATTATGCAGGTCTCGATAGCAAGAACATTTGCTATCAATACCTCAATAATGAACTTATGCAAGCCGTACTAAAAGAAAAGCAGGTTGTTAGCGCAAGTTTTGTTACCCCTTATCCGCCAGGTTTCCCAATCATTGTACCTGGACAGCTGATTAGCTACGATATTCTGCTGTATTTACAAAGTATTAAGATTAGTGAAATTCATGGCTATAGCATAGAGCAAGGTTTGAAAGTATTTTTAGATGATTTTTTGGATGAAGCATGAATAAAACAATTAGCACAATAGAACAAGCGCAAGCTTATTTTCAAAAACAAAACGATAGTTTTTATTTTGTTAGTGCTAGTAATTTTAATTTAATGTCTATCCACAACTGGGTGAACAACTGGTTTAATGTGAATGTTATTGATTGCTATCATGGTAAAAATAGCAGCGTTTTATTGCCAGGATATTCATCAGCACCTTTATTTGAAAGTATTGAACAAATTAATGAGTTTTTACTCGGTAATAAACAAATTGTTGAGCATATTAAAGAGCAACAAAAAACAGGCACCACCAATGTGATGTTCTTATTCTATAACGAAGAATTAGAAGAGATTTCAGCTTCGTTAGATGTTAATAAGATTATGCCTGAAAACGCGTTGGTTAAAAAAATTGATAATAAAATTACCACTACTGAAATTGGTAATTCTGTCAATGTTCCTAGTGTGCCTAATGCACTAACAAAAATATGCAGTTACCAAGAATTGTGCGAGGTACAGAAACAGCACGAACTTAGCTCTGATGTGGTGATTCAGACGGCTTATGGTGATTCTGGAAAAACGACTTTCTTCGTTAGCAATGAAGATAACTATCAGCAATATGCTAAGACAATCGAAGCTGAAGAAAAAGTTAAAATCATGAAAAAAATAGATTGCGTGCAAATAGCAATTGAAGCCGTAGCTACTAAGAACGGTACTTTTGTGGGTCCTATTCTTACTGAGATTATTGGCCATCCTGATTTAACTCCTTACCAAGGTGGATGGTGTGGCAATGATATTGGCGCTAGTATCTTTGATGAAAAAACCCAAAATACAATTTATAAAAATACTGAGCTCTTAGGTGGGGCTTTGTACGCTGAAGGTTACAGAGGATATTTTGAAGTTGATTATTTGCTAGACAAGGATTTTGCTGATGATATGCCAGTATATTTGGGAGAGATTAACCCTCGAGTTACAGGTATCAGCGCCCTGACTAACATGAGTGAATTTTGTCAACAAAACATACCTTTATTTTTATTACACTTATTAGAATTTAGTGAGATTGGATTATCAATAGACGCACAAGAGTTTAATCAAAAGTCTAAAAACTTTGAGCACCCTAAATTTGGACAGTTGATATTTAAATGCTTAGAGGATGAATTAAAAATCGTAACAGAGATTCTAAAGACCGGCGTGTATAGGCCAGTCCAAAATGGTGGGGTTGAATTTATCCGTTATAGTGATGATGCTACATCTTTAAAAGATGATGAATTTTATATATTACAAATACTGCAAGTTGATGAGTACGCTTCCAAAGGTTCAGACTTGATAATTCTGTTTGCAAACCAAGCTTTAAAAACAATGGAAGGTGATATCACTGACGTTGCTAAGTCTTATATAGAATTAGTTGAATCACATATACATTACAGAGCCTTGACCGATGAAGAGCAACAAATGGTTGATAGATATGGACAATATGCACCGCTTAAAGTATCAGAGGATTCAGAGTGAGTGGCTCAAAACTTATTCAGTTTGTTGATGAATCCGAAGTAGGGGAGCAGTGGCTAGATTTTTATAAGCACAGTATTAAGGGTTATAAGAAATGGTTCTTAAAAGAGGGAGAGTTTAGTCGTCCTAATTACCAGGCTTGTCATAATGCTATCAAAAAGTATATGCCTGAACTAGAAGGGTTTTGGTTAGATCTTATTGAAAAAACCAATGCAAATGACCTTGAAGCGAGACTTCTTAGCTTTTATAATCCTGCCCCTTATGTTAGTGGCTGTTCACAAGCAGTATGGAGTAAATACACGCCAATTCTAGTAAGGAATTATGATTATGATATTAACTTATCAGAAACTCGCATCCTAAAATCAAAATGGTTTGATACTGAAGTAATTGCCTCAACGGATTGTTTGTGGGGTGTGTTAGACGGTATTAATGAGCATGGACTCTCCTTATCGCTTTCCTTTGGTGGCAGTAGTGACCGAGCAGACGGTTTCGGTATCCCTGTCATTCTGCGTTATATTCTGGAGTTTTGTAAAACAACCAATGAGGCGGTAGAGGTGTTACAAAGAGTGCCAGCCCATATGGCTTACAATATTACCATTATCGATGCAGAATTTATGGTCAAAACTGTGGAGATTAGCCCGGGTAAGATTAACAAAGTATCACATGTGCCATTAGCAGTTAATCATCAAGGAGATTTTGTATTAAGCAACTATGCGATTTTTTCGAAATCTATGGAGCGTAAAAAAGCCTTAATTGAGAAGTTATATGACCCGTGGTTAACAGCCGAAGGATTTATTGATAGTTTTGCTTATGCACCATTATTTACTGATAATTACGCAGAGGGATTTGGCACTTTATATACCGCAATTTATAACCCAAGTTTAAAGGCGGCAGAATTTCGTTGGAAAGGTGTTAGTAAGCAAATTTCTTTTACTAACTTTAATCAGGAAAAATTTTACGTTGGCTATTACTAAACATTTGGTTATGGCTTTTCTGTTAATAGGATTGAGTACGAGTGTTTATTCCGAAAGCGACATCACCTTCAAAGTGGGCCATCAATCAGTCGACGGCAGCTATTCAAGTACCAGCGTCAAAAAATCTCTCAAGAGTAACGGTGTAATTTTTAACATTGAATATTTAGATGACTGGAGCATTACTCACACCAGCACTGATACCAAGATCAAGTTTATTGAGCCTGATCTATTTGGCCGTTTTATTAATGCAGTGCTCTATACCAATCAATTCAGTGAATCTGATTTAAAAGAGATTTACAATACAGTGCTCGACACCAATCAAATCAGTGAATCTGATTTAAGAGAGATTTGGTATTCTGGCGTCGATCCGACCGGCTTGATAGGAAATATTTTATTAGAAGTTGGTGTTATTGATAATAATAACACTAACACTAACACTATTAATCAGACTTCTGAATTTACTACAATTTCTTATAATTTATACTCCGATGATTACGGGAAAATTAACTTACGTACTGATTATCATCATATAGATAATAATGATACAACAGGTGCAACTGATGATGTTAGAATCAATTCCTATCAAGCGTCAGTTTTTCCTTATGACAGCTCCTATTATGCAGAAATAGGTTTTTCTAAATCTAAGTATCCTTATACTGGTCATCAGACTTACTCAACACCACTTACTGTTAAGCAATTCAATGCTAGTTACGCTAAGAGTGTGACAGGAGTAGATTGGCTCACACTGAAAGCTTACAGGATAAATTCATCAGACAAAGATAGGTCTCATAATAAAGAGAACCATAACGCACTTGAGATTAAATATAAATACTTTTTATCTGAAAATCCAATTAATATCAATAATGTGGAGCTTTACACTTTATCAGGCAGTAGAATTTTTGCCGTAGATGGTGCAGCTGGTTCGGCCTACAATATGGGCGATTTACAGATAGGCTCAGTAGGACTAAGTACAGAGTGGAAATTTAGCGAAAATACTAATTTATTAGCCTCAGTTAGTAGAGAAAAATATCAAACTGATGCTGATGTTAATTATACGGGGAACTATAAATATCTTAACTTTAACTATAATTTTTAACAAAAGGAAATTATGAGAATTCTTCTTCTATTATTGTCATTGGGTTTTATAAATATTACTCATGCAGAAACAGATACATTCATCAATAAACTTTCTATTTGGAGCCAATCTTATATTCTTGAAAGTTACTATGAATATCAAAAGGCGGCTGATTTGATTGTACCGTTAGTTGACAATAAAGAAACTTTGGAATTGGTTAATTTGCGTTTAGGATGGTTGAGCTACTTGCAAGGAAAATACAATAAATCTATTGATTACTATAAAAATGCTTTAAATTATAATCCAAAATCTATTGATACTCATTTAGCTATGACTTTACCACTACTTGCGCAAAAACGTTATAAGTCAGCCACAAAATATACACAGAGAGCCTTAAGTTTAAGTCCTAACAATTATAGTGCTAGTGAAAAAATGATGTATATTTATTATCTACAAGGGAAGTGGGATTCATTAAATGAATTTTCAACCAATGTATCAACACATTATCCTAATTTGGTTGAACCACTGGTATATATTGCTCGTGCTAATTTCTATTCTGGAAATAAAGATATTGCCAAAAAGTTCTATCAAAAAGTGTTGATGTTAATGCCAACTCATATTGAAGCAAATGCTAATTTAGAAAGTGACAACATACCTTGACGCTTAATTAATTAAATAACACTAATAGGGGGGCAGTGTTTATTTAATTAAAGTGTATAATGGACCATCAATATGTCAACAGCACCTGATTATACTTACACTGATATAAATGGCAGCATTTGATTATATTTACACTGATATAAATGGCGTACTACATTCAGTAGTAGGCACTGAGTATGATGATGGATCAAGTACTTGGACAGATACTTGGAGTGTTGATGGTAATACTTTTATTGCTATTGGTACTACAGATGTGGATGGCCTTAGCACATCGTCTTGGGATGATAGTGTCGGCATTACTCATACTGAAACCTATATCGTCAATGCTGACAGCTCAACCTTATGGACCGATACTTGGAACAATGCTGACAACAGTCTTTATGGTGTAGACACCATTGCGATCAAT
>JYMV01026374.1_pt1 | contig 10218 bp, 9 predicted proteins | sample 338911 | NCBI WGS metagenome assembly JYMV01 (sample SAMN03354496, study PRJNA234377) | hydrothermal vent metagenome | biome: Deep sea; feature: Hydrothermal plumes at the Eastern Lau Spreading Center, Western Pacific Ocean; material: Seawater | place: Tonga | collected 2009 | depth 2000 m m
CTTCCCTGGATCATGGGCCGTGAAGATGTAGAGTATTACGATGCGCGAACTATTCTGCCGAAAGACGATGGCTATCGAGATGGGGAAAATCCTAATACCGAGCGGTTCCCTAAAACCCGCTCTCAGGTTCTACGCGCGAAACCAGGACAAAATGTCACCCAAATGCATTACGCCAAAAAGGGAATCATCACTCCCGAGATGGAATTCATCGCCATTCGTGAAAACCAGAAACGCAAACAATGGATTGAAGATGCTGAACGGGAAAATCGACTGAAAGGAAATTCTTTCGGAGCCAACCTTCAGAACGAAATCACTCCGGAATTCGTCCGCGAAGAAGTAGCACGAGGCCGAGCCATAATTCCGGCTAATATTAATCATCCGGAATCGGAGCCGATGATCATAGGGCGGAATTTTCTCGTCAAGATCAACTCCAACATCGGCAACTCAGCAGTCAGTTCCTCTATCGAAGAAGAAGTTGAAAAGATGGTCTGGTCATCACGATGCGGTGCCGACAATGTTATGGATCTCTCAACCGGGAAAAATATCCACACGACGCGTGAGTGGATCCTGCGTAACTCACCGGTTCCCATCGGTACGGTTCCCATCTATCAGGCCTTGGAAAAAGTCGATGGCAAAATCGAAGACCTAACATGGGAGATGTATCGCGATACTCTGATCGAACAATGCGAGCAGGGCGTGGACTATTTCACCATTCATGCTGGCGTGTTATTGCGCTATGTACCGATGACCGCAAAACGTGTCACCGGCATCGTCTCACGCGGTGGCGCAATCATGGCAAAATGGTGTCTCACTTATCATAAAGAAAATTTCCTATATACAAACTTTGAGGAAATTTGCGAAATCCTGAAATCCTATGATGTCTCTTTCTCTTTGGGTGAGAAACTCTCGGTGAGTTGACAAAGATCGCCTGGAAACATGAAGTGCAGACCATGATCGAAGGCCCCGGTCATGTTCCTATGCACATGATCAAAGAAAACATGGAAAAACAATTGGCAGTGTGTGGCGAGGCTCCTTTCTACACATTAGGGCCACTGACCACCGACATCGCGCCGGGTTACGACCACATCACTAGTGGCATCGGCGCAGCAATGATCGGCTGGTACGGTACCGCCATGCTCTGCTACGTTACTCCCAAAGAACACCTGGGGCTACCTAACCGTGACGACGTAAAAGAAGGCGTTATCACATACAAGATCGCGGCACACGCGGCGGATCTTGCCAAAGGCCATCCCGGAGCAAGAGTGCGTGACGATGCTTTGAGCAAAGCCCGGTTCGAGTTTCGCTGGGAAGACCAGTTCAATCTATCGCTCGACCCGGAAAAGGCGTTGCAGTTCCATGATGAAACCTTGCCAAAAGATTCTGCCAAAGTAGCGCATTTCTGTTCGATGTGCGGCCCGCATTTCTGTTCGATGAAAATCACGCAGGACGTGCGCGACTACGCCCAACAAAAAGGAATGGAAGAAACACAGGCGCTGGGTGAAGGTATGAAAGAAATGTCCGCATCCTTCAAAGAAAAAGGCGGCGAGATTTACTCAAAACTCGAATCTTTTGACTGAGTAGGAGACGACTTGCTAAATAAAAAATTACACTCTAGCTTTATTAAAAAATATGATTGAGTGAAGTCTTTCCCAATTGTACTAATTGGTAAATAACTCCAAAAAGAAATGGGTGATCTAATTAAGGTTGGATCATTTCTTTGGCATGGCTGAGAGTAGCCTCCGTGATTTTTTTCCCACCGGACATCCTTGCAATTTCTTCTACTCTTTCTTGCTCCGAAAGTTCACGAATGCTGGAATAAGTCCTTTTCTCTTTCACTGTTTTATACACCACAAAGTGTGAAATTGCCTTGCCCGCGATTTGGGGTAGGTGTGTAATGCAGAACACTTGTTTTTCAGCAGCTATTTTTTTCAATTTGCTCCCCACCACCTCGGCAATTTTTCCTCCTATCCCTGTATCGACCTCGTCGAAAACCATTACAGGAATAGTATCTTGCTTATTGAGGTTTGATTTTAATGCCAGCATAAGCCGGGAAAGTTCCCCCCCTGAAGCTATCTTAGCGAGAGGCTTTAGGTCTTCTCCCAAGTTAGGAGAAAATAAAAATTCTATTGTGCCCAACCCCGTCGAATTTAATTTCACCTTTTGGTTTCGAAATTTTACGAAATTGGTGTCATCCCCTTCATAGTTGAATTGCACTTTTAACCTCACATCTTTCATACCAAGATCACAAAGTTCCTTCTCTACATCTTTTTTAAATACACCGGCTGTTTTTTCCCTTTTTTCTGCCAACACTACAGAAAGCTCTGACAAAATGATCTGGTGTAGCTTTATATCCTTTTGAACCTTTTCCATACTTTCATGGAAACAAGAAAGAGTATCGAGTTCGGTAGAAATTTCATCGCGGTAATCCAAAACCAAATCAATATTCCCGCCGTATTTACGTTTTAGCCCGTTGATTTCCGATAAACGATCTTCTATTTCTTCAAGACGAGATGGATTGAATTCTATCTTATGAGCGTAGTCTCTCAACTCTTCAATCAGTTCTTCAATTTCACAAAAAGCAGACTGCCCTCGTTGCGCCTGTTTTCCCAACTCCGGGTCCAAAGAATGAAGCGACTCTAATTCTCTTTTCACTACACCCAATTCTTCAAGGACCGCTCCTTCTTTTTCTGCAATTAAGTTGAGAACTAATTTCACCGACTCGTGAATTTTTTCTGCATATTGCAATTTATTTTTTTCTGATTTGATGAGATCTTCCTCATTCAGTGAAAGACTGGCTTTATCAATTTCATTAATTTGAAAACGCAGTAGATCTTCTCGTTGCAAGCGATCACTTTCTTTAGAACGTAAATCTTCTACTTTCTTTAGATCTTCTAGATATTTAAAATATTTTTTAGTAAATTCGTTTCTTTCATCCATGGTTTTCCCATACAAATCGAGAAGGTCAACATGAATTTCCGAATTGAGTAGTGCCTGATGATCATGCTGGCCATGAATATCAACTAGCCGGTCTCCTAGCTTTGCCAAGACACCAACAGTTACCGCGCAGTCGTTAACCATGCAACGATTTTTTCCCGTATTAGATATCGTTCGCCTTAAAACGACCTCTCCGTTATTAGCGTTGATGCCTAATTCTGAAAGGATATCTAACGTTTGTAGATTTGTAATCTCAAACACACTTTCAACGGTTGCCGATGATTCTCCTGTGCGGATAAAATTGGAATCGGCTCTACCCCCAAGAATTAGGTTGAGGGCATCTATAATAATTGACTTCCCGGCACCCGTTTCCCCCGTCAGCGCTGTAAGACCAGACGTGAATTCGACGCTCAGGTTATCAATAATAGCAAAATTATTTATTCTTAATTCTTTCAGCATTATATTCAGAGTTTATCAATTCTGTATTTTCCCCAAGAAGTCTAAGGCTTGAGTCTTCCATTCAAGAACGGACTCCTCTTTTTGCGAACCTAATTTCATATTAAGAAGTGTGTGTAGTATACCCTTCGCTAAAATAAAATCTCCGTTTTCGATATAGGCCTCAGCAAGGCCAAGATAATTTTCTCCAAATTCAGAGCCAAGTTGAATGGCCTTTTGAAAATGTGTAATTGAACGTTCTAAATCCCCCCCTAATACATAAGGGAGCTTTAAATAAAGGTTTCCCAACGCTCTGTGCGGCCCACCTTCTTCAATGGATGGATCTAAATTAAGGGCAGTTTCCATATCTTTTTTAAACGGTTCAATGGTTCCCAAACTACTCCAGATACCTTGAGTCTGACCCAGAGTTCCGCTGCAAAGGCCGTTAAAAAAATATCCATTGGCGGACTGTGAATTAATTTCAATCGTTTTTTTTGTCTGCGCCAAGCATAGCGAAAAAAAATAGATTTTTTCGGATTCAGAGGTAAATGTTTCACCAAGCTTGAAGTAAACTCTTCCCAACCTCCAGAAAAGCTCGTCCGACTCTGGAAAGGTCTTTAAGGACTTCTTGACCAATGCTTCTAACGTGTATAAATCATCTGTTGATTTGGCCAAACTGTAATTGTGGTCTAGTTCTTTAATTAAACCCGTTTCCTGACTTGCCAAACCTACAAAAAGTATCGAAAATAATAGACCCTTCCCTGACAAAGCTAGACTCATGTAAAAAAAATTATTTTTTTAGTGTAAGTAAAACAGGCTATACTTAGCTTTTAGAAAAATCGGTATTTAATCCCCGCTCAATTTCTAATTACTAATTTATCATAACTATGCTTTCTCGTAAAAATTGGATTTATTTAACAGTTTTTATTTTGGCTTTATTTGAGTTGTCCCCGGTTATTGCTAAAGAAACATCACCCCGCAATACAGTGGAAATATTACTGAATTCTATTACCAATTTAAAAACAGGAAAACCGTTAACTCCCGAGGAAGTTGAAGAAAACGATATTCTCTCTTATCGTGCACTTGCGCTTCTGAATATACGAGAAATAAGCCGCAAGGCACTAGGAAAATACTGGAAAAAGCGAACCTTAACTGAACAAAAAGTGTTTATCGATCTTCTTAGCCGGATGTTTATCAAGGAGGCCTTCCCAAACTCTGGGAAATTCTTTTCTGCACTCAAATTGATTTATGGTCAACCCACTATCAATAAATCAAAAGCCAATGTTCCACTTACCGTTGTTCATGAAAAGGAAGGAGAAATCAATATTGATTTCCACTTACAAAAATACGGCGATCAATGGCAGGTAGTAGATGTTGATCTAGATGAAATCAGCATGAGAAATAACATGCGGTCGCAGCTCTATAAAGTAATTTCTAAAAATAATTACCAGGAACTTGTTCGTCGCATAAAAGAAAAACTTACTAAATATTAAAAGTTGCGTTTGCTCTGATAATTTTGTGACTGCTCAAAAATTTATTGTGTTTTATCTGCGGTTACGTGAAACTAGATCCACAACCACATTGGAGACTCGTTCAACATCTTGAGTTGACATACGTGGGTAAAGAGGAATGGAAAGAATTCTATCTGAGTAACTAGTAGCAACGGGGTACGCTTCCAAACGAGTATTAAATTCTTTTTTGTAAAAAGGTTGTAGATGAAGTGCCTGATAGTGTACAGCTACCCCAATACCTTCCGATTGAATCGCGTCAATAAACTGGTCACGAGTTATCGATAATTGTTCCACGCGCAACGCAATAATGTACAGATGGTGTGATGACTCTGCATAATCTCTTGTTTCAAGAATTTCTAATTCTGGAATCTGACAAAATGCTTCATCATACATTGCTGCATATTTTTTTCGAATTTCTAAAAAGCGACCAATTTTTTTTAGCTGATGTATTCCAAGCGCGGCATTTATGTCTGCCATATTGTATTTGAACCCGGGGAACGTAAGCTCCCATTGAGAAAAACCGCTTTCCCCGAAGCGTTTCCATGCGTCTCGACTGAGGCCATGCAAGCGCATGACCCGAACCATTTCATCTAATGATTCGTTGTTAGTTGTTAACATTCCACCTTCACCAGTCGTAATATTTTTGTTTGCATAAAAACTGAACGCTGTTGGGTTTCCCAAACTACCTATTTTATGGCCCTTATATTTTGCTTCCAGAGCATGGGCCGCATCTTCGATAATTAAAAGTTTGTGCTTCTGAGCTAGATCCATTATGGGGTCCATGTCACACGGATGCCCCGCAAAATGAACTGGCATAATTGCTCTTGTTTTGGCTGTTATTTTCCCTGGGATTTGACTGACATCCATCGTCAGCGTTCCTGGTTCCACATCTACAAAAACCGGGCAAAGACGTTCATGCAGTATTACATTCGCCGTTGCGGGGAATGTCATTGTTGTAGTTATAACTTCATCGCCAGGCGCGAATCCTTGTGTCGCCAAAGCTAAATGCAGACCCGCTGTGCAGGAATTTAACCCGATGGCATAATCACACCCAATGTACTCTTTGAAGTCATCTTCGAATCGTTTTGTTCGCGGACCCGTAGTAAGCCAACCGGATTTTAAGGTTTCAACAACTTCATTAATTTCATCGTCATCGAACCAAGATCTATGGAAGGGGAGATCGATACTCATATATAATTCTGAAGAAAACCCTTACTAGGCTTTATTTTAAGGAGACCTTGAGATCCGCGGGGTTTATTTCCACGAATTCCGCTTTCCCCCAACCGCTTTTATTATTAGGAACAAAAAACTTAAGAATTCCTGTCCCACTCAGGTTAGCTGGTTTGGATAGCAATGTAATGACCCAGTTCCCATTTACTTTTTCCCAATAATCGGTCGTGGGGTACTGTGCAGCAAACTCGTAATCCCCCCCCCTTGTGACAGCCGGGTTTAATCTCTGCCGGCCTTTTAGCATCACCTTCACCTTAGCGTATTTTCCATCTGTGCTTATAGAAATTTTTTCTAAAGAGAACGATTTTATTTTTAGGTAGGGATCCCCGCTCCACTCATATCTTCTTTCCACAGGAAAGCCTAGAGGATCTTTTTTATATATATTTTTTTTCATATAATCCACACTAGGAACATAAGCACCTGAAATATGCGCATTCTGTTTTGCCTTTTCCCTATAATCTGACGCCGCCCATCCTTCAAAGTATCGCATTTCATCAACAGAGATTTTTTTTCTAAAATCCGGGTGCTGAAAACTATGCATTTTTTCCCAGTCAACATTTTTACGGGCGTTAAATAACTGCTTCTCCCTATCAAAAAGAACTCGGACATCCTCAGTTAATTGAGGAGTGATTGCATTTTTGGCATACATTAACTGTGGGGAACTAATAGACAATAGAAGCCCAAGAATTACCGTGATGAATCCTCGTTTTAACTGGAGATTAAAATTTTCTTTTTGTTTTTTTTTCATTTTCATTTATCCATATTAAACATTAATAATCAATGATTTAGCAAATTTAAATGGCTTTTGGCCCATAGGAAACCAATTTATCCTAACCATCTTGTCGTCATTTGGGATATTAAATCTTAGTTATTTTTGGCCTGATCGGACCCCAAAGTGATTATTATCTTTTTAGCTAGGTTTTCTGTAATTCCCGGCACAGTTTGCAACTGAATCATTGAAGATTTTCTTATAGCATCAAGGCTTCCAAAACTTTTAAGAAGCAGCAAACGCCTTTTTTTCCCTATTCCTGAAATCAACTCCAACGGTGAGCTCAGCGAGCTCTTATCACGTAGTTTTCGGTGGTATGATATTGCAAATCGATGTGACTCGTCTCGAATACGCTGCAGTAAAAACCGAGAGGGAGAATTTTCCCGAAAGTAAATTGGCTGTTTTTTCCCAGGCAATAATATCTCGTCAGTTTCAATAGTATTACGAAATTTTCCTTTTGCGATACAGGCTAGGTCAACTTTCTCTAAAAGACCCAATTCGCGTATTACTTTTTCAGCACTGGATAGGTGACCCAGCCCACCGTCAATTAAAATGAGATTTGGAATAGGTTTTTTCTCTCTCAAAAGACGACGGTACCTTCTATTAATTACTTCTCGCAACATCGCATAATCATCAATGCCTTTGACATCAGCTATTTTAGAAAACCACAACTGACCCCACCGCATGCTTTCCAGAAATATTTGATATATCAAATCCTTCGATTACTTCTGGAAAATATTTTAGCCCTAGAGTTTCCTTCAGTTCATCGAGGCTTCGAAGGCTAAGCTCTCCCTTATCCAATTCTATTCTCAATGCGAAGTTAGCATTTTCCTCTGCCATGCGCACAAGATCTTTCTTTTTTCCTCTCGAAGGAATCTCTATACGAACACGACCTTTCTTTTTTTTCGACAACCAATCTGATATGAGCAAAACATCATCTATTGAATGTGGCAAAAGAATTTCTTTTGGAAGAAGAATTTGGTCAATGTAATGCTGCTTAAGAAACGATGATACAATCTCATTATCATCAATATCTGTCAGGCCTTTAATTTTGTATATTTTTTCACCAACCATTTTCCCATTTCGCACAACAAGAACCTGAACCATTGCCTGGCTATGATCACGGCAGTAGCCTAGAATATCCTGATCTTCGAGGGAGGTGGATATGATCTTTTGTTTGCCTAAAACTGTTTTTACCGCTAGGATTTTATCTCTGTAAACTCCTGCCTCTTCATAATTTAATTGATGTGCTGCCAACTTCATTTTTTTTTCTAAACTTTTCACTAATTCATTATTTTTACCCTTTAAAAAAAGCACTACGTCTTGAACAATTTGATTGTACTCCATCTCTGAAGGGTATCCTGCGCAGGGAGCTAGGCATCTACCCATTTGGTAGTTTAAGCATGGCCTTCTTATTGCAGTACCATCCAAGCGGTCCTTGCTTTGCCGAAGTGGAAAAATCTTATATATCAGCCGGATAGTTTCCCTTATTTCTTTGACCATGGTGTAGGGTCCGAAATAGGTAGCGCTGTCCTTTTTAACACGACGAACCACTTCCAGCCTTGGAAATCGTTCCTGCGTAGTCAGTCGAAGGTATGGGTAATGTTTGTCATCTTTGAGTAGAACATTATATCTAGGCTGATGTTTTTTAATAAAATTACTTTCAAGAATCAATGCTTCTGCTTCTGTTTCGGTCGTTAAGAATTTAATATCTGCGAGATTTTTGAAAATATGAACGGACCCGGGTTTTTAGGGATTTTGCCTTGCCAATGTAAAGAATTTCCCCCCGACAATCCTTCATGATATAAATACCGGGCAGTTTAGGAATTGTAGTTAAAATTTTAGTAATATCTGTTCTCATCTTTCATTCCAAAATACTTGGAAGGTGTAAAAATGTGGTTTTTATATTGATAACTCTTGAATTTATTTTACATTAATTTTCATGATACCGTGGCATTCTTCATCTCGATCTTTTCTTTCTAATGGCAATAAGTAATCATAAAAATTTACGTGGACTATGGAACACGCGCCTCGGGTTTATTTTGGCGGCATCCGGTTCTGCCGTTGGACTTGGTAACATCTGGAGATTTCCATATATTGTAGGCGAAAACGGGGGGGGTGCTTTTGTTTTAATTTATATCCTTTGCGTAATCGCAGTGGGTCTCCCCATCATGTTAGCCGAATTTACCATCGGTAGAAAAACCAATCTCAACCCTGTCGGAGCATTTCAATCATTAAAACCTAAAACACATTGGGTCATAATCGGGTATATGGGTGTACTCGCCGGATTTCTCATCCTTTCCTTTTATGGGGTGGTTGGTGGTTGGACGTTAGCCTACGTTTTTAAATCGATCACTCATACAGTGGGTAATTTTGTTTCCCCTCAGGAAGCGGGGCAATTGTTTGATTCCTTTACTGCAAATACTTGGGAGGTCCTATTTTATCACGCTCTTTTCATGGCAATTTGCGTTGGCATTGTTTTACGCGGTATTCACGGTGGGATTGAGAAGGCCTGCAAAGTTCTGATGCCAACCCTGGTGATTATCCTTATCCTTCTTATGTTTCGTGCATTGACACTCCCAGGTGCAATGGAAGGAATTGAATTTTACTTAAAACCAGACTTTAGTAAAATTGGCCCTCATACAATTTTAATCGCATTGGGACAGGCCTTTTTTTCACTCAGCCTTGGCATGGGCTGCATGCTCACTTATGGAAGCTACCTTCCTGAACAAGAAAACTTAACCTCCGCTACGGTGTATGTCGTTATCTTTGACACTGTAATCGCACTGCTAGTCGGTATGGTAATTTTCCCTGCAGTATTCGCTATGGGACTCGAGCCCACCGAAGGGCCTAGTCTTGTGTTTAGCGTGTTGCCAGCTGTTTTTGCGGATATGCCATTTGGCAATCTGGTTTCAATCATTTTCTTTGCCTTGCTTGCCATCGCAGCAATAACATCGGGCATATCGCTTTTGGAAGTGGTAGTGGCCTACTTTATTGACCAAAGAAAATGGGACAGAAAAAAAGCTGTGCTCGTTACATCTGTCACTATCTTTGCTTTCGGAATACCTTCTGGTTTGTCTTTTGGAGTGCTGTCAGAGACCAAACTATTTGACATGAATTTTTTTGACCACGTCGACAATATTACCTCTAACTATCTATTACCATTAGGCGGAATGCTAACAGCAATTTTTGTCGGTTGGGTATGGGGCACAAAATCTGCGGAAGAAGAAATTGAAAAACATGAAACGAAATTTCATTGGGGACATGTATGGGGATTTCTCATCCGCTATATCAGTCCAGTTGCAGTTTTTTTGGTTTTCTGCGCGAAGTTTGTCTAAC
>JYMV01000206.1_pt1 | contig 10216 bp, 9 predicted proteins | sample 338911 | NCBI WGS metagenome assembly JYMV01 (sample SAMN03354496, study PRJNA234377) | hydrothermal vent metagenome | biome: Deep sea; feature: Hydrothermal plumes at the Eastern Lau Spreading Center, Western Pacific Ocean; material: Seawater | place: Tonga | collected 2009 | depth 2000 m m
AAAAACATCCATGCTGAAACTATCAATCTTCACTGGGTTTTTAGCAAAACCGGCAAAACTTTATAAAATTATGGGTTTTTCAGCACCCTGCTAGTGATGACAGAACTTTCTGGAACCATTTCGATTGTTTTTGTTCTGTATGTGATTGCCATGCTTGGCATTGGTGTGTGGACTTCACGGATGACCCGTTCCCCGCTGGATTTTTTTCTCGCTGACCGATCGTTGAAGGCCTGGGTGACGGCTATTTCTTCCACCGCCAGTTCCGAAAGCGCCTGGGCCGTGCTGGGAACGGTGGGCCTGGCTTATAAGGATGGTTTGTCGGCCATATGGTTTTTGCCCGGTTGCCTGCTGGGCTATCTTATCAATTGGTTGTTTCTTGCCGAGAAACTGCGTAAACATTCAGAAGAGAACCACACCATCACCCTTCCCGATTATATTGAAAACTATTTTGATGACAAGACCCATATCCTGCGCATGATTTCGGTAGTTATCATTTTTTGCTGCATGATGGCTTATGTGGCGGCACAGTTTACCGCCATCGGAAAAACCTTCGACGCTATTTTTGGAATTCCTCATGTCCTTAGCATTTCCGTAGGCGCGGCAATTGTGCTCATTTATACCATGATGGGCGGAGTGCGGGCGGTGGCTTGGACCGATTTTACGCAAGGAATCATTATGGTATTGGGACTGGTCATTCTTTCGCTAGTGGCGCTGTCCAACCTTGGAGGTTTTTCCGGGATGTGGGTGGAAGTGGGGAAAGCTTCTCCCGAGACTCTGACGTGGATGGGAGGGAAATCCACCCCGGTTTTTTTCGGTTCCATGGTGGGCCTTTTAGGAATCGGGCTCGGCTACCCCGGTCAACCGCATGTCATCACCCGGTACATGGCGGCGAAAAATACCAAGGCCATCAAAAAAGGAACCTGGATCGCTTTGGGCTGGGGCCTGATGGTTTATTCTTCATCCATTCTGTTAGGAATTTGTGGCCAGGCCCTGTTTCCAGGGCTGGAGGACCCCGAGCATCTGTTCCCTAAAGCCGCGGAACAATTGTTGCCAACCCTGTTGACGGCGGTAGTCCTGACTGGAGTTTTGGCCGCCATCATGTCCACGGTTTCGGCACAGATTCTGGTAGCCGCCTCGGCGGTTGCGAATGATGTTTATACCAAAATGCTTAAGAAAACCCTTTCGCATGAAAAAATTCTTTTGGTCAGCCGGGCAACGTTGCTGCTACTGGGGATAGGGGCCATGCTTATTGCGCTGGGTGAGACACGGGTTATCTTCTGGTTTGTGCTGTTTGCCTGGTCGGGACTGGGAGCAAGTTTTGGTCCGCTCATTCTATTCACCCTGTACTCGAAAAATATAACCCGGCAGGGAGCCATAGCGGGAATGCTAACCGGATTTTTAACAACCCTTATCTGGAAAACCACTGGCCTGTCCGATGCTTTAATTTATGAACTAGTTCCGGCTTTTTTATTTGCGATCCTTGCGATTTACTTTGTGAGCAAAGCAACCACGGATGTACCCCTTACGGGGCATGAGGATAAAGGTTGAATACCACAAATACAGGTGAACACGGATGAAAACAAACCTCCAGTTTGGTTTATAAAATAGGATTATGGATTTACATGAACACAATCATTTAAACCGGTAATATCATCTTTATTCCCATAACCCTTTCTCATATTAATTTCATATATTATATGGAAAACACGGAGGCACGGAGAAAGCGAAAAACGGGCTGGTGGCATATTGAAGAATGATTGGGGGCAGTGTCGCAAAGACGATTCCCAGTTTTTGGGCGATTCGTGCTTTATCTTCTGAGCCCTGTTCCATATGGTTTCCCATCGAAAGTGGCAGTACTTATGATTTTTTGATTGAGAGTGCAGTGTAAAGGTTTTTCTGTAAAGGGGAAATATTTTATTGGGTTTGGAGATTAAACCTTCAGGTATTTGTTGATGATTTCGGCCATTTTTTTGGAGGCACCCTGTTGCTGGGCGATGAAGATTTTTGCTTTTTCGGTAATCTCGAGGCGATGGGAAGTATTTTTCAAAAGGGTATGGACTTTTTGTTCCAGCTCTTCAGGGTTTGCCACCTGAAAGACCAGCCCTTGGTTGTGGGCCATTTCCGAGACATGGCCGATGTTTTCTACATAAGGCCCATGCAACACTGCTAGGCCGTAAGATAAAGGTTCTATCAGGCTGTGGCCTCCACCCGGCTGGACCAGGCTTCTGCCCACAAATGCGATTTGCCCCAGTGAATAAACCCTGGCCAACTCACCCATCGTATCGAGGAGGATGACTGGAGCAGATTCTGCATTTTCCAGCAACGACCGGCGGGCAAAAGAAAAGTTTTCCTTTTTAAGCAATGCGGTCACTACTTCCACCCGTTCCATTCTCCGTGGCGCGAGAATCAAAACCAGATCGGGATGTTTCGTCATCAATTGCCGGTGCGCGTTCAGAATGATTTCTTCCTCACCGGCATGGGTACTTCCTGCTATCCATACCGGTGTGTCTAATTTCAGCTTGAAAGTCTGCCGGTATCGTTCTTTCTCATTGTCGGTCATCGATTGTAGTGCGTCGTATTTCGAATCGCCAATCACTTCAATATGTTCCCGACTCACACCCAGCGCCAGAGCAGCTTTTTCCCCATTGGTGTTTTGCATGCAGAGTCGGTGAAATTTTTGGAAGGTTTCCTTGAAAAGGGAGCCAGCGCGAAGATAGCGCCGGACCGCTCGTTCTGAGATACGGCCATTGAATAAAAGAGCAGGTACGTTTTTTCTATGCAACAGATCGATCAAGCCGGGCCAGAATCCGGTATCGGTGACAACATAAAGGTCCGGGTTGATCCGGCTCAAAGCCAGTTGAGTGAATGGCAGGCAGTCCAGCGGATGGAAAAACACGCTGTCGATGAAATCAAGATTGAGAGCGGTTGCATAGCCGGAGTCGGTGGTGACGGAGAGCGCGATATATAGTTCGGGGCTTTGCTCGCGCACCTGTTTGAGAACCGGTGTGGTGGCGACTACCTCCCCCATCGAAAGGGCATGCAACCAGAGAGTTTTTTTGCCCGGTCTTGTTTTAGCGGGAACCCATCCAAAGTGATGGACCAGTCCTTTCCACTTATGTCTGGAGAACAAGGTTGTCAGTGAGAACAGGGGAACCAGCAGGACTGCCAGGAAAAGGGATAGAAGGTGATAGAGAAAAATCATCAAATGTATGTTTAGCGGATGAGTTCGATGTTCCGGAGCAAGGCCCCGCTGTTGGCCTTTACGGTTTTTTCTGCAGACTGGCCAAGTTTCTGGCGTTCGGCGGAATCTTTAAGCAGGCGGTTTAATATGGAGTAGAGTTCCTCAATGTTTTGCATTTGAATGCCTCCCCCGAACTGCGTGAGAAGTTTCGCTTCTTCTTCGAAATTATTCATGAATTTGCCGAACAGGACCGGTTTTCCCAATCCTGCCGGTTCGAGAATATTATGGCCGCCAAAGCGGGGGTTGAATCCCCCTCCAACGTAGGCCACGGTGGCACTCCTGTAAAAGGAACTGAGTTTTCCCAGGCTGTCTACCAGCAATAGGGTGCCCGTCCAGGTTGCCAAATCATCCAGTTGAGAGAGCAGGGTATAATCCACTTTGAATTCCCGGATCAAGTCTTCGACCTCCCGGCGTCTTTGCATATGTCTGGGGGCGATCACACCGATCAGGCCCGGGAACTCTTTTTGCAGTTCCACCAATGCTTCCATTATTGGGCCTTCCTCTCCCGGCCGAGTGGATCCAAAGACCAGAATCAGGGAGTCGGCACCCCACTCTGCTTGAAAGTTGTCTTCTTTCTGGGTTACATCGAATTTTATGTTTCCCGTCACCCGGACTTTTTCTTTGGCCACGCCGATTTGCAATAGCCGGTCCGCATCAATCTGGGTTCGCATGGAAAACTGTTGGATCGATTCCGTCATCCATAGAAAGAAGGCCGGAAGTTTTCCATACTGCTGAACCGATTTTTCTGAAACTCTTCCGTTCACCTGGATTACGGGAATGCTTCGATCTTTGCATTGACGAAGCAAGCAAGGCCATAATTCCGCTTCGACCAGGATCAGTTTGGCGGGTTGTATCCGCTTAAAGACCGGATTCAACCAGACTGGGAAGTCCAGCGGCAGTCGGAATACATTCGGAAGATTTTCTTCTTGGGCCAGTGCATAACCGGTGGGGGTAAAAGTGGACAGGGCGATCGGGCGAGACTCCCCATCCTTTATAAGACCAGCAATCAAGGTTTTAGCCAGGCGGACTTCCCCAACCGATGAGGCGTGAATCCACAGCGTGCCTTTTAATTCCGGCAATGAGCGGGCTCCTGCCATTCTTTCCTTGATTTGATTGCGGAAAGAGGAAGAAACCAGTGCTCTTAAAATGATAAAAGGAGAAGCTAAAAGCAGTAGCCCTCCTGTCAGAATATAATACAAAAAATCCATACCCCGGGAGTATACTCCCAATTCGTTATAAACTTGGCTGAAAATCATGTCTGAAATTTTCTATAAAGTCATATCGCCCGATCGCAAATGGTACTGGTTTCCTGCTTTTGCCATCTTGAAACTCGTTTCCTTCTTTTATTTGCTGGGCCACCATTTCCGCCTCTGGGCTTACAGATGGGGGGTGTTTCCCAGCCGCAGGCTCGACTGCCGGGTAATCAGTGTTGGCAACCTGACGTTGGGGGGAACTGGAAAAACCCCCTTTGTCATGATGATTGCCGAAATACTCCGGGGTAACGGCCTCAAACCCGCCATTCTTAGCCGGGGTTATGGCGGAAAATCCAGGGAACCTGTCAATGTTGTCTGCGATGGAAAACAGACGCTTCTTTCCCCGGAATGGGTTGGCGATGAAGCGGTCATGATGGCGGAAAAACTCAAAAACGTTCCAATATTAACCGGGCCGGACCGTTACCAAACGGGGAGGTATGCGCTCGAACATTTTGGCGTGGATACACTGGTTCTGGATGACGGTTTTCAACATCTGGCCTTAAGCCGCGATCTGGATATCCTGCTTTTCGATCATTCCAGCCCCCTCGGTAATGGCCATTTATTTCCTGCAGGCGAACTGCGTGAACCGGCAGGAGAAACAAGAAGGGCAGACCTGGTCTGCTTTACCCGCTATTCCCGTGGTCCCATAAATTTTGATCCGCATCTCCTGGGTTCCATTCCCCAGATTAAAACGCACCTTCGCCTGGATTGCGTAATTCGCATGGAGGAGGATGACGTGCTGGATGCGGAGATATTAAAAAATGAACCGGTTGCCGCGTTTTGTGGCATCGCAAAACCGGAAGGGTTCAAACAGATTTTGCTGGACTCGCAGATTCAACTAAAATTTTTCAAGGCCTTTCCCGATCATCATCCTTACACTTCGCAGGATGTTAAAGAATTGGAGGCCCGGGCTGCAAAAGAAGGAGCCCGATTCTTTTTAGTCCCGGAAAAAGATGTGGTCAAACTCAAAGGGATGAAATTTTCTTTACCCTTATTTAAAGTGGTGATCGAACTCGAAATTCTGGAAGGACGTGAAATTTTTAACAAACAACTGCTCGGCCAGCGTGATACCCCATTCGGGGCATGAAGGCAAATGATGAGCATAACTCGCTGGACCCAGTAAATAAGAGCTTTATGCGTTGTAGGTTGGGTGGGCTTAAAGAACTCTTGCCATCTTCCTCCCCTGTAAGGGGCGGCCAGCCGCTAATGGCAGTGAGCAATAGCCCATTGAGCTGAGAGAACGTTTGTCCGTAAGATAAATACGTGGCCATTTTCTAGCGGAGGTACTCCGCTTGTTTTATGTTTGATATAAAAAATCTCAGTTCGAACCAGCGGTTTGTTTTGAATATTGTAGTGCCACTGGCTTACCTGTTTCCCTTGGTGTTGGCTTACCTAGGCCCGAAAGATTTTGGCTTCGGGTTTCCAAGTTTGGTCTATGTGGGGTTGTCCATCGGTGCAATGGGCGTTCTGCTTTGGGCTGCCGCCATGTGGACGCTGGGTTCTTCGTTGGCGGTTCTGCCGGGAACCGACCATCTGGTCACCAAGGGGGTTTACCGTGTTTTTCGTCACCCGGTTTATATAGGAATCGTTTTGACGTTGAGCGGATTGTTTGTGGCCTGCGGATCTGTACCCTGTCTGGTTTATGTGGGGGTAGTGGTGATCCCGTTGAATATCATCAGGGCAAGGGCAGAAGAGAAAGCCCTGTTAGAACAATTGGGGCCCCCTTATCAACAGTACCGGGATTCCACCCTTTTTTGAAAACGGGACCATGGCGTTAAAAATAAGATTCCGGGCTTTGTTGGCTCTGAGCGGAGACCCCATTGAAAATGGTGAATTGATTATTGATGATGGGAAAATCGTTGAGATCTCAACTCAATTTGTAAATGGAAAAAATGGGGATACGCTGGATCTCTCCGACTGCCTGCTCATGCCGGGGTTCGTCAACGCGCATTGCCACCTCAGTCTGACCGCTCTTGAAAAAAAGTTTTCTCCTTTTCCTTCATTTGAAGATTGGATTCGGGCGTTGATTTCCTTGAATTCAGTTCTTGATGACGAGAGCCGGGTTCGGGGGATTCGCGCCGGAGCTAAAGAGATGAAACGTTCCGGTGTGACCGCACTGGGAGATTATGTGGCCGAACCCGGACTGTTACAGGTAATTGGCGGGTTGGGTTTTCGGTCGGTGCTGTTTTTAGAGACAATAGGTTTTCACTCCGAGAAAGCGCGGGTTCTTTGCGAAAAAGTGGAAGAGGTTTTGAAAAGTCAATCCTCTTCGCCACTTTGTCGGCTGGGTTTGGCGCCGCATGCCCCTTATTCCGTTTCTCCGGATTTGTTTCGGTATCTGGGGCAACTTGCACAGAAATACCAATGCCCGCTTTCCTGCCATGTTGCGGAAATTCAGAATGAGGTGCGGTTTCTTGATGGTGGGGACGATTCACTAGAACAGCTGCTTAAAGAAAGGTCAGCTTGGGATTCTCAATGGAAACCCCCTGGCAAAACTCCTGTTCAATACCTGGACTCCTTGGACCTTCTGGATTGCCTCATCGCCATCCACTGCAATTTTGTTTCTGCCGACCTTGATATGATGGCAGAGAAAAAAGTCAGTGCGGTATTTTGTCCCAATAGCACCAAGTGGTTTGGCCGGACAGAATTCATGCCAGTTCGCGCTTTGCTGAATCGAGGAGTAACTGTGGCCTTGGGAACCGATTCACTGGCCAGTAATGATTCCCTAAATTTCCTGGATGAGTTGCGTATGGCAGATAAACTTCTTCCCGATGTCAACCGAGGAGAAATACTCACCATGGCGACTCGCTCGGGTGGGGAAGCCCTGGGTTTGCAATGCGGCAAGCTGGCTTGTGGACAACAAGCTGATTTGATTGGATTTCGCGTTTCCCCGTCCTATTCAGGTTCCTGGTTTGATGTTCCTTTCGAATCTCATCGTCATGAAGTGGATTTTTATATGGTGGATGGGAAATCCATCCCCCTTTTTCACGGCGACCCGTCACATTAGACTCGCCGTTTTACCAATGGTTGACGGCGAATCGTGTTTTTCGTATAATCTATTGATATAAAAAGAATTATTTGATTTGGAGTCGCATGCCGGAATTGCTTAAAATCGTTGCGATTGTGGGAATGGTGTTTTTTCTTTCTGCCTGCGGGATCAAAGGTGGAAGCCAATCACCCCTGCGCTTCAAACACATAACCCCCGCTATGGAAATGGAAATGGAAATGCTCATCCAGGCGGGGTGCGACCAGGAATACGAATATTTTGACCGCGATATCGCAATGCTTTATTCGCTGATTCCCGGTGGTGGGCAATGGTACACCGGTGAAACTCGCAAGGCATGGATCTATTTAGTTTCTTTCCCTCTGATAGTTCCTTATATTGTTTCCTTCCAGGATGCGCAGAATTCGGTCGACTATTATAATTTTCGTTATACGGCCCATTTTTGCAAAAACAAGCTCAAAGTAACCCAAAAGATGCAGGAGCCGGAGAAGGATAACCAAAAAAATAATTCCAGAAAGCTCAGGAAGAAAATTTCTCGACAAAGCCCAGGTGAAAACAGGTTTTGATCGCCGCTCACTAGTACCCCCCGGGGCATGCGTTATATTTTTCCTCAGCCTTCATGCCCGGCACGGGTAAAGGCAAGTGAAGAGAGATATTACGCGTGGGAGGCAGATAACAAGCGCTTATTATAAGCCGAGGTACTCCGCTTGGCGGCGTTTTTTGGAACAAATAGGCGGTTTTATCCTGACTCGGGGATAAAAATAAAAAAATTCTGGTATTTGTGAATTTTCGGTGTTAAAATCGAGCGCCTGTTGATGCAGGGGTGATGTTTTTTCCTATCAAAAGACTTCCCGCCATGCTATGGTGTGTTATCATTGTCACCCTTTCGCGGCAATACATCCTGTTAATCTTAACGAAATAGCTAAAAACCTCCTATTTATATTGAAGCTTTGAAAATCAAAGTGTAATGTGGGGGTTTTTTAATTTGCTGAGCTGGCGTAGCTCAGTTGGTAGAGCAGCTGATTTGTAATCAGCAGGTCGGGGGTTCGATTCCCTTTGCCAGCTCCAGTTTATATGGTTGGTTTAAAAAGGATTCTGGTACCCCGCAACGGAGGCTTAGGTTGAGCATTGACGGGCTGTTGGGCGCGATGGTTTACCCAGAATGACGGGGAGGTTCCCGAGTGGCCAAAGGGAACAGACTGTAAATCTGTCGGCTCAGCCTTCGGAGGTTCGAATCCTCCCCTCCCCATCCTGAATTTAGGTTGGATGAACTTGCGGGAATAGCTCAGTTGGCTAGAGCGTCAGCCTTCCAAGCTGAGGGTCGCCGGTTCGAGTCCGGTTTCCCGCTCCATCTTTGGTCGGGTTTTGTGAATGGGTACTACACGCCCACGTAGCTCAGTGGTGGAGCACTTCCTTGGTAAGGAAGAGGTCATCGGTTCAATCCCGATCGTGGGCTCCAGATTTTCATGGAGCGTTGCTTCGGTATTGATTTTATAAGGATTTTAAATGTCTTTCGGCGAGGTATGAGGTTGTTAGACACAAAGTTTGATTGGGAATTATGAGAGTAATTATTCATTTGGCGTGTTCCGATTGTAATCGGAAGAATTATTCGGGGACTAAAAACAAGAAGACCACCACGCAAAGGTTGGAATTCAAGAAATACTGCAGATTCTGCAGAAAGCATACTCCCCATAAGGAAACCAAATAGAGAAATATTGGGCGATTGGGAGTTAAGGCCGTGTCCGTAGGTCCGGCCGGCCGGGACTATTCCCTCCTCTTCCTGAAGTAGGCGCGGATTCCGAATTAGGTCAGTAGCTCTAACGGTAGAGCATCGGATTCCAAATCCGAGGGTTGGGGGTTCGAATCCCTCCTGGCCTGTTGAAACTCGATTGTTTTAGAGGGTTATGATTACAAGGGCTTTGGAATTTCTGGCTGAGGTGAAAGCTGAGGTCAATAAAGTGACTTGGCCTTCCCGTAGGGAGGCGCTGAGCGGCACCGCTGTAGTGCTTGTGGTGGTTTTTTTGATGGCTACATTTTTGGGGATTATCGATGCGATTCTCTCGAGGATTGTGCAGAGTATCATTTAGTATTCTGGCGGAGGAACTTTGTCCAAAAAATGGTTTGTAATTCACACCTATTCCGGTTTTGAGCGGAAGGTAAAGTTAAGCATAGAGGACCAGTTTGACCACTCCAGCTTCAGGGAAAACTTTGCAGAGGTAGTAATACCGACTGAAGAGGTGGTTGAGGTTCGTAAGGGTAAGAAAAAAGTTTCCTCGAGGAAGTTTTTCCCGGGGTATATCCTGATTAACGTCGAGATGAATCAGGATATCTGGTACATGATTAAAAATACCGCCAAGGTTACTGGCTTTCTGGGTGGCGGGGGCGAGCCTGTTCCTTTGTCAGAGGAGGAGGTCAAGACAATCATGGACCAGATTAAGGGGGAATCCGTGCGGCCTAAGCCGAAGTTCTCTTTTGAGAAAGGCGAAAGCGTTAGGGTGGTAGAAGGGCCTTTCCTGAATTTCAATGGAACGGTGGAGGATGTCAATCATGACAAGGGTAAGGTTAGGGTTATGGTTTCGATTTTCGGGCGAGCCACTCCGGTGGAATTAGAGTTTCCCCAAATCGAGCGGGTTTAATCAGGCAACGTGTAGTGGATAATTAAGGGGACCAGATTGTGGCAACAAAAGTAGTGATGGGTCAGATCAAGCTTCAAATTCC
>JYMV01002612.1_pt1 | contig 10216 bp, 9 predicted proteins | sample 338911 | NCBI WGS metagenome assembly JYMV01 (sample SAMN03354496, study PRJNA234377) | hydrothermal vent metagenome | biome: Deep sea; feature: Hydrothermal plumes at the Eastern Lau Spreading Center, Western Pacific Ocean; material: Seawater | place: Tonga | collected 2009 | depth 2000 m m
AACCGTGATTTCGTAAAAATTCTTTTCTCTGAGCTTAAAAAGTTAGGTCTGGAAGATTGAAACAAATCTGGATACCAGATAAAAAAGGAAAATCCAATAATACAGAAGAAAAATTAACTTTAGGACTTGGTTGTATCCTTAATGATAAAAAATAGGGCACGGAAATTTAAGATAATGCAGTTACTAAGAAATGAAGAAACTGCAGAAAAGCTTACTAAAACTTTAGAAACCTTAGGGTCTCTGAATTAACAAAAATTATTCATCAACTTTTGATAAATTTTTTGCGAAATAATTTTGAAGTAATAAATTAAACAGTCTAAACCTGTCCCATTACACCTGTCCCATTAAAGATTTTGGTAGTCAATTATTATTCAATAATATCATATATTTGTAGACAATATGGTGGAGCGTGTTCGATTCCCGCCACTTCCACCATCTCACCTTTTTACCTTTTCAATACTAAACCGTTAGTGTATATTTTCTATCTTAGCCGTTCATCGCTAATTTTTATCGATCTTCCCTCACTTGATGAAAGCTCAGCAGCTAAAGCCATTCTTAAAATCTCTTTACCCTGTTCACCTGTCAGCCTGGGTGGGTTCCCAAAAAGTAAACAATTTATGTAATCTCTTGTTGAATTTATAAAACTGTTTTCCCATGCTGAAGGAATATCATTGTAATTTTTGTATGTGCCATTTTTATAAAGAACTAAAGGTGGCAGAGTCCCAAGTGAACCATGACCATGGTTGATCCATAAAATCCCATCAGTTCCAGTAATTTCGATTCTATCATCCTGAGCATAATGTTTCGTCTTAATATCTAGATTAGGTGAATAAACAATTTCAAGATTACCTATTCTATTTTCCATAAATTTAAAACTGATGATGGCAGGTGCATCAAATAAAAAATTATTTGGCGCTTTAGTATGACTAATCCATGCATGAATTTCTTCTGCCTGTCCCATAAAAAGCCAGGCCAAAGCAAATTTATGGTGTCCGTCGTCAAAAACTAAAGGACCTCCGCCCGACTTAACAACATTTTGTCTCCAATCTGAAGCATCATTAGGTACCTCCCATGCTGTTGAGCTGAAACCCGGATTACTTTTTATCCTTATAGATAAAGGTCTTCCTATTTGACCTTCGTCTATAAGTTCTTTTGCTTTTATGACAGGTGGATAAAAAATAAAATTTTCAAATATTTTTAAAGAGACATCAGATTTTTTTGCTTCTGATATTAATCTATTTGCTTCAGATATATTCAAACACATTGGTTTCTGAAGACTTATGGATTTTTTTCTTAAAATTGCCTCAAGAGCTACATCGATATGCAAATGATGAGGTACAAGAATTTCTACTAAATCAACCTCATCCATTTTCAATAAATCTTTATAATCCTGGAATATTGCAATATCTGAAAGATTCCAATCAATTAATTTTTGTTTAGCTCGTTCAATGTTTGAATCACATACCGCTACAATTTCAGTAGAATGATTGGATAAGTACTCAATTACATGTAAGTCAGATATTCTTCCAGTACCAATAATTCCAACTTTTAATGGTTTTTTATAGATTTTTTTCATAAATCATTCTTATATTTGAACTTAAATTTTGGGCAATCCGCTTTATGATTTCAGCAAGATACTCAATGCCCTTAAGTTTAATTCCTTTTTGTAGGGCCCTAAATTCCAATTACAGAGAATCTATCATCCTAAACATGAAAAATAGGAGCTGCCACACACCGAATCACTTCTTCGTATTCTTCATAGTCAATTCTACTTCGATTTATTTTATCTAGCTTAATCTCTCTAGATAATTGAACAATTTTTTTTGAAATTTCATTTTAATGTTTTAAATAATAATCAGAAAGAACCAATTCATTATAGGTAAACAAAATTTTTCCTAATGCTTAGACTGAATTGGGTCAAGGTTACCTACGGAACGTTCCACCTTCAAACTTGGATTGGTATCTTGCTTATCATAATTTAAATATCGAGATAGTTCTTTTGTTCCAATACCAGCACAAGCAATGGATATGAATTGGAGAGTCTTGAGCACTTTAGACTAAGATTTTATTACAGTCATTTGTTTTACATAGCTCAACAAAATGAGCAATTTTCAGTGATTTTATCTAAATGTCAAAAGGATTGTTGACAAAACATAAATAGTAGATAATACTACTTACTCAAATTATGTCAAAAAATATATTTTTGGCATTTAGTTTTATTTAACCCAAGCTAAAAGGAGTACTATGTTAAAGATTAGAAAATTTATTAAAATATTTCTGATAAATATTTTTTTGCTTTCTTCAGCACAAATAATTTGGGCTGGTGGAGAAGTAACAATAAGTCATTATTTTTCTGGTGAATTAGGTAAAGCAAATTTCATGAAGGGAGTAAAAGAATTCGAATCTAGTTCTGGTATTAAAATGAAAGACAGCCCTGTAGGGCATGAAGACTTTAAGACAGATATATTGGTTAGAGCAGCAGGGAAAAATCTTCCAGACGTTTTCAGTTATTGGGCTGGTGCGAGAGTACAATTTATAGTTGATTCAAATAGCCTTCTTCCAATTGATGACATGTGGAAAAGGGATGGCCTCGACATGGTAGTAGCTAAATCTGTCGCTAATTCAGCGACAATGTATAATGGGAAACGTTACCTTGTTCCTCTTAACTATCACTACTCTGGCATGTTTTATAACAAAAGCGTTTTAAGTAAGGCTGGTATAAATACTATGCCAAGTACATGGGATGAATTTTTAAGTCTTTGCGCTAAATTAAAGAGTAAAGGGATTACACCAATTGCACTTGGTTCAAAAAACAGGTGGCCCGCTCAATTTTGGTTTGATTATCTCATTTTAAGAACAGTAGGTCCTGATTACAGACACAATTTAATGACAGGTAAAGCGGCTTACGATGATTATGCGGTTAAACATGCAATGTCCATATGGAAAGATTTAGTAGATAAGGGGTATTTTACAAATAATTCAAATGCTGACACATGGACAGATGCTTCAGATAAAGTGGCTAGAGGTAAAGCTGCAATGACCCTGATGGGTACATGGATTACAGGATATTGGAATGGAATGGATCTAAAACCTGGGGTAGACTATGACTTTTTCCCTTTCCCGATTATGTCTTCTGGCATTCCAAATGCTGTAGTTGGTCCAGTTGATGGCTTAGTAGTGTCAGCAAATGCAAAAAATCCAAGTGGTGCAAAGAAATTTCTTTCTTTTATGATGTCTAATCCTGAAGTACAAGCCCAATGGACGGATGGACAAGGAGCACTTTCTGCAAACACGAAAGTAGATCCAACAAAATACAATACTGTAATGCAACGAGCATTGAGAACTGTTGCAAAGGCTGAAGTTTATGTTTTCAACTATGATTTATCAACGCCACCTCCAGTTGCAGAAGTTGGTCTTTCAATGTTTTCTGAGTTTATGGATAACCCAGCTAACTATATTTCAATACTTTCAAATGCTCAAAAGAATGCTTCTAGAGAATTCAAAAATTAATAATTAATTTTTATTTAAGCGCCGTCATTGAGTGACGGCGTTTATTCTCATGAGAAACAAAATTTTTTGGAGAACAGTCTTTTTATCTCCTCCCCTCATAGTATTCAGTATATTTGTACTGATTCCACTTATAAATTCTTTTTATTACAGCTTTACAAATTGGAATGGCTTTAATTCAGAGTATGATTTCGTAGGTCTTGAGAATTATACAAGAATTGCATCAGATAATCTTTTTCAAAATTCAATTTTCAACACTGTTATTTGGCTTATTTCCGCAATCTTAATTCCTACTATTTTAGGGCTTCTTCTTGCGTTGCTGATTGACAGTCAGGTTAGATGGTCAAATTTTTTCAAATCTATTTTTTATCTCCCCATATGCCTTTCTGCTGTAGTTGTTGGACAAATATGGATATGGATTTATCAACAAGAATGGGGACTTCTAAATATTATTATAAATTTGTTTAGAGAAAATAGTTTTGAATATGCCTGGTTATCAAAACCAGAAACTTCACTTTACTCTGTTATCATTGCGTGGTCCTGGCAACAAACTGCACTTTCTATGGTCATATATTTAGCAGGATTGACCTCTATTCCAAAAAACCTTTTAGAGGCTTCGCAAATTGAAGGTGCTAATATTTTTCAAAGAACATTTTTCATTGTAATTCCATTATTAATTCCGGCCACTATAATTGTCGTAGCTTTAAGCATGATAAATTCACTTAAAGGATTTGATATACTGTATATCATGACTCAAGGAGGCCCTTTTCACAGTTCAGACACACTAGCTATGCACATGTATAATGAATCTTTCAGAAAGTATAGAATGGGTTATGGAAGTGCAATTTCTGTAGTCCTTTTTTTTATTGCAGTAACAATAATTGGAATATATTTCAGGCAATTAAAAAAACTGGATGAATTGTATGATTGACTCAAAAAAATTTAAAAAATCATACTTTACGCAAAGTATTTGGTTAACTTTTATTTTCATATGTTTAATTTTTTTAGCATCAATATTTGTTGCCCCTACAATTGGTGTAATTTTGTCATCACTTAAAACTAAACGTGAAATTGCTTTTGGATTATTATGGACTTTCCCAACAAAATTATATCTTGAGAACTATTCAAAAATTATAACTGATCCTGCAGTTCATCAATATTTTATAAATACAATATTTGTTACAGTTCCTGCAACATTAGGCTCAATTTTTTTGGGAACTTTATCTGGATATGTATTTGCTAACCTGCCTTTTCGAGGAAGTAATTTTATTTTTTTAGTTATAGTTTCAGGAATGTTTTTCCCTCCTCAAGTAATTTTGGTGCCTTTATTCAGATTATTTAATTGGATGAACCTACTAGATACTTTATGGCCTATGATTATAGTGCATATAGCTATGGGGATTCCCATATGTACACTCTTGCTTAGAAATTTTTTCACTACTATACCGAACGAATTATATCAGTCTGCTAGAATTGATGGGGCAAATGAATGGCAAATATTGTTTAGTGTATTTTTGCCGATTTGTCTACCCGCTTTAGCTGTTTTGGGCACTCTCCAATTTACGTGGATATGGAATGATTTTTTATGGTCATTAATCTTTACTCAAAGTGATGACAAAAGGACGATTATGTTAGGTTTGGTTTCTATGAAAGGACAATATTCTGTAGCTTGGGGAATTCAAGGTGCACTATCAATAATTGCAAGTTTACCAACCTTGATAGTATTTTTATTTTTTCAAAGATTTTTCATTAAAGGTATGACAATGGGTGCAGTAAAAGGATAAATCATTTTTTCAATTTGAAATTTATATATTTTTAAATTATCGCAAATTTTTTGTACCTATTAGCTTTGCGGAAATTCCTTGTAAATAAATTGTGATAATAGCACATATCCAACAAGTGCCATTACCAGCGAAACTGATAGCTACTTAAAAAGATCTACAGAATAATTTTACAACAAAATCTGAGGTCCTTTTATATATAGCGGTAACGAATCTTACCCCCATCGAGTTTCTTTTTTAGACTGCGTATAAAATTAAATTGACTGGGAGGGAGGTGGTTTTGGAGTGAAAACTAAAGAGCCTGGTAGTGGTAAATGATTATTTGATTTACTATATATATAATCTATTTCCAGTAATATTCAATTACAAAAAAGAAAAAGGAGACTTTGATGGATTATAGACTATTTTACGCAAAAGGCAGTGCTTCCGATGGAGTGCGGGTAATTTTGGAAGAAATAGGGGTGCCTTATGAGCTGATTCAATCTACTATAGATAGAAGCAAACCACGCCCGCCTGAACAGTTAGAGATAAACCCGAATGGCTGGGTTCCAGTTCTCATGTATGGTGGAAATGGCATATACGAATGTGCAGCTATAACTATTTTCCTTTGCGACCTTCACCCAGAGGCAAATCTAGCTCCAAAGTTTAATGAACCTAAACGGGGATTATATTTGCAGACTCTGGTGTACTTTTCCAACTCTGTACAAACTGCTTTCCAAACTAACTATTATCCAGATCGTTTTACCGATACAAATGCTAATGAACAGAGTGCACAAAGACGAGGCATAAAAAGGTTATACGAGACATGGAAAGTGATCGATGATCAGATTGGAGATAACGAGTGGGTATTGGGAGAGCACTTCAGCGCTGTTGACATTTATCTATTTATGCTAACAACGTGGTTAAAAACATCTCGAGGTCATCCAACAACTGACCAGTTTCCAAATGTCAAACGAATTTTTGATGCTGTCATGTCTCGACCAAGTATACAAGTTGTTTATTTGGATTGGATTGATGAGCACAAAAGAAAAATACTTTAGATTCAAATTGAAAAAACTGTCCCATTATACCTGTCCCATTAGCTATTTTATTAGTCTAATATTATTTAATAATATCATATAATTACAGATAATTTGGTGGAGCGGGTTCGATTCCCGCCACCTCAACCACTAATGCCAACTACCCTGAACTTCTGACCATGAAAACTTCGGTTCATCAGCTAATGCAGACATTATCTGTGCTACCCAACCATCTGGACCTTCACTTTCCCTAAATTTCATATATTCTGCATGGTCTTCCCTAGTTTCCCAAGTTTCTGTTAATATAAGACGATTAGGATTATCCATGTCTATAGAATAATCAATTCCTATAAAACCTTTACGTTTTGCTGTAACTTGAAAACCCTCAGGACCATTTCCCCTTTCAATAACTTTGGATATTTCTCCCTCTTTAAAGGTAAGATCAGCTATAACTCTACAAGTCATTTTATTTCCCTTTCTATTTTTAAAAAAAATAATTTCTAAATTATTAATTTAATAAAGTAGGAATAAATTATATACATAAAGTTAAAAAAATGTGAGCAAAAAGTTAAAAAAATCTGAGAGCCTTTTATATATAGCGGTAACGGATCTTACCCCCCTTGAGTTTGTTTTTTAGGTAGAATAAAAGACTTAATTAGATAGGATGGTTGTGGGTTGCCATATAAAATAAAGGTGGGTAGCAGTGGTAAATGACTATTTAATTTAATATATATCTAATCTATAAGTTGTTGATTGGACTTAATTAATGTGTAGTATCACCTATATTAAAGAAAAGTAATGAGTAATGATTTTATCTTAAACAGTGATATTATTTCAGTTTTTGAAAAAAACGGAGTCGTTCTTCTCAAAAACATGATCGATAACAAGTGGCAAAGAATACTACTTGATGCAATTGAGGAAGATATCAAAAAACCTGGTCCTTTTTTTCATGCATACAAAACTGAAGAAGGCAAAGGGAACTTCCACGGAAACTTGAAAATTTGGGAACATTATCAAGGGCTTAAAGATTATTGTTTAAATTCTCCTTTACCTTATTTTGCCGCACAGTTATTAAATTCAAATAAAATAAATTTATTTTACGATCAATTATTTGTAAAGGAACCTGAAACAAACAATCGCATCAGATGGCATAATGATCAACCTTACTGGCCAATTCGTGGCTGGCCTGTTATATCTTTCTGGACATCATTAGATCCAATATCAAAAGAAAATGGACCCATGGAATTCATTAGGAAGTCACACAAATGGGGGAAATGGTATCAACCTGAGCATTTTGCACCTGGTGCGAGTAAAGCATACGAGCAAAACCCTGAATTTGAAAAGATTCCCGACATAGAATCAAATCGTGATAAATACGACATTATTTCTTTTGATATGAATCCGGGTGATCTTTTAGCTTTTCATGCTCTTGTGGTTCATGGATCAGCCGGGAATATCAGCAAGGATCGTAGAAGAAGAGGATATTCCGTTAGATATACAGGAAATGATGTTTTTTATTGTACAGAAAAGGGATCACACCTAGATCTAAGAAATCCTGAATTGGAAGATGGAGATCGTCTTGACAGTAAACAGTATCCTGTTGTTTGGGAAAAAGGTAAAAATGTTTTCTAAAAATTTGTTTTGTGCTTAATAACATGTTATCAAATGGCATTAATAATTAATCAATTAATCCAGTAATGAAATATTGTTTTTATTTCAAATGGAGAGTATAAATTAATTTTTTACTTAAGAATCAAAATTTTATTCCCTTATCAATAAGAGTTCCTAAATGGCTAATAAAGAGATTGAACGTAAGATTGCAGTAATTTTTGCAACCGACGTAGTTGGTTACAGCAAATCTGTTGAGAAAAACGAGGATCAGACCATTAAGAATTTCAGAGCCTGCAAAAAAATACTTGAGGATCTTTTTAAAGAACACGACGGCAGAATTTTTAATACTGCTGGTGACTCTGTGCTAGCCGAATTTTCAAGTGCTGTATCTGCAGTTATCTGTGCAACAGAATTCCAGAAACTCATTAAGGAAAGAAACGAGTCAGAGACAACCGATCTAAAGATGGAATTTCGAATTGGCATTAACATGGGAGATGTCGTTATTGAAGGCGAAAATCTCTATGGTGATGGCGTCAACATTGCTGCACGTCTAGAAGCTCTTGCACAACCAAATGGAGTATGTCTTTCAAGGAGTGTTCATGAGTTTATTAATAAAAAGATGGATTTCTTGTTTAATGATTTGGGCGAGCAAACTGTAAAGGATTGTTATAGATGATTCTCAAAAACGTACAATAAAAACTAAATCTAAATCACAAGTGCCTCTTATCGCAGCAATTGTTGGGATTCTTGTCCTGGGCATTGGTGGCTATGCTTACTATAACAATACCCTAATTGAGCAGTCTGAAGAAGAAAAGAAGGTTGCAAGGGATAACTTACCTATAATTTTAGTTAAACCTTTTAAGAATTTAGGAAGTGAAGATACTTCGGTCAGTAATGCCATAACGGAAAGCCTTATCTCCAGTTTATCCAGATACAAAGGGATTTCCGTGTTATCAAGCAGCACAAGCTTTCACATTCTTGAGACCAATATGCCTGATAATGAAATTGCAGCAAACTTTCGGGTGAAACATGCCATTCAGGGATCTGTTCAATCCTTTGGAAAAAATACAAGACTGACAGTGGAACTTAATGATCTTTCAAAAAGTAAGGTCGTATGGTCGGATAAAGTTGATTTTCTGCTGGATGATATTTTTAAAGTTCAAGACGAGATTGGGAATAAAATACTGGGCCAACTACAGATAACAGCAGTTGGAGGACAGGAAGAAAAAAAATGGATGTCACAATTTGAGACTTTTGAACAATATCTATTGTTTTTGAATTATGAAACAGAGTGGAGCAAATTTACTAAAGAAGGCTACGAGAATACCCTGGAAATTTTGGAGAAATTAAAATCATTAAATACAAATAAAAATGTAATTGATTACGTGGAGGCATGGATTATACACGAGGGATTATTAATGGGTCTCTCACAAAATAAAAAAGAAGAAGATTATAAGAGATTAGATTATTTATCTAATTCTGTAATACAAAATAGAGGAAATGAAAGAGACTATTCCCTAAGAGCTCTTGTGGAGTTTGAGTATTTGTCCAAAGACTGTAGTGTCGCAAAAAGTTATATTCCGAAGTCGATAGATAATAGTAATATCAGACACAATTTAATAACAGCAGGGTATATTTATAAGTCTTGTGGAGATCATGAAAAATCGATTCCATATTTACATGAAGCCTTACGTTACGCTCCAGTTGATAAAGGATATGTAGCTTCTAACATGTTAGTTGCAAATTTATATATCCTGGGACGAACGGAAGAAATAAAAGAGTTTATTGGGGATAAAATAAACAATGTTAATATGCATGGCATGATACTTTGGATCTATGCATCAATGGAATTAGAAAATGGAAATACTGAGAAGGCTAAAGAGCTTTTTAAGAGAGGTAGAAATTATGGTACTCGAGGAAAATGGATATTTTATGTGTTAAGAAATAAAGAAGCTACAGAAAAGCTTACTAAAGCTTTGGAACCCTTAGGTTCTCTGGATTAACCTAACATTCATCAACTTTTGATAAATTTATTGATAAATAATTTTGAAGTAATAAATTAAACAGTCTAAACATGTCCCATTACACCTGTCCCATTAGTGATTTTCATGGCCTAATAATAATTAATAATATCATATAATTGTAGACAATTTGGTGGCGCTGGTTCGATTCCCGCCACCTCCACCAACACGCTACATCCTTTCTCCTGTTAGTAACCCCCCACTAATTCTTCACAGTCAGAAACTCTCCAAGTAAAATCCCCTATTCTTGTAAAATCCACCTCAACACAAAGAGTAT
>JYMV01047176.1_pt1 | contig 10215 bp, 12 predicted proteins | sample 338911 | NCBI WGS metagenome assembly JYMV01 (sample SAMN03354496, study PRJNA234377) | hydrothermal vent metagenome | biome: Deep sea; feature: Hydrothermal plumes at the Eastern Lau Spreading Center, Western Pacific Ocean; material: Seawater | place: Tonga | collected 2009 | depth 2000 m m
TGGGAAGAAGTATCAAAAGATACTTTTAGCACTGAAGACACCTATATATATAGTAAGGGCGAGTCAAAACAATTATTTAAATTATACCTTAATAGATTAGGGTTTAGCAAAGAAGGCATAAGAGATGAAGTTGATCTTTATACGAAAAGTATGCAAGATGACGAAGAATTTATAAAAGAATCAGATGGGTGGAAACCATATTTGATTAAATATGTTAATGATAGGGTTGAGAGTGAAGCAGATGCAAAAAAACGCTAACATTAGTTACTTGTCTTAATAAAAAAATAAATATACCCCACAGCAAACCCATAGCGAACTAAAAGTTAATTAAATGGGTAACGAAAATTAATACACCTCTATTTACTCAGCTTCACTGCAGGTCTATATATTTGTCGCCCAAATTCACCATAAGTAACAAATAGTTTTCTTCGCCTTTCTATAGCTTTCTCGTAGACATACTCATTAATTTTTTTTCCTCCAGGTCCCATAAGTACCCAATCAGCTATCTCTAATGCTTCCTTGCCCAATCTGATCTTCTCCTTCTTGTTGAGTTTTGGTTTCACTTTAAAATTATTAGGGACACCCATTGTTGGCTCTGCCCATACCTTGGTGAATGGCTTGAGTTGTCTGAGTAGTATTTTTGCTGTTTGTATCTGGATATACTCTGGCCTCTCTCTGGTTCTTATGTCATCCACATCATTATCATAGGCAACTTTAAGAGCAACTATGATAGCCAAAAGTTTTACTCGGTCTATCTCCTGAAATCTTAATAAGTGGTTCCATACATATCTTATGAGTTTCTCTGGTTTAGAGTCTTTGCAGTACTTATGTTTTGCATAGAGTTTATTCATATAATAGAAGTCCATGAATTGAGAACCTTTGGTTCCCTTATTGTCTAACAATGTGAGACCTAAGGTTACCCTGCCAATTACCTGAGGGTCGAGATGGAGCTGATCTTTAGGTAAGACTTCAGTTCTCTCAAAGTTATCGGCTCTTGCTATTTCTTCTACTGAGGGTGGGCTTGATGTATCTCTTAAGTCTCCTACTTGCTCTACTACTTTTGCTGTGAGTCTATGAGCGAAGTATCTGAAGGGAGCGGATAGATAAGACTTGATGGTTCCTCTAAAGTCACTACCGTTATTCCTTTTGTTTAACTTATGAATATCACATAGAGCAAAGTAAGCTCCACTTGGGATTATGGACCGTGGTCTCCTACAGTCCCATATCTTGCAAGTAGAGTGTTCTATGATTCTTACTTTATTAATATTGTTCACTATAGTTTCCTTATGGTTGGCTAGGAGTTTTACTCTTAGTTTTAGTTTGAATTTAAACTGTATTTAGCAGAACTATCCGCTACTAGTGACACTCCACAATACAGACGAGTTGTTTATATATTTAGGGAAGTTGAAGAGAGAACCAAGGAGAGAGGCGATATCCTCTCCATAGTTCACCCTCTTTCCCCAATTATCCTTTTAATTAAAAATCCTCATCCATAAGATCATCCAAATCATCATCAATAGAGGACTGTTGATTAATTAGCCTGACGGTCCTGACGCTACTGACGGTAAATTTACCTGTCTTTATTATGGTGATGCACCTTGTTCCACCACTTCCTTCTCTCTTAAACTCTACTTCTATTCCAATCTTGCGTAAGGCTGGCCTTAACCTATCTATTCTGTTAGATAACCAGTTAGGAGTTTTAGGCCAGGAAGAGCTTCTCCTTACTATTTCTGATACCTGATTACTGAGCACATCAAGAAGAACGCTAGCTGTTGCTTTACACTTATCTTTATCAAGGTGAATAATTGCTAAGGCTACAGGATCAGACTCAAGACTCATCTCAGTAGAGAGCATACGATTACTGTTATATGCGCTCACGAAAGTGTTCTTATGCCAACCTATGGCTCTTTCAACAGCTATAGAAAACTTAGCGAAGTCTGCCATCCTCGGAGTATTCTCAAGGTCAACATCAGGTAAATACTTAAGAGCCTTACTGAGTACATCAAGTAGACCTCCGAGTATCCTGGGTTGAGCCTCAGTAAACTCCTTCCAGAAACTCTTCTCATCCTTTCTTTGATCATCAGAAATTGATGGAAGCTTGAGTATCAGAGCTCTATCTAACAGATCATCTCTTGTGGCAAACTCAGTGATCCCATTTAGACAAACAGGACGAGAGGCCTCGAATAGAGTCTCAGATGAGTCAGAGTAAAGCTCTCTAGTAGCAAAGCCCCCACCTGTAGATAACCTGCATAGCGCATCTGACAGAACTGACGATAATCCAGATAGGTTGTCATATACCATCAGCCATCCATTCTGAGCTGCAAGCATGAGATCTCTTGTGTTAGTCGGCATAGATCTCAAAGGTGAAGTAGCAGGATCAACCAATGATCTTATTACTCTACAAAAGGTAGACTTAGCTGCTCCCTGTTCTCCCTGGACTATTAGTATTGGGAATGGTCCTTTAGGAGTAAGAGAAAAGAAAAGATAGCTTACCAGTAATACCCATGATTCTTCATCAGGTAGGTTGATGAATGACCGAAGGTCTTCCACTGATGATTCACCTTTAGTTGGCAGAGAAAGCTCCAGCATTCCTTTGGGTCTGATAAACTTTACTGGAGTATCCTGAGTAATCTCCCAACCATCAGGAGTAACCTTGGCGACTTGCCATAGCTTATTCCCTAGGTCTATATAGATATGGTCAGCACTCTCAGCCACACGTACATGAACGTCATCCTGTTTACCTTCAAACATAGCTCTAGATTCAAGTACGTTTACAGCATCTTCTAGAGCATTTTTGTTCAGCCCTTTCTTATACTTCTTATAGTATCTACTCAGAAGAAGACGAGAGAAGACCTTAGAACGTATGTTGTGGTTCTCCCAATGACTGTTGATAGGAACTGATGCATACGTCTTTGTATCTGGTGAATGAAATAATATAAAGTCTTCTGTTAGCTTGATAAGTACTTGAGAAGAAGAACTCTTATTAGTTTCGTCGTCAAATATAATAGTCATAAATATACCCTTCTTAATTGGTTGATAGTTTCGCTGTCAAAAAGAGATAGCTGTTGGTGTTCTGGTCTATTCCCTGAGTTACTTTGAATTGCGTCAGTAGCGTCAGTTACGTCAGCATGAGCACCTAAAGAGTTCTGTGTGAAGCCATAGAAATCCCATAGATCTAAAAGGAATCTAAGTCTCTTGAGAATATCTTTGAGATCTCCTTTAAATTGCAACTTTCGTCCCCCTGCCTGATGAAACACGGGGTCTACATTAATTACTGTTTTGGTTCTCATTACGTCGCATCCTGTTGACTGCTGATTCTTGGCCTTGATCCGATCCAATCCGAAACCTCATTCTCTAGCCATCCCACTCGATTTGGAGAGAGAACAATTTTTGTTGGGAACTCTCCCCTTTGCTCCAGTCTCCATATCGTGACTCGACTCAGGCCTGTCAAATGGACCACTTCCTTTTGTTTGAGAATCTTCATAGAACTCCTTTCTTTCAAGATTTCTAAAGTTCAGGGAGTTTCTCCCTGTACATAAAGGAGTGAGAAAAGACCTCACAACTGTGAGAAAGGACCTCACAGTGAAAAAAAAGTAAGAAAAAGCTTAGGAAATATTAAAAATTAGGAAGGTTGCTGCTTTGGAATCTGGTGATTAGGATTATCTAGCCGGTGAAGGTGCAGTATTCGCCAGTTTCTATATGCTCAGAGAGGTATTCGCCTAGAGTGGGGTTTTGGTCATTGATGTTTTTAATCGCGCCTTTGATATTGTTCTTAATTCGTGTTCTAGCGTTGCTTATTTCGGGTTTTTCTGTTTTACCTTTTCCTCCGAAAGAGACCATGTTTAAAACTTTCTTTAACTTTTCTATTTCTCCTGTAATTCTTTTCTCATCTTCTGTGTCTCCGGTTTGCATAACATTATCTAATTCTTTTTTCAGTTCCTCTTGTTGTTGCAATAAATCTTTAATGGTTTTTCGATCAACTGAGGTTTTAATTTTGCTTATTTCAAAGTTATCTTGAACCCCAGAACCTTTCATTTCCTCAGCATAAACATTGGTGCTTGTATGTTTCCCATCTTTCTTCTTTTGTGTTTCTGTGAATTTGTCTGATATCTGGATTTGATGTGGGGTTCCATAAACTGCCTGATCCAAAGTAAAAACATGAAATTTTTCCCCCTTGCTCTCAAACAGATATGAGATATACATCATTCCTTTGAGTTCTTTGAGACCAGTAGCCTTCTCTCCTTTTATCGAAACTGTCCAGAAGTTACCTTCTTTCTCAAAAAAATCCTGCTCCGCTTCCCCCTTTAATTCTATCTTTGGTTTTAGATCAACCGGATCAGTCTGAAAGTTTGGCGGGTTTTCGCCATGAACCGCTAAATATAATATGTTCTTTCTAAGCTCTTTTAATAACTCCAATGCGGGTTCAATCTGGTTTTGATCAAGAGAGGTGGTTAGTCCTTGAGGTATCGGGAAACCTTTTAGAGTTAATACATTAAATAAATCTGGAGTGTGATAGTACCTTTGACTCCTGCGCCAATCTTCATCAGCGTCATAAACCCCCAAATATCCAAACTCCTCTATGTATTGTTCTATTTTATTCTCGCGAGCTGAATCAATAAGAGGTGATCGGTTCTGAATTTTATGGACCTCCAAATATCTCTTTGCCAAAGCCGCGTCTTGGACAACTCTATCTATTCGTTGCATTAGTGTTTCCAGATTGGAATTGTATTTGTGATAAAGATCGGGCGCATATCGCGAAGAATAAGTTTCACCAAAAAGAACGATTCGTAGGTCTGTAAGTGCCCAGAAGTCTTCTTCAATTAACTTTTGATAATCTATAACGTGGGCAGCAGGTTTTACTTCTGGTCTCTTTTCATTAAATGTCTCTATAAGCTTTAATATCTCTTCTCTTTTCTTATCATCCAACTGAATTTTATCTAGGATATCTTCATCTTTAATCCAATCTACAAACTTCAAATAATGAGCATTGAATTCTGTAATTTCATCTAACGGCTCGTCAGGATAGCGACCACCCTGAAGTAGCTCCATGTCCCAGTAAAACTTATCAGGGCCTGTAACCAGCATTCCAAAACGACCTTGATTGGCCGCAGTTTCAAGGAGCTTCCCCATTGGCTTGATGGATTTGAAGGACCGCAAAGTAGCTCTAATACTTCCTCTATGCTCCAGGTTTCTTTGTTTTTTAGATGATCAATTGAATTAGACTTATTCATAAAGCATCTGAGGGTAGTACTATTATGCAGATGAGTTTAGCTAGAAGAGGTAACTATTTTCTCCAGCCTTTTGCTCCACTTCTCGAGAGCTACTCTTTTCTCTTTGTCATAGCTATGCCTATCGTAAACTGCAGTTACACCAGATTCAACATGGTTGAGTATTTTAGAAACAGTCAATCTTGGGATACCCATAGCTGTAATTTGAGAAGCTACTGTTCTTCTTAGGTCATGAGGAACAAAGTGGTCAATGTCAAACAGTTCTCGATTGTTACGGATGGCTCTATCTATGGCAGGCTCTGTGATATGAGAGTTTGCTTTAATGGGAGATGGAAAGAGGAAAGGTGAACCTTTAGATAATTCTTTTGCTTCCTTTAATATCTTTAATGCAAGAGAAGATAACGGAACCCTATGAGGCAGATTGTTCTTGGATTTTTCCTTTGGGATAATCCACCAGCCATCTTTTAAATTCAAGTCGCTCCACTCAGCTCCTATTATTTCTCCTTTACGTTGACCGGTGATGATCTGAAGTTTCAAGGCTAGTTGGATTTCTTTGGTCATCCCAGCATCATCGAGTGATAACCAGATGGCTCTGATCTCATCATCTGATAACACTCGGTCCCGCTGGTTTTCTTTAGATGGAGCTGGTATCTGAACACAAGGTGACAGTTCCAGTATTCCTCTGCTTAGAGCGAAGTTGAACATCTTACGTATAACTGCAAGTGTCCTGTTGGCTTGAATGGGAGCTCCTCGGTCTACTATTTCATCTAACAGCAGAACGATATCTCTTCTTTTCCAGACTGGTTGTACGTCTTTCCTTAGTATGCGTTCGTCTTCTTTCCATGACCTTTTCCTTGGCTTGGCCCACTTTTCAATATATTCATCTATTAGAGCTTTTACAGAATGAGCTCCTCTAATAGATTCCTTGGATTCTATCAACTCCTGTCCAGGATCAATTTCCTGAGCAAGCCTATCCTTGGCTTGGGCTACCTTTAGTCTTGCGGAAACAAGTTTAAGTTTAGGGTAGGGACCTAATGTCATCATTCGAGGCTTGCCATCAAATCGATACATGAAAATAAAAGATTTTCGATCAGCTGGAGATACACGCAGCCCTAGACCTGTCCCGCCTTCTTCCCAGACGATGTATCGGGATTCTTTAGGTCTTAATGATTTGACTTTTGAGTCTGTTAATCGCATAGTTGCTAGCCAGAGTTGATATGGCTAGCATTCTAACTGTAATAGAGGGGAATGACAAGAAATATGGTGAAACACTTAAAGCCCTTATTTATAGGGTATATTAGCTTGTAGAGCTACTAATAACGTTTCTTCGAGTTTCAGTGATATTCAGTATTGTCCGTTCTGCAATCAGTAAGTCGGCGGTTCAATTCCGCCCACACATAAAAAAAATCCCGAAGAAAAATCTTTCTTCGGGATTTTTAATTGATACGTATTTTGGACTATACAATCAGTCTTTTTTCTTTGTGACCTTTTTGTTTTTTTGCTTTTTGGTTGAATCGACCTTTGGCCTAAGTTCTTTGAGTCTAGCGGCTTTACCTCTCAGGTCTCTCAAATAATACAACTTCGCTTGTCGTACTTTGGCGCGCCTGATAACTTCTGCTTTTTCCAACCGCGGTGAATGAAGCGGTAAAATTCTTTCAACACCAACTCCAAAAGAAACCTTGCGTAAGGTCATGGTCTCTCGAACCCCACCTCCATGCAAACGAATGACAACTCCCTCAAATACCTGTATACGTTCCTTTTCACCTTCAACGATACGTATGTGAGCTCTCACAGTATCCCCAACGCGAACCTGAGGGGCTGCTTTTTTTAGCTCCCCTGCTTCAATTCTATCAATCAAATTCATTAACCTCTCCTTATGTTTGTATCGTTTATCTGCTCGTAATCGTATAATATTTTGACTAAATTTTATCTCGCTATTAAGCGATCCAAGATAATCGCTATAGCAGCACGCACCGGAAGGTGATTATATTCCCCAACCCCCTCAACGGGGTCGAGAACATAGTCAGCTTCCTTGATAATATTTTTTTCAAGTCCCCAACCAGTTCCAAATAACAAAAGAATGGGTTCCCCTTTTTTCATTTCACTCTGTAAGTACTGAAAGCTAACACTTTCAGGAAACTTACTAGCACCAGTAGCTACTGTAACCGGTTTCTTTCCATACCGCTCCGTGAGGTCTCGAACCGTTTCTGTAAGATTGTTCATCACCTTCGTTACTAGCAGAGCTTCTTTTCGGGTGGGATTATACTCCGCCCCATAACCCGTCATCCAGTGTTCAATCAACCGCTCAACCAGTTGTCGTTGTGTTTTTAGCGGAGTCACCACACAAAAACTATTAACAGCATAAGTTCTCGCTACCCGGGAGATATCATGTATATCCAGTGTGGTCACCGACGACGTAACAACTTCACCAACTTTGTTGTACACCGGGTAATGAATCAGAGCCAGGTGAATTTCACTCTTTATTATATCCGCCAAATTAAACTTTAAAGTTTTTGTGCCTTTTTCTTGATTTCCGCTTAGATTTAATCAGCTTGCTCCGCTTCTTTACTCAAAAGATCGGGTCTTATCTTGGCTGTTTTTTTTAGTGCTTCTTTGAGTTGCCAGTCCCGAATTTTTCTATGGTGACCTGAAAGCAAAATATCCGGAACCTTAAATCCTCGAAACTCACGTGGCTTCGTGTACTGTGGGTATTCCAACCTGTTGCATTCAAAGGATTCCTCAACAAGAGAGGACTCATCTCCTACCACATTCGGAATAAGTCTTGAGATAGACTCAATCAAAACCATCGCAGGAATTTCTCCACCTGCCATCACGTAATCGCCAATGGAGATAACATCATCGACAAAATTTAAAACCCGCTCATCAACACCCTCGTAGCGACCACAAACAAAAATTAAATTCTCTTCTCGAGATAGTTCCCACGCCATTTTCTGATTGAATGACTTCCCTCCTGGAGAAAGTAAAATCGAGCGTGCTCCAGGCTTACTTTCCTTAACAGTTTCAATCGCTCTAACTATCGGATCGACATTCATTATCAACCCCACCCCACCACCAAAAGGATGATCGTCCGTCTTTCGGTGTTTATCCAAAGTATACTTACGCAAATCGTGGAGACTTATGTTTAATAACTCCTGATCTTGCGCACGCTTAAGAATACTCTCGCCAAAAGGAGACTCGAACATCTCTGGGAAGATCGTGATAATATCAAACTGACGTGTCTTCAAGCAAGCCCTCCAAAGGGTGAAAAATTAATTTTCTTGCTTCAAGGTCTATTGTTTTGACCACCGAATCGATCATTGGAAGCAATAACTCCCTTTTGCCGTCACGAACAACATACACATCGTTGCTTCCTGTACGAATAATTTCCTCAATATCGCCATGGTAGTGACCAACTTCGTCATATACTTTCAAACCTTCAACCTGAAACCAGTAATACTCATTCTCTGGTAAGTCTGGAAACTTGTCTCGAGAAATATAAAGAGCCTGCCCGGCAAGGTTACTCGCAATTTCTATACTATCAACTCCTTGAAACTTTATAATAAAAGGGCGATCCTTACCACGAATGGATTGAATATTGTAATCAGCGAAGTCTTCCAGTGGGTTTTTAAAGCTCAACCGAGCTTGCTTTATCCCGATAATCCATGTTTCATCCATTGAAGGATGAAATTTCAACTCTCCCCTTAGACCATGAGTCTTCGTAATCTTTCCAATAGATATCCAATCCATTTCCTATTCAACGATTTCCAAAACTGCTCTTTTCTTAAGCTTAGTGGCCGTAGCATTGAGAATCGACCGCATAGCGTGAGCCGTTTTCCCCTGCTTGCCTATTACCTTACCTAAATCCTCTTTGGCAACCTTAAGCTCAAGAATTGTCGTAACCTCACCCTCGATCTCCTTAATTTCGACTTCGTCAGGCTTGTCAACCAAAGCTCTGGCCATTACTAAAATAAGCTCTTTCATTGTGATCCTCCTTGCCCGTTATCACGCAACATTATGCCTGTTTCGCTACATTACGTCTTCAACTGGAACTTGGGAAATGCAAAACTCAACGTTTCCTAATTCGCGTTCTCATACGATGGAGGAGGCTTTAAAAGAGTCCTATCCAGCCCCCTTCTTTAAAAGCGAAGCCACAGTTTCGCTTGGCTTAGCACCCTTCTTAATCCAGGAAGTTACCTTTTCAGCATCAATTTTGATATTGTTTTCAGATTTTAGTGGGTCATAAGTTCCTAGCATTTCCAGAAACTTGCCATCCCTAGGACTGCGGGAATCCGCCGCCACAATTCGATAAAATGGTTTTTTCTTCGCCCCGCGTCTAGTCATTCTTAATACAACAGCCAAAGTATCTCCTCCTTAAACTTGAATTTATAGGTTTTTAAAGTACTGTCTTTCCTTTTTCGATATTTATATACTATCAGAATGGACTCATCCCACGCCCACCCATCATTGAACCAAGGTCAAATCCCCCGCGCCCCTTTCCTGAGGACATTTTTTTCATCATCTTCTGCATCTGCACAAACTGCTTAAGCAATTTATTTACATCGTTGACAGTAGTCCCACTACCCGAAGCAATCCGACGTTTTCGACTAGAGTTCACGATATTGTGCTTGTTCCGTTCAGAAAGAGTCATCGAATTAATGATTGCCTCAATCTTAACAAAGGCCCTTTCATCTACATTTAATCCTTTTAATTTATTTGCGCCGGGAATCATTCCGATCAACTGCTGAATCGATCCCATCTTTTGTATCTGCTTAAGTTGATCTTTAAAGTCCTCCAAAGTAAAAGCGTTTTTCTTGATTTTCTTTTCAAGCTTCGCTTGCTCTTCAAGGTCGTATGCAGTTTCGGCTTTTTCGATCAGGGACATCACATCACCCATGCCAAGCAAGCGCGAAACTACCCTTTCGGCATGAAAAGGTTCCAACGCATCAAGCTTTTCACCTGTCCCAACGAAACAAACTGGTTTCCCTCC
>JYMV01012437.1_pt1 | contig 10212 bp, 6 predicted proteins | sample 338911 | NCBI WGS metagenome assembly JYMV01 (sample SAMN03354496, study PRJNA234377) | hydrothermal vent metagenome | biome: Deep sea; feature: Hydrothermal plumes at the Eastern Lau Spreading Center, Western Pacific Ocean; material: Seawater | place: Tonga | collected 2009 | depth 2000 m m
ATCCAGCGACATCAGGAAAGCGTCTGGCGTGAAATCGCCCAGTCTGTTATAGCCCAAAAGATGATCGATTTCGTTCTCTTCGAAGTGGACTCCCATTCTGACAAGTCGATCTGCGAACTGATTGTTCCATTGATTCGGTATGCCCGCCCTCACCTAACGCTCGTCGGAACTGGACAATTATTCCAGAAGGACAGCGGGCACCTTCCCGATAGTCTCCCGCTGTTTGATTGTATTTACTGGGGAAGCTCCGGCGACAACTTCATGGAATGGGTCGACGTGAGACACGATCCGGCCAGTTGGAGTCAGGTTCCATTTCTCGCGTATTCGGACAGCGTCCGCATGTATATCACCAAATCAGACCGGGGCCTCATTGAGTTTGATGAAGTTCATCCGAACTATTCTGCAGAAATCTATCCTGCGCTGCACGAAGAAACCAAAATTCTCTACTTCGACATCGAGGAAGTAATCGACACGAGTGCATCAGATACCGTGCACATCAAATCTCCCGCGCGTGCTGCCGACGAGATCAAGATGCTCAGCAAGCACTTCAATACGCTGTCCTTTCACATTAACGGCAGTTCTTCGGAGTACAGACATGCCGAGGCCATGGCGCACGAGTTTCTGAAGCGTCATCTCAATATTCGATATACCCGTGAATGCCACATAGCAACGACATCTGCGGCAGCCGTTAGCGCGCTCAGCGCCTCCGGGTGTTACAGCATTGAATTCCAGATCGATTCCGGAAGCCAGAGGCTACTGAATGAATACTATCGCCATCCATTCGGCGTTACGCAGGTGGAACGGACAATTCGCGCATGCAAATTCTCCAATTTGGTCACCGTTATGAACTTCTCCTATCCAAGCGTTGAGGACGACTATCATACGAAGGAAGAGACCATTCGACTGATTCGCCGCAGTAAACCGGACAGCGCGTTGATATCGATTCCGCGCCAGGAACACCGGAAAACGACAGACCTCAGATCGCGATTCAATTCGAAACCCAGGCTCCGGTCGCTGTCTCAAATTCTGCGCGAAAACAAAGACGTCCTTAGCGAGGTTCAGCAGCGCGGTATTTCCACTCAACTGACTCCGCCAGTCGCGCTTATGGCCGAACTGTCCGGGTACCGCGGACAGGAAGATGAATTTTTACAGCTGATCACGTATCAATTTATGACCGGAGATGCGGACGGAATTCAGGCCGCGACAGACCTTATCAACCGGACTTCTCGAAAAGCGTCCAACACCATATCGTTTACACCGTTTCGTCGTCTACAACACGTCGTCGGGAATTGATGTATGGTTGATGAGTCGCTCAGCATCGTCGTCACAGGCATCGGAGTACTCGCATGTAACGGTCTGGGTCGTGAAGCATTCTGGGACGCGCTTGAGAATGGTCGATCTGGAATCGGGCTTGTTGATCGCTTTGATACGACTGATTCACCGTGTAAAATTGCCGGACAACTCTGGGACTTCGATCCGCATGAGTTTTTGATGGAGGACGATGTAAAGCGCTGGCACCGGAACGTGCATCAGGCCGTCGCAGCGACGCAATATGCTCTGGACGACGCGAGTTTTGACGACGCTTCCTACGATCCGAATCGTGTTGCCGTGGCAATTGGCACCAGCATCGGCTCACGCGACGAAGAATACGATCGCGACCGGGCCAACTTCGAGGAAAACGGATGGGATTCGGTTGGTAAACTCGTATCGAGCACGAATTCTGCACACGCCTCCACCGCAAACGTAACTTCAAAGTTCGGATTCTGCGGACCCGCCATCACCATCGGCTCCGGCTGTGCCACAGGTCTGGACTCCATCACGTGGGGCGTCACACAAATTCGCAACTATCTTGCGGATGTCGCTATCGTGGGTGCCACGGAAACACCCATTACAGAACCCGTTTTCAGCAGCGGCGCAGCCATGGGGATTCTCTCACTCAGCAATGACGAACCGACTAAAGCCATGCGCCCTTTCTCCAAAAACGGAGACGGATTGGTTGTGAGTGAAAGTTCTGTCGTCCTAGTACTCGAGCGTGCCGCCAGCGCAAGAAGGCGCGGCGTCCCGATATTCGCCGAGATTGCCGGGGCGCATGCAGCTTCCGAAGGCGGTCGAAACCCCTTAATCCTTGAGCGCAACGGAAAAGCAGTGTCGCGCGCCGTGGCAGGTGCCCTCAATAGCGCGTGCATGAATCCCGTGGAACTGGACAGCATTCAATCCCATGGCGTTGGACTGAGCGTGTATGACAAGGCTGAAGTACAAGCCTACAAGCTGGCATTGGGAGACCACGCATACCGGGTACCCATATCAGCGGTAAAATCGATGACGGGGCAGCCGTATTCCGTCGGGGGACTCATCGGGGTGGCAGCCGGATGTATGGCGTTGACCACCGGCGTTGTACCTCCAACGATCAATCTGGACGAGCCAGAGGAGGGCTGTGACCTTGATTTCGTTCCAAATCACGCCCGATTGAACGCACCCGAAAATGCCCTCGTCTCTGCCTTGAGCTTTGGCGGAACGCATAGTGCTCTGGTATTGCGTAAGGTTGCCTGACCTAATCAAAAATACGGCCCGAATAGGGTAGAATATAGACAGAAGGCATAAATGAAGTCATGGAAATACTCCTACCTTCAATCGTAAATATCGCTGTCGCCTCGGTATGTTTCTGCTTGGGTGCGCTGGTACTTTTGCGTAATTATCGCAGACCCACCCACCAGACCTATGCCCTTTTTTCACTCAATCTTACTTTGTGGGCGATCGGCGTGTTCGGAGTTGTCAATTCGCGGTCCGTTGCAAGCGCAACGTGGTGGATACATTTCTCCGAAATTGTGACCTGCTTCCTCCCCGCAACGCTCTATCACTTCATCAGCTACTTCCCAAAAGGCAGATTCGATGCGAGCGCAAAGCTGCTCGCGACTTTGTACGGCTTTGCATTCTTGCTTGCTTTTAATTCGCTCACCCCAAATTTCATTCAGAACGTTGTAGTCGAATCCGGACACACGCCCCAGGCGAATCATCACCCCAGTTTCTTGCTCCTACTCTTCGTGATGATTCTCGCCGCAGCTGCGATACATCAGAACCTGCGCCGAAAGTACAAAGATTCACAAGGCCTGAGCAGACATCAAATCCAGTTCGTCATGACGGGAATCTACACGATTACCGGTCTGGGCGCGCTGTTCGTTCTTTCGGAGCCGGTGTTCAATATACAGGCGAGTCAGGCTTACGCCCCGATCATCGGAATGTTGATGCTCGTCCCTTTCGCCTACGCCATGGTTCGCTATCATCTTTTCAATACGCGCGCGTTCATCTCGAAGCTCGGCGTATACCTTACCTCGACCACCTTTGTCGTCGCCACAATCATTGCCGTCACCAATATAGTGCAAATAATCTTCGGCGAACGCACCGACGGTACTTTCATCCTGTCCATCGCGATCTCTGCCATTATGATCTCACTCCTCTATCAGACGATCAATCGTTCCGTCGAACAATTCATCGAAGTGACCCTGCTTCGCCAGCGATACGACATCGATAAACTATACCGCCGTCTCTCTCAGCAGGCAGGCGAATCCACCCATCTCGAAAAGATGCTTCCCGCAATTGCCGCTGACATTCGAGAGACCGTCGGCGTCAACATTATTCGGGTCCTGTTGATAGACCATGACGATGCAAGCCGGCTCACGACGGAATTCACCAGCGTCCCTGATGAACCAGTCATCAATACACGAGAACACAAGGTACTGCTCGATTTCTTCGACAGCTTTCCAAAACCGCTGATCCTCGAAAAAATTCTCCATCGGAGGCTGGACGAAAGAATGGTGCGGGTCGTGAACAGCCTCGCCGAACTGGAAGCCTACTTCTGCATGCCCCTTCACACGAACAAAGGGCTGATCGGAATTCTGACGCTGGGCCAGAAGCAAACCCACGATGTGTATTCCGAAGAAGAACTGCTTGCGTTCAGCGCGCTGTCCGGTCCTCTGGCAACGGCCATCACCAACGCCTGGCTCTTTCGCGAACTTGAACGCGTACACATCCATCAGAGCAACGTGTTCGGTCAGATGCGCGAAGGGGTTGTCGCGGTCAACACCAAAGGAGCCGTTACCCTCATCAACCGTGCAGCCTGCGGCATGACAGGCACCGCGCACGAAGGCGATTCGATGGACCAGCTTCACGCCGAAGTGCGCGAACTCCTCGTCCGCACGCTTGATTTGCAGGCACCGTTGAACGATTTTGAAGCGACCATCGAAACCGGCGAGGACGAATCCATCAGCGTCATCATGTCCTCTAGCTGCCTGCGTAACAGCGACGGCAGTATCGAAGGCGCGGTCGCCTTGATCTATGACCTGTCCCAAATCAAACGACTTGAGGAAAATGTGCAGCGTGCGGATCGTCTGTCCTCGATCGGAACACTCGCCGCCGGTATGGCGCACGAAATTAAGAACCCGCTTGTATCCATCAAAACATTCACGCAGCTCTTACTGGAGCGCTACGCCGATCCGGATTTCAGAAACACGTTTCACGAAGTCGTCCCGCACGAAGTCGACCGCATTGACACGATCGTCAACCGTCTTCTCGATTTCGCACGGCCCCGCCCCGTAAGGTTTGCTACACAGAATATTCGCGTTCTCATTGACGAAGTGCTCGCGCTTGTGGATAACGAAACCCGTCGAGGTCAAATTGAAATAGACCTCAGGTATCCAGCTGAAGATCTAATGGTCTACGGAGACGAACAGCAGCTGCACCAGGTATTCCTAAACTTGATTATGAACGCAATTGATGCAATGGAGTTCAAGGACGCCTGTATCCTCCAGATTGAGATAGGGCAAGGCTTCATACCGGCGCAGGATCGCGAACGCAGCTCCGTTTTCAACACACAGCCCTGCATCGTCGTTTCCCTCAAGGATTCCGGTTGCGGTATTTCCGCGGAATCGATACAGGATTTATTTACGCCCTTCTTTACGACCAAAGACACAGGCTGCGGACTCGGACTCGCAGTGGTGCATGGTATCATTGTCGAACACGGCGGCAGCATCGACGTATCAAGCGTTATAAATGAAGGCACTACTATTCGCATATCAATACCCAAAGCGGAAAGCACGGTCGCCGCTTCGAGGGCGTAAAGGGAAGGCAGCATTGTTAAATATTAAACCGGGTTCTGGATTCACAAAATGAACATTGTACTTACACTTTCTGATGACCGCTCCATCTGCGAATCGATCAAAGCGGTACTGCCAAAAAACGATCTCGTTCTGTTTGAGCATACCCTCGAAGACGGAATGCGCCGACTGGTGTCCATGACTGCCGACATCGTGATCCTCGATGACAGTGCTGCATTCGGGATCGCCGCGCTGAACGCGCTCACCTCCGTCGCACCCGGAACACCGATTCTCGTACTCACTTCAAAAAGTGGCGACGACATATCCGCCTCATTCACGCTCGCAGGTGCCAGTGCTTGTATCCCCAAACCGTTTGACTGCGAGGAGCTGGTCCGCCATGTGGTAACCTGCGCCGACGAAACCAATGCCCATGTTCATGCACCGACAGCAATCCGACGCGGCGCTTCCGAGGGCATCTCTACCGCCCGGCACGAGCAGGCATTGCGCTGGATGAGCCGCAACACCACGTATCTCGACGACCCCGACAGACTTATGCAGAGTCTAATCGATGCGGTGATCGACATATTCGCGCCTGCCCGCGTTGGAATTCTCATGCAGTCACCAGAAGGTGTTCAATTTATCCTGAGCCACGGAATCCCCGAAAGCATCACCGAATCGATATCTCTCTCGTTTTCTCAAGGACTCATGCGCCAACTGGAAGCCCGATCCAGTCTCGTCGATAGAAATCAAGCGGCACTCGAAGAAAATTCTCGCAAAGAACTCGCAGCGATCGGCGGCATCATCGCAATTCCTCTGATGGATCGCGGACATACCTGCGGCGCAGTGATCCTGGGTGAAAAAGCGTCCGGTATCGACTACACGGATTCCGAACGCAGTCTCCTCACTACGATGGTGAGTTGTACCTCCACGTGTCTCGAACAATCCAAGCAGCATCAGGAGGTCTCTTTCCAGCAGCAGCGCCTGAACACTGTTCTTTCCACCCTCACTGCCGGCGTAGTTATGGTCGATCCGAATCGGGTCATCACGATGATGAACGAAAGCGCCGAGCGCATTCTACAATTGCACGCAAGCGATGTCATCGGAAACAGTATCATCAAACTCGGATCCGCCTTCGCCGATGTCGTGCTGCGCAGCATGAAAGAAGGAAAACCCCGTGTTCGCCACCAGATTCGAGACGTATCCATCAAGGCCAACCTCGGCCTGACCGCGACGCCGATGGGCGATGAGGGTGTCGTAGTAATATTCTCCAGGATACCGACAGACGAAGAACCCGCTGACAGTGACATCTCCTACAGCCCGCTCTGGGAATACCTCGCCACCCGCGTCGCACAGGAGATTAAGAATCCCATGGTTCCCATAAACACATACGCCCAGCTGCTCCCGACCAAATACGATTCCGAAGAGTTTCGGGTTGAGTTCTCCGGAATCGTCCAGGAATCAGTCAACCGCATCAACAAGGTAGTCGAGTCTATCTATGAATTTGCGCGACATCCGAGACTGAACAAACATACAAAAGATATAAACGTCACGATCGAACACTTATTGAATAACTACAAAGACACTTTTGCCCGGAACGACATCAGCATCGAAACTGACTTCTCGACCGAAAACACCGAAGTCGCCCTCGATCCTCAACTGTTTGATCGCGCACTTGGAAACGTGCTGCAGAACTCGGTCGAGGCGATGCCGGATGGCGGCACTCTGAAGATCGCCACCCGCAGAGAGGATATCTCTTGTTCGTTGTCGATCGAAGACACCGGCCCCGGTATCGACGACAAAGATGCTCCGCTGATTTTTATGCCGTTCTTCTCCACCAAAGAAAACGGAATGGGGCTTGGACTTACGATGGCGGATCGCATTATTCGGGAACACGACGGGCGTATCGAACTCGATCAGAAAACCACCGAAGGCGGCAGGTTCGTGTTTCGCCTTCCCAGCACCGCCGACACGCAATAAGGAAACCGAATGAGTACCATACTGGCCATTGATGACGAAGAATCCATTCGCCAATCCTATCGCGTCATTCTCGAAGGCGAGTATGATCTGGCCCTCGCCGAAGACGGGGACAAGGGATTGGAATACCTCGACAAGCACCACGTCGATCTAATCCTGCTGGATCTGACGATGCCCGGAAAATCCGGCGAAGAAGTCCTCCAGATTTTGCAGGATCAAGGCAACACCACGCCAGTAATCGTGGTAACAGCGACCAATTCCATCACCACCGCAGTTCAAGCCATGAAATTTGGCGCGCACGATTACATCCAGAAACCCTTCGATGTACACGACCTGCTCCAGAACATCGAACGCACACTTCATGAGGAACGGGACAAACAAGAACTCAAAACCCTGCGTGAGGCGGAATTCAAGGGCTTCGAATCCATTATCGGGCAGTCGACCGCCTTCAAGGAAGCGATCAGTAAAGCTCAGCAAGCCATGAATGTTGATTCCGCTGTTCTCATTACGGGCGAATCCGGCACGGGAAAAGATCTGCTCGCGCGATCTATCCATAATTCCGGCAGCCGCAAGGATCACGCATTCGTCCCCCTTTCCTGCTGCGCGATTCCCGCCCAGCTCGTCGAATCAGAACTGTTCGGCTACGAGAAAGGAGCATTTACCGGTGCGGACAAAGCGCGCATCGGCAAGATGAAGGTGGCGGACAAAGGTACGCTGTTTCTAGATGAAATCGGTGAAATGCCGGTAGAAGCCCAGGCCAAACTCCTGCGCGTTCTTCAGGACTCATGCTTCTATCCCGTGGGCTCAGTCAAAGAAGTCAAAGTCGATATCCGCGTCGTGTGCGCGACCAATCGCAATCTCCCAGAGGCGATTCAGGAAGGGGCATTTCGAGAAGACCTCTACTACCGGATAAACGTACTCAATATCGAGATGCCGCCGCTGAGAAAACGTCGCGAGGATGTCCCCCTGCTGGTCGCGCATTTCATGGCGAAACACGCTCCTCGCGTAAACGCTCGTACGCAAAACATTTCGCCCAAGGCCATGAACATCCTGTCCACCTACAACTGGCCCGGCAACATCCGCGAACTTGAGAATACGATCGAACGCCTGCTCGTTTACCACGGTCAGGAACACACGATTCAGGAAGAACACCTGGAACCGCTCTTTCCAGAATCCACGGCACCAGAAGCGGGTACGAGTCACTCGCTGTCCGATTACGAGGGCCTTCCGCTCTACGAAGCCACGCGCCAAATCGAAATTCACCTCATCACACGTGCATTGGAGCAGGCCGATTATGTACAATCCAGGGCCGCCGAGGTCTTAGGCACCACCCGGCGCATCCTGAAATACAAGATCGACCAACTGGGCATCGAAGCTGAAAAACACGCATAGTCGCACGGTTCCACAGCCCGAAATCTCCAACCAAAGGAAAACTCCATGTCCGTTACTGTAGTAGGCTCTGTTGCGCTCGACACCGTAGACACGCCCTCCGGCGAAAACATCGAAGGCCTCGGCGGCGCAGCGACCTTCTTCTCACTCGCAGCCTCAAATTATACTGACGTCAATCTCGTCGGAGTCATAGGCACCGACTTCCCGCAGGAACACATCGATCTGCTCAAATCCAAAGACATCAACCTTGAGGGACTCGAAACTGCCGACGGCAAAACGTTTCGCTGGAAAGGCCACTACCACGAGGATCTCAACGTCCGCGATACGCTCGAAACGCACCTCAATGTCTTCGAGACCTGGGAGCCCAAGCTGCCCCAAATAGCGAAAGAAGCCCCGTATCTCTTCCTCGGCAACATACACCCGGCGATCCAGATGAGTGTCCTCGAACAGGCCGACCAGAAATTCGTCGCGCTCGACACCATGAACCTGTGGATCGATATCGCCAACGATGAACTCAAAGCTATCCTAGGAAAAATCGACTGCCTGATCATTAACGACGAAGAAGTTATTCAACTCACGGGCGACCACAATATCGTCCGCGCATCGCGAAAAATTCAGGCCATGGGCCCGCGTATCGTCGCGTCCAAAAAGGGCGAACACGGCTGTCTGCTCTTCCATGACGACGATATTTTTTCAGCCCCGGCCTTCCCCATGGAAGAAGTCGTCGACCCCACTGGCGCAGGCGATTCATTTGCGGGTGGATTCATGGGCTACATCGCCCAGCAGGAAGACACCAGTTTCGACACGCTCAAGAGGGCCGTCATCCACGGCTCCACAGTCGCCTCCTACCTCTGCTCGAAATTCGGCCCGGACGGCCTTATAAACATTGGCCCCGACGAAATCGCACAGCGCTATCAGGAATTCAGCGACCTCTCGAAGTTCTGACCCTATGCGTCGAAAGACCTTTCATCATCGACGACGTTGCATCGATCCGTCCACGCATAGTACGCTGACCGGATGAATATCTACCACAGGCAATGCGCGACGCTGCTGCTACTTACGCTCCCTGGATGCAGTCCAGGCACCGAACTTACCACTAATGTCGTTCTACCAGAGAACCCCGATTCCGTGGAACCTGCCAATCCCCAAGCAGATCCGATGCGTCTCGCAGTAGAGGAAAGTGATATCGAAGCACTCGACGCGCTCTACGAAGAATGCAATGCAGTCGATACGCTGGATACCGACGGTTTCACGCTCCTCCATCACGCCGTTATCGCGCAGTCACCCTCGTCCGTCAAATGGCTGCTCGACCACGGCGCGAATCCCGATGGAAGTCCCAGCCTCGAACAACCGCCCCTCCCATTCGCCGTCGAACTCGCCAAAGACATCCCTTACGAATCAGCCGCAACCTCCAACCCGTTCACCATCATACACCTCCTCATAAAATCGGGCGCCGACCCCCTCGAAAATCGAAACGGTCACCTCTCCGCCGTCCAGCGCGCCATGGACATCCACTGCGAATCCTGCATCACGCTCATAAGCCGAGCATCCCTCTCCCGCGCTGCAGAAATTGCGACTTTTCGCGGAATCGATTAGAATCACACCAGTTAGGAAACCGAAGACATGAAACATCGAAAACGATGGATCTCTTTGCTGGTAGTATGCGTCACAATCTTCATGGCCTTGCAGATACTTTTGTTTATGGGAAACGAGTCTAATTCCGGTTATAAACCCATTGCTCATGAAAAACATCAAGCGC
>JYMV01010653.1_pt1 | contig 10211 bp, 7 predicted proteins | sample 338911 | NCBI WGS metagenome assembly JYMV01 (sample SAMN03354496, study PRJNA234377) | hydrothermal vent metagenome | biome: Deep sea; feature: Hydrothermal plumes at the Eastern Lau Spreading Center, Western Pacific Ocean; material: Seawater | place: Tonga | collected 2009 | depth 2000 m m
AGTGGCTGTTCATGGCCTGATATAAAACAATATATTCAACCTTATCTGTTACAGTAGACCCTTACAATGCCACCACTTCTGCAATGAAAAAAATAGAGGGTTGGCTTCTCTCTAGGAAGTCAATTTAATAGTATTTTACTATCTCATTGCATCTGCAATCTGTCCTGCTAAGAGGAATGGCCTTTGTTGAGAGAGGCCTTATAAGAGTGGGGCTACTGTAACAGATAAGGTTGAATATATTGTTTTATATCAGGCCATGAACAGCCACTGGTAGTGAGCTAATGCTGATTAACTCCTGTAATGTATTGATAAATACAAGGAGTGTAACGTTCTCCAGTTACATGGCACCAATCTACTTTATGTCCAGTGATTGGAAAAGCTTACATGGTCCTCAACCAGGTGAGTTAAAACTAATAAATTACTGATAGATAACTTACCTCTGTAAACAAACAATTAAGTAAGTATAACAAACAAACTGAGTCACACTCAAACATTGTAAATTTCTTCAGTACTAAATTGCCTCCTGGGGACAGTATCAAAATAGCTGCCAACACTTCACAGTAGTGTAACTTTGAGACGACTGTTTCTTGTTCTGCTGGGTTGCTCTGGCAATCAATGCTTCCGTCTGCTGTCACCTGTATAATATAAAAAAATGTTTGCAATAAAATTTATTTCTTTATTGTTCTGGATTCAGCTGTATTAAAAAAAAATCATTGCACTCTCAGAAATGTTGCTAGTGAAAAGTTACAAATCCCAAAGGCAAAAACTGAAGTTTTCTAAGAAAACTTTTACATACTATGGTACGAACTTCCTCTCATAATACATTTAAAGCAAAAGTTAAAAGTCTCACTTTAAATAGTTACCATTAAATGTTTCTTCATTTTTTTTGTGTATATTTAATACAATATTTTGATTCTTGTGTATTACTTTTATATAGACTGTATATTTACAATGTATGTTTTAATATAGATTAGTTATTAACTAACTGTGTAACCCTCTATAAATAAAGAATTATCATAATTATATTAACATCTTTAAATCATCATTATATTGTCTTTAACCATTAACAAATGACTGTCTATGTGGTGTAGTGGTTAGTGTGCTCACCTTAACATGGGTTCAATCACAGGTCAAACTCAAGACTTTAAAATTAGTATTGGTTGCTTCTCTACTAAGCAAACAACAATCGGAAGTATAACCAGAAGCTGGTTGGTTGGAAAATTAAATTGTCATTAACTTTGATACCACCCAATCAATTTTGGGCAACACCAAGTAAAGCCTCCCCCCAAAGACTTACATACCAATATTCCAAAAGTATTAATTTGGTTAAATATTTACAAGGGTTAGGTTTAGGGTTATGGAGTTTAATGCCACTTTCAATAATTTTTCATCTATATCATGGAGTTCAGTTTTATTGGCGGAGGAAACCGGAGTATCTGGAGAAAACTACCGGCTTTTCTCAAGTCACTGAAAAACTTTATTACATAATGTTGTATCAAGTACACTTCGACATGAGCTGGATTGGAACTCAAAACTTTAGTGATGATAGGGAATGATTGCATAGGTAGTTGTAAATCCAACTACCATATGATCACGACCACGATAGCTCCAATATTTACAAGTATGAGGTACAAATTTTGATAATATAGGTATTAAAAGCAAAGAAATAAATGACTCCAATACAAACCAGATGAATCGGTCCCATCCCTGTTGTTCTCTTAAGTATCTGTTGTAAATTCAGCCATGACATGAGGTCACCATCATCATTTATTCCAAATTCCCAGTTACCATAACTACCTCTAACAAATCTATCATCATCAATCATCTCATTCGGACTGTTTCCCTCGTAGTATGGATTTAATGTGGATCCAAGCCAACTCCATTCTCCTTTATAACCTGTAAATTTAACAAAACGTATTCACATTTACTACACAATTTATAACCAGTATGTTAAAAATGATAAGGAATACGAAAAGGTTTTGCAAATGGGAAAGATATGAAAACAACCATGGTTTCAATACAATCTAATAAAAATTAGATCTCCGTACTTGCTCCTTATTTTCTGTCAGTAATCTACTAGTCGCAGCATGGGAGATCTATATTTCCCCCTTTATGGTTAACGTCAGGGGTCAAAACACATACATTCTGTGTCTAACGGGTGTGTTCCAAAACGCACATGTTTGTCTTGTCTGCTGGATTTTGAAGAAGAGTCAGTGATTGGTCAAGTTATAATACATTGATGTTGACCCCTAACACGACTCCTAAATGAGTGATTATAAGATCTCCCAAGCGGCAACTACAGTAGTAAACAACTGATAGAAAATAGGGAGCAAGTGCGGAGATCTAATGTTAATTAGATTAGAATTCAGTAACAACATAACAGCACTGAAATTTACCTTTTAGCAAAAAATAGCTGGATTTATAAAGATTATGACATATAAGATATGACTACTGTTTAGTTGATATAGCATCCATTGTCAATTGTCCTTGGAAATGATGATCTGTTACTCTCTTCTCAATTTGCAATCCTTTTCCTTTAAAACTTTGTAATTTGATTGGCTGTAAAACATGGAGTTAGATATAATAAACATGTTTTAAAATGACTAATGAATAATTGAGGACAAGTAGGGCTTCTCTGTCAGTTGACCCACGACGGCACGAGTGATGAGCGGAGAGTATCAAAGCATGATCAGCCATGAGTTACATTGTACCTGTGAATAAAACTTATTTGGTTAGCTGAGTACACCATTCTTACCAGAATACAGATAATGGTTCAAGCTGGTCACAAATGCTCCTGGTGCCTCACATAAATGTACAGAATTCAAAATATCACTTTTAACATCAAAAATGTCATATGTTGAGACAATCTCATAGAATTTACACCAGGCTTGGGTACAGAGTTCAGGACGAATTGTTTGACGAAGTTCAGTGTTGATGTTTCCTGCCAGGTTCATAAAAGTCGTGTGTTGGTGCCATTTCACGATGTCTTTGTCATTTAATTTGTCTTTCAAACTATTCAATGTGGATTTCAATTTCATCAACTCTGAAATTTCCCAATAGTCATAAAATTTCTCAAAATCTAGTGGAAGCTCCCAAATGTTTTCCTTTGGCTTTGAATATACAAATTTCTTTTCAAACAAATCATTAACTTTCTGTCTTGAAACTGGATCTATCTGCCATTCAACTGATGAATTAGAAATCTTTCTTTTTCTTCTGCCTGCCATCATCTATATATGTAAATACACTATCCTGGAAAGAAAACAAAAGCACAAATTTGATTAAGATATATTTATGCATACCAGAGTAACATCATTGTTTAAAGGGATTATGATTATGGGTATCTCAACAATATTTATCTCGCTATGATATATTATAGTGAGAAATCAGAGTATGGAGGGAAAAGAATTACCTAATTTCCATTACTTACTTATTCTATCAAATAAGGTTGTAAGGGGCCTCAGTGGCAGAGTAGTTCAGGTCAAGTGTTAGAGCTTTCCTGTATTGGAATAGTATTAGAGATACAGCAAATCTATTGGAAGACTTCAGATAGAAAATTTTCTGAGGAATTCAATGGAAATCAAGGGTTACACAGGGTACAATTTGATATAACAGCTTTCTCCTGCACCAGATGTATTACTGCAATTGTGTTAACTCGAAAATGGTAATAAATGTCTTGGATTCTTAAATTACAACCTGCAAGTATTAAACACTGAAATTAAATCTAGTGCATACAAAGCATATACAGCTAAGGTGTATGGGATCCATACACAAATGGACATAAAAAGAAAATAGAAATGGGCCAGAGACATGAGTCTAACATACATAACCACTTATCCCAACACTAGCAGTGTAACCAATATGATTAACATACTAGCAAGGTTCACTAACATTAAGCTGATGAGTCGTACCTCAAAACAAGACATCTAAAAAAAAAATTATCAACTGCCATATTGCTACACATGCATTCCATCAAACTTCCTTTTGCCAGATACCAGAAAAGAAAACACCATTCAAAAACTTACCAACAAATACACACATCTGAAGATATACTTTTTGGAAGATGGAAAACTGGACAGTAAATGACTGATCAGTAGCTGAGTAATTTAAGGGTGTAGGCCTGGGGTATGGGAGATAACTCTATTTTGCTGAGTAATTTAAATAGACCTTTTGCACATTCCTGATTTGATTCTGAAATTTCATGTTTTTATCCTTTTTCTATTCAAATTATTTCCCACGATGATGGGCAAACTGGTACCCAATGGTAAGGACAACAAATCTTGAGTATGTTTTTTTTTATATTTGTAGATATTTGAACCTTGTTAAAAATCAGAGGACAACTTTATAGCAAATAGAAAATTCACAACTTGTCAAAACATTGAAATTGTGGGGGTGATTGATATTGACAGGGGGCGATTTTGCAGTGGGGCGATTTGACTTGCATTCGTTTTAACAACGTCAACAATCACAATCAATCTCTATCTCACAAGCGATTTAACTTAATATGAACTATGTAAATAACATGTGACGTGTAAATACTTTGGTGCTGGATTGAATTGACAATTGGGATATAGTAACATTGTGTTTTATTACTCCAATCAAGGAGGTGTGCCTTAATTGGCAGAATTTCATTGGATACAGATACAGATGCATAGCAATCACTACTCCTCGAATAGAATCAAGAGCAATGAAAATGATCAGGAAAAGTAAATGTTGTGATAAGTGAAAGAGTGATTTTTGCATAACCCTAACTGAAATTTTTTAGCTATATTATGGCGAGAACAAGCTACATTGGATGAGATCATGATGATGATGCCAGCTTTATATACTAAAACAACCCGCTTAGTTGAATATTTTAGTGTTTAATGCTAACTCACTAAAACATTAGTACACGTGTAGACAAGTCGCTACACTCGGACGCATTATCTTGAATCCGAGTAAACCAGTTCTTGCTCTTACACATTAATGCTGCGTGCTTAGAGGAGAAGCAGCAAATACCAATGTTATTATCTTTTGGTTTGACCCGCCCGGTCCTCGAACTCATTATCTACCACACTTGAGGCGAACACGATAACTATTTCACCACGGATCGGCTTGTTGTGATGTACAATTGAATTAAAGCTGTGGCCAATAACTGTCAATAATCTCGTATACTATTTGTTTTTATTCTAATGTTTTCTTAGGATAACTAAAATTGAACAATTAAAACAGAACCATTACAAGTATACACCTTAAACAGACACCGGTCACTGATAACAATTATAACTAAAAATGAACAACACCAACCCTTATAACATGCAGGGTGAATTCGTGGATTGGGAACATTAAGTACTCCCTGCACATGTGACATCCGTCTTCTTATTCTGTTGTCGTTAATATCTAGTGAAAAGTCACAACTGAGAATATAAAAAAAACAAGCAAAAATATTTTTATTCTAGGTGTATTGGTTTTGCCTCTATCTATGATTGTTTTATTGGAATTTAGAACGTTCCGATGGTGTGGTATTTCCGGTTTTCATTTTAACCATTAAAACAAATGTATTTTTGCCGAAAGTGTTTTCTAGCAAATCGATCAGATTCGGGATGACGCGCACAATAATGCATGCGTTTTAGCTCTAAAGTTATTACAATTACTTGGATCGTAAAACTTTTCAATTTTATTCTCAAGATGTATTAAAGGTATTGAACCAAACTTGACTGAAATATTTCTTCCGAGATCTCGACCGAGTGTTGGTACTTGATACCAATTGATGATCAAACATGGCTGACAGGGGTCATCAAAGCTTCTGATTGGGTAATGTTTCAACAATCACCTTTAGAACTGCCTAGTCAATCGATAGCAAATATGATTTGGAATATCCCTGCAAAATACTTTGATGTTGATAGTCCCCGACATAGTTCTTAGTTTTAGCATAGAATCTTAATGAAAAAGGAATGAAAAAAAATGTCGTAGAAACTACAAACATGATTGGACCCAAAATGTACATCAATCATCATTGGATAAATCATGAAGGACAGATAAACACAATGGGAAAATGAATACAAGTTCTTTCTATGCAATTAAGCACTACATGATCTATGCAACTACATGCTACACAAATGATCATTGGAAAACAGGATAGTCAATTATAAAGTAAGTGGTTTTTATGTGGATCGGAAATCCAAAATGAATGCCAGAGCTGGACTTAGTTCCTAGCCTAGTATCCAATGGGAAAAGGAAAAACATTTTTATTCTAAGATACTAGAAACTTGGTTGAACCCACACTGTACATAAAATCATTGGATGGGCCCCTTTTAGTGGATCAGAAATCTAAGTTCTCCCCCAACCAAGACATTGTTTACTTCCTGGAATAGGAATAAAAATCGTATCGTCATAAAATGTAAAATTATGCATGAATAACCAGGTGAGCTATACAGACTAAGCGAGCCATTAGTAGGTATCATTCTCTGAATAAGATTCAGAGGCAGGAACTTCTTGCGCTTCGCAAGCACCTGGGTTCACACCGGTATGTTGGTGGGTCCGTCGTCTTGCTCATCTTTTCAGTTTTCTGTGTTGTGTTTTTTTGTTGTTTGTCTTCGCCCTGTGTCCTGATACTTAATGTTGTCAGTGTCTCTGGATTGTCCTTTCGTGATTGCCTCTTCGGTTTTCTCTAACGTTTATTCATGTTGTCTGTTTCTAGATTGTCCATTCTTGATTGTCCCTTCGGTTTTCTCGAACGTTTATTCATGGTGCCAGTGTCTCTGGAGTGTCCATTCTTGATTGTCCCTTCGGTTTTCTCTAACGTTTATTCATGTTGCCAGTATCTATGGATTGTCAATTCTTTATTTCCCGTAGGTTTTCGTCAGCGTTTATTCATGCTGCCAGTGTCTCTGGATTGCCCATCCTTGATTGCCCCTTCGGTTTTCTCTAACGTTTATTCATGTTGCCAGTGTATCTGGATGGTCAATTCTTGATTGCCACTTCAGTTTTCTCTAACGTTTATTCATGCTGCGAGTGTCTTGATTGTCCCTTCGGTTTTCTCCAACGTTTATTCATGTTGCCAGTGTCTGGATTGTCAATTCTCGATTGTCCCTTCGGTTTTCTGTAAAGTTTATTCATGTTGCCAGTGTCCATATCTTTTGCATCAGTAAAAATGAAACAAACATGTATAATTGAATGATTGGTGATTAGCGCCAACTTCTGCAGAATTTCAACTGTATCGTGGCGTTCAAACATATATGCAATTATCGATAAGAAGAGTTTGAAGATACCAAGGAGGTAATCAGAATCCATATATCAAAGAAGAACAGACAACACAATGGCCAAAAGAAAAAGTACAAAGGGACAAACAACGATCTACAAAACATGCACATAAAACTAAAGATCGAGTAACACTAATCCCACTAAACACCGGGAGTGAACGCAGGTGCTCCGGAAGAGTGACCGGTTCCTGCTTCGCTAGCGGCATCCGATAACTCTATTAACTCGTATTTGTTTTTGGTTTTTTTAAATTTTATTCCAGAACACAATGAATGTGTTGTTATGGGGAAGAGGAAAAGATGCCTCCAACTAACATTATATAAGAAATCAGTTCATTATATAATAAATAGAAAACCAACAATACCTTTAAAATCTCCTCGTTACGACATGGTTAATACACTAATGTAATAATACACCGCCAGCAAACTTAAGACTCGCATCAGTACAGACAAAGGCTCCTAAATTATTTAAAACTAAAATCGTTTCTAAATTCATTTCTCAAATAAAGTAAGCCAATTCAAATTCGTCTAGAATTTGTTGCCAAGGGAATGTGACAAACTTGAAAATGAGACGTCTTCGCTCATGGAAGTAGATATTTTGTACACTTCCCACTTTTGAAAACTTTTTGTGGAAGGATTCATTTTAATCTTTTTTGTCATCAAGTGCATCTGATTATTCACATTTGATGTCCTCCATCATAATCTACAATCTACGTAGTGCAAGGTGCCTCGGATTTTACATACCGGAGCCGGATTATATTACTAAGCATAGGTTGTGATTTTATGCACTTGGCCTAGGTTCTGATTTTATTTACTGGGACTAACTACTGATTTTATGTACTGGTTCGGACCGCGATCTTACGGGGGGTCGTCGTGGCCGTGATTGTATGGTAGTTGGATTTACAACTCCCTATGCAATCAGTACCTATCACCACTGATGCTGTGAGTTCGAATCTCGATCAGGGCGAGGTGCACAACATTATGTGATACAGTTTGTCAACGACTTGCAACAAGTCGGTGGTTTTCTCCGGGTCCTCCGGTTTCCTCCACCAATAAAACTGACTGCAACGATATAACTGAAACATTGTTGAAAGTGGCGCTTAACACCATCAAACAAACAAACGCGATCTTAAGGATTTGGTCACGGTCCGGATTGTATTTTTCGAGAAAGATATTGCTAGTGACCTTATCTGCAGGAACAACAACATATTTGTCGTGAATAGCTAACAGGGTTTAACAACATGAGAATCTTTCAATATACATGTAGATGTTGCTCTTGTACTCATTGACCTTTATTACTTTGCTGATTTGAGTTTGAATCAATGACCTCACGGCTTTAACCCATTCTGAAAGTGTATCACCCTCTCTTTTACTCGTTGAGTTCATTTTCTGACATAGACCTCCACATCATCCATATGTAGTTTGAAGTTGAACTGTGGCTCATGGTATTTTGAACCTTTAGCAAGGATTTTACGAAAAGTTGCCTTGTCAATGATGTTCAATTCTTCCGTAGTGACGTGGCCAGTGGGACTACATTTGTATTAAAGGATATTAAAGCTCATTTTGGTAATTTTTTGTATCTCATGAAAACTTGCAATTGGTTCAATAAATGATATTTATGAAACATTAAGCCGGTTTTTAATCAATGAAACTTTGTAAAAGTGACATAATTTGTTGATAATTCTGTCATATCTTGCGGTCTTTGCTAATAAATGAGTTTTTGCTTCCTGAACAAAAATTCATTTCGACCCGTTTAAGTGATATTTTAACGATGAAAAGAAACAATCTTCGTCACGAGTTGAAAAAATATATGCTAAAACGAGCTTTAAAATCCCTTTAAGAATTGTGACAAGAATCATCAAGAGGTTTAGCGTTGAGGTCATCAATACAGAAAGTATAGGAAATAAAATGATAGGAATATATTTATCTTTGAAATAAGGAGGAACGATAGCCAGTGCCGTCTTAAAGCATGGGTTTGAATATTCCAAGGAGGTAATCAGAATCTGTATTTCGTAGATGAACAGACAACACAATGGCCAAAAGAAAAAGTACAAAAAACGATCTGCAAAATATACACATATAACTAAAGTTCGAGTAACACGAACCCCAATAAAAACCGGATGTGAACTCAGGTTCTCCGGAAGTGTTAGCAGTTCCTGCTCCATTAGTGACACACGTCGTGTTACTCTACTTACAATCCCGGTGACAAGTCATGAATGAGGAAACGACCGAAAAGTCTTTACGAAAAGTATAAAATGCGTTGTGAATAATTTTCTTTAAACGGGTTTTTAAAGAGTGGTAAAAGAACCAACAGAATAAAAAACATGAAAAAGAGAAACTGTACAGATAATAAAATGGAAACCAAAAAATACCACACTGCCTGAACAATTACAAAATCAAATTATCAAAGTCGTTAAAAGAGGTAAAATCAACACCCTTAACTCACAAATACATGACCACTCACTTGGTAGATGTTGATAAAACTAAATTAATATTAGGGAAACCCGAAGGGGTATTCAGGAATTGACAATCCAGACAGATACACAGGAAACATCGGGTACAGTACACAGATCGATGACAAATAAAGCAAAAACACAAAGGAGAAAGCTAAAAATATGAGCAAGACGGACCTCACAATAATATTGTGGGTAAATTCCGGATGCTGACGAAGGATAAGCAGTTCTTATTTCTTATATATTTCATGTTCTTACCACTTTAAGCTGTTTTTAAAGAAATGCTGATCAAATCCTAAACACGTTTACAGAATGTCAAACAAGAATAACAAACGATTGGCTGTAATATTTATTAGCATCTTGCCAAACGTATTTGAATGCGATATGTATGTGTTTACAGATGATAAAAAGATCTTCAACATCATCAAAAAATAAAAAAGAAAGGCATAAAACAACTTCAGCCTGATTTCTAGACAAGTTATCACAATAGAATGACATATGCCTTTTGGAATTTCACCCGGAC
>JYMV01010666.1_pt1 | contig 10211 bp, 8 predicted proteins | sample 338911 | NCBI WGS metagenome assembly JYMV01 (sample SAMN03354496, study PRJNA234377) | hydrothermal vent metagenome | biome: Deep sea; feature: Hydrothermal plumes at the Eastern Lau Spreading Center, Western Pacific Ocean; material: Seawater | place: Tonga | collected 2009 | depth 2000 m m
AGTGGTGAAACTATTGGATTGGATGGAACAACGGCAAGCACGACTGCATCAACAGTTTCGACTATTTGTAATGGTTCTGCCTGCGGGCTGACATTGATACAGAGCGAATTAAGCGGCATCACCGCGGGGAAATTAGTGATTGGCGACAGTTCAAGTGGCAACATGTATATCGATGGAGTGACTCTCTCGCATATTTCAGGTGGTGTCACATTAAATTCAAGTGGTTCTAACGGGTCAGTAGAGTTTGGCACCAGTGCTTCGATACTTAAACAAGTTACGGTAAATGCAGGAAATGGAATCACTGTTAACGGCTACCTGACGATAGCATCGTCTGCGACTTTCAACGCCGACTCTGATGTAAGTGGTACGGGTACATTTACCATGGCTTCTGGCAAGGCCCTTACTACTGAAGATAATGCGAGCATTACAATTACGGCAGATGATGTTGATATTTCAGGTACGATTTCAAGTGGAACAGGTTCGACAACGATCGCTGTATCCGATAGTGGCACGATTGGTTTAGGAGGTACGTCCGGGAATATGACAATAACCGGTACAGAACTAGGGAATATAACAGCGGGTACGTTGAATATTGGTCAGGTGATATTACGGTTGATGGTATATCTGCAGCAAACAGTAACAATGCGACTACGGTCAACTTAACTACGGCAAGTGCTTCGAGTATTAGTTTTTCTAATAACGATTCTACTTTTAATGCATTGACCGCAAGCTCGGGAAAAGGAATCAACCAGAGTGTAAATGTGACTACCAGTAGCACAGCAACGTTAGACGCAGATTCAGATGATGATGGTTCTGGAGATTATAGCAACACAGCAGGAACTTTCTCCACGGGAGGTAGCGCACTTTCTATTACAGCAAACGACTTTGGCCTTTCAGGAGCAATTAACACCGGAACGGGAAGTACGACCATTCTTATATCTGATGGCGGCAGTATAGGACTGGGCTCAACAGTGGGGAATATGACAATTACAGGTACAGAACTAGGGAATATCACGGCAGGGACACTGATCATTGGTGATAGTTCAGCAGGAGCCATAACGGTAAACGGTATCAGCTCAGCAAATAGTACTAATATAACAACCGTTGATTTAAATTCGTCTAGTATTGCATTTTCCACTGGAGATTCTACGTTTAAGGGTTTGACCGCAACCGCGAATACAGGAACGATTACAGGAGCGGTGGCATTAACAGTAGCAGGTACTTCGACTTTTACTACCAGTGCAATCAATCAATCGATCACATTGAGTAGTACTTCGAATGATTTCACGAATGCAGTTAGTTTCAATACGACCGGTTCTTCAGCGAACACGACGCTTGTGACGAATAGCTCCATCATCTTAGGTGCTTCGACAATAGGAGGAAATCAGTCTGTGACAGTTGGTGGAACAAGCAAGACTATGGATATCTCAGGAGCCCAAGATGTCGGTGGAGCAATTACTTTACAGTCAAGTGGGGACTTAACATTGACCAGTTCTCTGAGCTCATCAAGTAGTTCTGATTCTGCTATTTCACTTACTTCAACAGGTGGCGGAATATTCGATGGGGATTCGGATGGATCAACAGATATTGAAGCGGTAAATGGCAGGTTGGTTGCGGTTTCAAATGGTGGATTTGGCACGTCAGCTAATCCGATTGAAACCACATTGAGCTCTATAGACCTTACCAACAGTTCCACGGGAGATATAAATATTTATGAATTAGATGGTGTTGAAATTAGCAGTTTAACTCAGAATGTAGATGGTGAAGATATTACAGTTTCTTATTATGGTAGTTTGAGTGGCCGGGATTTGGCAACTTTTCCTGATGGTTCCTTGGGAAAGAAAACTTTCACACAACGTCAACCGGCGCCTATCAGTGTCGCGGATCAGATTTTAGAGGGGTCTGGAAAATCTGTGAGTGATTTATCGATCGACAGTACGGTTCAACTGGCAAAAACAGTTGAAAGTGATGTCATTCAAATGACCCTTCAAAAAAGCGGCTCGGGTAATAAAGCCGTAGCAAGCCTAAATTCTGGTGGGTCAATGAGTTCTTATGTGACAGATATTTTTAGTGATCCTCACGTTTTGGTTGAGTTTTCAAGTGATTTAAAAGAAATTAACGCTGGGTTTTCTGGATTAGAAAATTTTGGAGGCAAAACGGTTGAAGAAGCTCAAGTGGCCAAACGGGAACCAGCCTTAAGGCCAGAGTCGAAAGTGAGTAAGAGTTTGTTTCAAAAAAATAAGAGTGCGGCGAAACAGGTTCTTTGGCAAAAAATGGTTCGCAAGGTAGCAGCAAAAAAATCAGGGAAAAAGAAGGCGGGTGAAAAAACTTCGGAGAAATCTCTCGTTGGAGGAAATTCGGACACAAACAAAAATCAAAGAAATAGATCGAATAACTTAACGCCGATTTCGGGAGCACGGCCTTTTGAGAGGGGTTCCATTCCCCTACAACAAAGGTCGTTTCGTTGATCAAATTTTTAAATCTGCAATGTTTTATGCGATTGAGAGTCTTAAGTATGTAGGGTTTCCCCGACTACGAGATTTTTTTAATCATCTCAAGTTGTGCATCAACGGGGATATTCTCTCCTGGTTTAAGTGCCAAGCCATTTGATTGGCTAGCCCAGACAATATTTTTTGTTGTTTTACGGGAAAGCTATGGCTTTTTTTTGAGTCAATAAAAAGTACTCCCTCAAGGTTCTTGTGAATTACAGGAGCGATAAAATAACTTTTTAAATCCTCTTTTTCTTTGTAAAAATCGATTGTTGTCGGGTTGTTTTCGTAATTCTCTTCAACAAGAAGTAATTTGTTTTCCGCCACCATTCCTATAGGACCTTTTCCAAAACCAAATTTTACTTCTGAATTAAAGTCAGCACTTAAGGAAATATGATAGCGCAAGCCCAAAGTTTTACCACTTAGATTAATTTTATAAAGGGCAATGGTAAACGCATCACTGACATTGCCAGTTAGCTCTACAAGTTGGTTAAGAACTTCTGGTGCAAAGTTTGTGGGGAGAATCGCAGGGGGAATAAAAGCTGAATTGATTTTGTTGTTTGGTTGAAGGGAATGCTTGGTTGGAATCAGTTTTAAATCAAATCCTAGCCAACGACAATAACTACGAGCAAGTTTTGCTTGCGTATCTGAAATTGGCCACTGAAATTGCCAGTCCCCGCCTCTAATTATTCTTCGCATTGCTCGGTTGGCCGTTCCAGAGCCCATTTTGAATATCTTAGCAAAACGGGCCGTCGTCCCGCGGACATCTTCTCCTGCCCAACCATTAAATTTAATATAGCAACTCACAAAATTCTCCAGAGAATCTGGATTTCGCCAGAAAACCAGTAATGAAGTCCCTCGTTTTTATCGGAATAAGGTTAGTCGTAATCTAGCATTATTGAGGAATTTTGACAAAAAAACTATCTAGTGTTCGGAGGGAGTTGTTCTGGAGTTTTTTTGATGGTGCATATTAATTAAGAATTCTGACTCAACTCGAGGCATGAAACCAAATTTAGTGCCACTATCAACTTCTTCATTCAATGCATTGTATGGGGTGTCATTTAGTGAAACCGTTTCTAGTTTTAAAAATTTTTGTAATATTTTCTCTCTCCCTAAAAGGTGAAGAGAGCTTGTATCTATATTAAACGCTTTACTTGCACTTTTTAGAGCCTTGATGGGCTCTTCTCCATCAGCCATTCTTTGTTGGATTGCCAACTCAATTTTTTGTTTTCGCCCCAAGTGTCTCGCATGTTCAAAATCAGGTTGAGACAAGATCATCCAGTCAAGATGTGGCCAATAATTATTAATAAAGTCGTCAAAAAAAACTGGATCGCCCTGACTAAGGTGAATATCACGAGATTTTTCAGGAGATTCTTTTAGTAAACTATTGTATAGCTCGACAATATTGGAAACCGAATCATAAATAACCATTAGATGGTATGTGTTCATCCTTTCATGCGTGCGAAAAGAATCCATAGCTTGAATCAGAATAACTAGAAGACTGTGCATGTCTTCAATTTTTACGAAGCTAGCAGTCCATAGAAATCTTGTTTGATACCAGTCAGGAATATCCGATGGATATTCTTGTCGATTAGAATCGCTTGGTGGTTGGTTGTCGTTGTCTAGGTAGTTTAGAATGTCATCTACTTCTTTATATGCCAGATCTAAAGCGCCTCGGATAATAGTGTATGGGAATAAACATCTTTGATAATCCATATATTTCTTAATCTCAGGATCCTGATCTTCGGCACTATGTATAAAATCTCTATGAGAAATATCTTTAGCGAATATAAGCATTTAAATTTGATAGAAATTCACTGATTCTTTTAAGGTTTATTTTTAAAGAATTGCGTCGAAAAATTTTTGAGTATGTTTCCCCTTTCTTCTTCGCTCATATTCGAGACCGTTTTTCCCAACTCTTTTATTTGATCAGGAGTCATTTTGGACATATATGATTGAGCCATTTCTTTGAGGTCTTCCATATTCGGCGTGGTTACTTTGGATGGGTTATTTTCTTGGTTAGAGGTATTTGGTTTTTCTTTTAAATTATCACGGGCTCGAAATTCAATGAAATCCCCTTGAATAGTTCCAAAAATTTTATGTTGAATTAAGTTAGCAAGAACTTCCTTCAATGCGATACGGTGGTTTTTACAACTTTCATGGATGGATTTAAAAGGCAACCGCACACTTTTTTCAGGGAATCCATTCTTCTCGATACAGTGTTTAATACTGTTTTCCACAGCGGACAGCTCAGCCATAGTATTACAAGTCTAAGGGTGGATATTTGTAAAAAAGGACCCGACGTAATTGTAGTATAATCTTTCTTAAATGCTTAAAGAATTAAAATAATACAATATTTTTTGTGGCAAAAGTGTCTGTATTTTTGTTAGGGGTTGGAGGCGTATGGAGATGGAAAGAAAGATAAAAAGGGCTGCCAAAAAAACCAAAGAAAGAAGAGGGACCCTAGATAACCAAACTTCGTCTCAGGTGAATCTGCGCGTAGCCGTGTCTCAAATGAATTTCGTTGTAGGGGACTTTGAGTACAACGCGAATCGTATTGAAAATTGCCTCAAGGATGCTACCAAATTTGGAGTCGACCTGATTTTATTTCCAGAACTGACGTTGACAGGGTACCCACCGGAAGATCTGCTTCTCAAAGATGATTTTATTGCAAAAAATAAAAAGCTTCTAAGGCACCTTGCTTTAGGTGTGAGGGGAGTTGTTGCTGTTGTTGGTTATGTGGAAAAAGTAAAAAGGAATTTATATAATTCTGCCGCGTTGCTATATAAAGGCAAGGTGATCGGAAACTATAGAAAAATGATTCTTCCAAATTATGGGGTTTTTGATGAAAAAAGATATTTTGTAGAAGGTGATGAACCAACCTGCTTTGTGATGAATGGCACAAAGATAGGTTTAACCATTTGCGAAGATATCTGGGACGTGAATGGGCCCGGTAAACAGGTTTGCGAAGAGGGGCAGGCGGACGTTCTTCTCAATATTTCCTCCTCTCCTTACTTCAAAGGCAAAGGTAGGTCACGCGAGGAAATGATCCGCCAGCGAGCACGCCAATACAAGGCTCATATCGTATATGCTAATTTGATAGGCGGTCAGGATGAGTTAGTTTTTGATGGCCACAGTCTTGTGGTTGCTCCAGATGGAACTTTTATAGCGAAAGGCAATGCATTTGAAGAGGAAATGATTTATGCGGATTTAAAAATTCATCCAAAGTCTACAAAACAAAATTCAAAAAAATCGATAAATTCGTCGATTAAAACATATCATGTTCCAACTACTTTAAACCGTGTGAGTAAGCCGGTTATCTTAAAACGTAGAGTATATAAATTGGGGCCAACAGAAGAAGTTTTCAAGGCCTTGGTTCTTGGTACTCGCGATTATATGAAGAAAAATGGTTTTGGCGAAGCGGCTATCGGTTTGAGTGGTGGAATTGATTCGGCTCTTACAGCAGTGATAGCGGTAAAGGCAATCGGCCCAGAAAATGTAGTGGGTATTACCATGCCCTCTAATTATTCCTCACGAGGAAGTATAGACGATTCAGAAGCTCTGGCAAAGAACTTGGGCATGCGAACTATTTCACTCCCCATAAAAGAAGTTATGCTGGCCTACGATAAAATTCTTTTCAAAGTATTTAAAAACTTACCTTCTGATACTACAGAGGAAAACCTACAAGCCAGAATTCGAGGGAACTTAATGATGGCTCTTTCAAATAAAATGGGCTGGCTTGTGTTGACTACCGGCAATAAAAGCGAATTCAGTGTTGGTTACTGTACTTTGTACGGTGATATGGCAGGAGGGTTTGCCGTTATTAAAGATGTTCCAAAAAAATGGGTATATAGATTATCGAAATGGATTAACAAAAATGAGGGTTATGCCCTAATTCCAGAAACAATTCTAACGAAAGAACCTTCAGCAGAATTGCGGCCAGGACAGAAGGATACAGATTCCCTGCCACCGTATTCATTATTGGACAAAGTTTTGGCCCGATATATAGAGGGAGATCAAGGAATGGAAGAGCTCAGGGGAATTGGACTTCCTATGAAAGAAGTTAAGAAAATAGTTAAATTGGTAGACAATAGTGAATACAAACGCAGACAAGGTCCCCCCGGAATAAAAATTACACCTAAGGCGTTTGGGAAAGACCGTCGTTTGCCTATTACCAATTGCTATGAGCCATAAATTGTTATTTTTTGTCTGTAATTTGTTCAGAAAAACATCAGAGGTCTTATTTTTTAGCCTAAACATAATTAGGAGGAAAATATGAAAAAGAAAATTGGGGTGGTTCTTTCAGGTTGCGGGGTTTATGACGGAACAGAGATTCATGAGTCGGTCATAATTCTTCTTGCTATTGATCGTGCTGGAGCCGAAGCTGTATGTATGGCGCCGAACGTTGATCAAATGCATGTAGTGAATCATCTTACTGGGGAAGAGGTTGCAGGAGAAAAGCGAAATGTTTTAGTTGAGGCCGCACGTATCGCCCGCGGCGATATAAAAGATATTAGCGAGGTGAAGGTGGACGACATCGATGCTTTAATGTTTCCTGGTGGGTTTGGTGCGGCAAAGAACTTGTGCACTATGGCAGTGAAGGGCGAGGATGCTGAAGTACACCCAGATGTGAGTCGTCTTGTTAAAGAATTTCAAAATAAACAAAAACCACAGGCTGCGGTTTGTATTGCACCAGCTATGTACGCTAAAATTTTTGAAAAGGAATCGGCATCTCCGACCTTGACAATCGGTAATGACAAAGACTGGAGTCAGAAGATAGAAAATTTGGGCAGCAAGCATCAAGATTGCGAAGTGGAGAAAATTGTTATAGATAAGGAAAACAAAATTATCACCTCTCCTGCTTACATGCTGGGTAAAAGTATTTCAGAAGTGGCAGAAGGGATAGAAGAGACGGTTCGAGAACTGGTAGCGATGATTTAAAGAGGTTACGAACTGCGAGATTTTTAGTGAGCTGCATAATCGGGCCCCACGTTTGGTGCTTTAAATTATACTTAGCTAGTTTTTTGGTCATATTTCATAACTAACCGAATATGATTTATTTGTTCTTCTTGTGTGGGAATGTGTAAGAAGATCCTGCCTATAGGGGCAAAGAGTAGGCAGTTCCAGTCATAACTTTATTATGAATATTAGAAATTACGGCTATTTACTACAAACTATTACTTAAAAAGGGGTTATAAGTCCTGATAAATACTCTACGCCGTTAGATACGATAGTTTCTTAGGCTAAATACCCATTTTAAAACTACTTAAAGATCTTTTAGAGTCTAAAGGAAAAGATGTTTAAGTCCGAAAAGTAATATCAGGGCGTCTGTCGTAACTCAAACATTTTTAATGTAAAATCAGTGGGTGGCTTCAGCAAGGGACTACTTGATTTTGCCAACTCTCCCCAAAAAAATGACTTCTCATAAAAAGAATCTTCTTGTTACTGGTGGTGCTGGTTTTATTGGAAGTAATTTTATTAACTACATTTATAAGAAATATTCAAATTATAATATCCAACTTCTTGATGCGCTTACTTATGCTGGAAACCTAGAAAATATTTCAAATAATTTAAAATCAAACGGACACTTCCAGTTTTCTCACGGTAATGTGACACAACCTGATATTGTCAATCAGTTAGTTTCGGATAGCGATATTGTTGTGCACTTTGCGGCAGAGTCACACGTGACTCGCTCTATCTATGACAACTCATTATTTTTTGAAACAGATGTCATTGGCACTCAGGTACTCGCAAACGCAATAGTTAACCATCCTGTAGAACGTTTTATTCATATTTCCTCTTCGGAGGTTTATGGGACAGCTATAAATGCTCCAATGACTGAGGATCATCCTTTAAACCCGATGAGCCCATACGCAGCAGCAAAGGCAGGTGCGGATCGGTTGGTTTATTCTTATGTGCATACTTATGGACTCCCCGCAGTCATTGTAAGGCCGTTTAATAACTACGGTCCGTTTCAGCATTTAGAAAAAGCGATCCCTAATTTTATTACTAGCGCACTCAATGATCAGACTTTGACAGTTCATGGAGGTGGCAAGAGTTTGCGCGATTGGATGTTTGTAGGGGATACTTGCGAAGCTTTAGATCTAATTATGCACGCTGATTCCAAAAAGGTAGTTGGTGAAGTAATAAATCTAGGCACAGGGGTAGATACAGATATCCTTACCATAGCGCAGAAGGTATTGGGCCTTGTCGATAAATCTCAGAACTTGATTGATTATGTAAAAGACAGACCAGGCCAAGTTTCTCGGCATATATCATCAACTGAAAAGGCGCGCCGTTTGCTAGGGTGGACTGCAAAAATTGACTTAGATGACGGGCTTCAACAGACAGTTGAATTTTATAAAAACAACAAACAGTGGTGGGAAAAATTTTTGTGGATGAAAGAACTTTGGGGACAAAAATAAGCCAAGATGAGTCAGTGACCTATCCGGCAAATCGTGTGGTGATATTGCAGCCATCCTACCTTCCGTGGATTGGTTATTTTGAGCAAATGGCACGAGCGGATCAATTCGTATTTCTCGATGATGTTCAATATACGAGACGTGATTGGAGAAATCGTAATAAGATACGAACTAATGAAGGTTGGGCTTGGTTGACGGTTCCTGTACAGCAAAAAAACCTTTACACGCAGTTACTAAAGGAAACGCGTATCGATAATTCTACCAATTGGAATAAAAAACATTGCTCTGCAATCAGATTCAATTATTCAAACGCCCCATTTTTTGAAAATTATTATCCCTATTTTGATTCTATTTACCAAAAAAGATGGGAGTTTTTGCTCGACTTATGTTACGAGACGACGGGATACCTTAAAGAGGTTCTTAATATAACTACTCAGACCTTTAGGTCATCTGACTTTTCGGTGGAAGGAGCAAAAGCTAGCCGAATTTTAAGCCTTTGTCAAAAGATGGGAGCAACCCACTACCTTACCGGACCCCTTGCCCATGATTATCTATCAGGGATAAACTTTTCACAAAAGGGAGTTGAGTTGGAATATCAAGAGTACGATCATCCAAGGTATTCACAACAGTATTCAGGGTTTATACCGAACTTATCGTTGGTTGACCTTCTATTTAATGCTGGAGATAAGAGTCTTGACGTTTTAATGAATTGGAATACCAATTAATCCAATGACAAATTTATTCACCCTAAAAAGTCTACAGAAGGTTTTACCTAGATTGTATTCCTTCTTACCTTATTACCTTGACCCTGGTCGTGCATTTCCTCCAGCGCATGTTTTTTTTGAAGTAACTTATCGGTGCAACCTGCGTTGTGACATGTGCCACTTTCTTGAAATCATAGAAGACACGGAAAATAATAAGACATACAAAAAAGAGCTATCAACTGAGCAGATAAAACGCGCGATTTCATCACTTCCCCGATCCACCTTGATCACTTTCACTGGTGGCGAGGCATTCATGAAGACAGATTTCATGGATATATTGAAATATGCTGCCAACAATCACAAGGTTCATATTATTACGAACGGAATGTCTCTATCAGGGAACGTGGTGAAACAATTAATGGATCTTCGCACACGATCTTTATTTAGTTCAGGATTGCTATACATGGGAGTTTCGCTTGAAGGCCGTGAAGAATTTCACGACAAAGTGACGGTGGTTCCAGGTTCATATAAAAAAACACGAGCTGGTTTGGAACGTCTCGTCGCTCAACGAAAAATATTTGGTGGAAAATATCCGT
>JYMV01014661.1_pt1 | contig 10211 bp, 10 predicted proteins | sample 338911 | NCBI WGS metagenome assembly JYMV01 (sample SAMN03354496, study PRJNA234377) | hydrothermal vent metagenome | biome: Deep sea; feature: Hydrothermal plumes at the Eastern Lau Spreading Center, Western Pacific Ocean; material: Seawater | place: Tonga | collected 2009 | depth 2000 m m
ATTGACGGCACCACAGGGGACGTGCTCTGGCATATGGGTAAGGGTCGCGCAAATGAATTTACTTTCATAGATGATCCTTATAATGGTTTTTCGCACCAACATGCCTCCTATGAACTGGAAAATGGTAATATCCTGCTGTTAGATAATGGCTTGGATCATACACAAAAACTATCCAGAGTTCTAGAATATAAGGTTGATGAGGTAGCCAAAACCGCAACATTGGTTTTCAGTAAGGAATTTCCAACATACCAGGCTTATGTGGCAGGTAATGCGTATCGTCAAGATAATGGCAATACAATCGCCGCCTTTGGTTCTCAGGGTTACGTTGAGGAATTTGATGATCAGGGATGGCCAGTCCTTTCGTACAGACAAGGGGGCTTGATTTACCAGGCCATAAAATCTAAACTGCCCTGGAAAAATGAATAATTAACAAGGAGTGGGTTATATGACTAAAGATAACCAGTCTTTTGAAACAAAACTGATTCATGCCGGTGAACCTAAGCCCCGCATAGATGGTGCAATAAATGTTCCCATATTTCAAAGTTCGACTTATGAATATGCCGGAGAGGGCAGTTATCACGATGTACGCTATCTACGGTTAAGTAATAGCACAAAAAGCTCGCCGCCTTGGAAGGAGCAGAAGCAGCATTGGTTACATCAAGCGGAATGAGTGCTATCACCACTGCCTTACTCACATTTTTGAAGGCCGGTGATCACCTATTAGCTCATAATACATTATATGGTGGAACTGCAAACTTTGTGAATAATGAATTACCTAGATATGGTATTGAACGTGACCTGATCGATGCCACAAACCCCAGTGATTGGGAGTCCAAATTAAAGCCGAACACCAAGGTGATCTATGTAGAAACAATCACAAATCCAATCATGGATGTACCGGAACTAGGAAAAATTGTAGAATTTGCCAAAACGCATGAACTCATTTCCATGATTGACAACACTTTCGCCAGTCCTGTACTGTATTGCCCTGTGGTACAGGGATTTGATCTTTCACTGCATTCCTGTACAAAATATATCAATGGCCATTCCGATATCGTCGCCGGTGCTGTCATCGGTAGCGCAGATTATCTTGGTCAGGTAACAAAAAAATTAAACCATCTGGGTGGATCTCTGGATTCGAATGCCTGTTTTCTGCTGCATCGCGGTGTAAAGACACTGGCCTTGCGTATGAATAAACAATGTGAAAATGCTATGCTTATCGCCCCTTTTCTTGAAAATCATCCCCAGCTGAAAAAGGTGAACTACCCGGGCCTGGAATCAAACAGTAGTTTTGAGCGGGCAAAAGAACATTTATGTGGTTTTGGGGCCATGTTAAGTTTCGAAATAGATGGTGATGTTGATCAGGCGGATCAATTTATAAACCATTTGCAGTATGCTATCAAGGCACCCAGCCTTGGCGGTGTAGAAACACTGGTAACTCGCCCGGTCACTACATCTCATGCGCTGATGGATAAAGCCGAACGAAAAGTGGCGGGCATTTCCGATACATTAATTCGTTACTCAGTGGGTATTGAAGCAGCAGATGATCTTATCGCAGATCTGCAGCAAGCGCTGGAACATATTGGTTAATATTAGAGATGTTGAGATAAAAAATATTAAGACTCAGACGTTCTCAACTAAGGGCGGGTTATTCTTGTATTTATTTTCTGGTTTTGGCCCCAGGTCCCGCTGATAATATTCAAATGTTTTTCCCGTACCCTGCCAGTTATCCACCCGGCTGATGATCTTAATATCACCGGTAAATTTTGCGGATATTGATTCCTTCACGTGTCCGGTGATGTAGCGGATGTCATCCCGTTTCTTGGCCCAGCTGAGATACACCCGCTTGAGGATCTTGGCGTAACCGTTACCTTTAAACTTGCTTATAACCACAAACGCATATGTATATAAGGTGTTGGCCTTGTCAAAATTTTCATCCGTGCGGGCCCAGGGCTCGGTACTAAGCTCTTCCAAAGGAACGCCAATAATATAGCCAATGATCTCTCCGCGATAGCGAGCGATGAAGGGCAGGGAACCCTGTTTATTAAAATATTTTTGTATGGTAGTTCTAGTCAGGACTGCCGCTTGCCCGAATTCTTTGGACAGGTGCCGGGATATTTCGATGAGCTGGGGATGATCCTCTTCACCCACGTGTTCCATCAGTTCGATCTGAAATGGTCCGGAGGAAGCGATAACCCGGGATTTCGAGGCCAGTTTCACGGTTAAATTCAATTGTTCCATATAGCAGCGAATTTAGCCACCAAATTTGAATATGAGTGAAAAAACATCGGCAATCCCTGCTTTCTGGTTGGCGGTAACGGAAGTAAATTCCCCGCCGGTGAAATCGTTTAACGCACGACTATCAGAGCATATTTCTGCCACAGGTTCCCACCTCTGCTGCAGATGAATTATTCGACTCTGGATGATTTAAAAGCACACACCAGGAAAGTTATTGAGGCTACCGCAGGACTGGCGGCGGTATACAAGCCCAACCTGGCCTTTTTTGAGCGTTGGGGCAGTGCCGGTATAGAGTGGCTGGAAGAGACCATGGAATGGATCGGTGATTCGGCCCTAACTATTGGTGACGCTAAGCGGGGTGACATTGGTAACACCGCCCGGCAATATGCTGCCAGCTTATTTGAATACTTTGGTTTTGACGCGGTCACGGTTAATCCTTATATGGGCCGCGATGCAATAGAACCATTTACACAGGCTAGTGAAAAGGGTGTCTTTGTACTTTGCCGTACATCCAATGCATCTGCCGGTGATATCCAAGATAATGAAATCAATGGGGAACGGATTTTTGAGTCCGTTGCCAGGCTTGTGAGCAAGTTGAATAGCAATGATAATCTGGGGTTGGTGGTTGGCAGCACATCGGCCGCCGAAATTGCAGGAATTCGTGAACTGGCGCCGGGACTGCCATTCTTGATTCCAGGGATTGGGGCCCAGGGAGGCGATCTGGAAACCAGTTTCAGATCAGGGAATACGAATGGTATCGCGGTAATTAATGTTTCCCGGAGCATAATATTTGCTGGAAATCAGGGTTTCAAGGATATCCGTGCTGAAGCACAGCGCTACGTAGAAATAATGCGGGATTTAAAATGAGCATTTCTGATCAGGTTTTGGATATTTTTCGTGAAACAGGCGCTTTGTTGCAAGGTCATTTTATTCTCACGTCTGGCCGACACAGCGCCTCCTATTTTCAGTGCGCCAAAGTATTGCAGCACCCGGAACACTTACAGCTTTTTGCTAATGAGATCGTCGACCATTTCCGGGATCTGGCCGTTGACCTGGTCATTTCCCCGGCAGTGGGAGGCATTGTTCTGGGGTCAGAAGTAGGGCGTCAACTGAACATTCAAACAATTTTTACCGAACGCGAGAGTGGGGTCATGACCCTGCGTCGCGGTTTTGAGATCCTAGCCGGGAATAATGTCTTGGTAGTCGAGGATGTGGTTACTACCGGTGGCTCAGTCCAGGAAGTGATGAATGTTGTTATCAAAGCCGGCGCTAACATTGTTGGGGTTGGTGTACTAGTTGATCGGTCCGGGGGCGCGGTAAAATTGCATGATAATCAATTTTGTGTTACAGAACTGGAAGCGATAAGTTACGAGGCTGATGAAGTGCCGGAAGAATTAGCTATTATTCCCGTTTTGAAACCAGGAAGCAGGAGTTTGAAATGAACCGAATAATAACATTAATAATGATTGGATCAATAATAATGACTAGTTGCGGAAAACAGCTGGATGTAGCGGTGATATCTACAAAATATGGTGATATAGTTTTGGAATTTTATCCTAAAGGGGCAGAAAAGCACGTGGACAGCTTTATCACCCACGCGAAAAACGGATACTTTGATGGTACCACCTTCCACCGGGTGATCCCTGGATATATCATCCAGGGTGGTGATCCTAATTCGAAGGACGATGACCGTTCCAATGATGGCCTGGGTGGACACGCTGCGAATTTCTATGGTGAAGGTGAAGAAGAAAATCCCGAGACTTGGATGTTGCCAGCAGAATTCAATGATCGGCCTCACATTACTGGCACGCTTTCTATGGCCCGTTCCCCGGGGAGACCAAACAGCGCTGGAAGTCAGTTCTTTATTTGTGCAGGACCGACGCCGCAGCTGGATAATAAATACACGGTTTTTGGTCAGGTGGTCGAAGGACTAGATGTAATCCAGAAAATCGTGAATACGCCCCGTGATCGACGTGACAATCCCAAGGAAAAGGTGGAAATGACCGTTAAAATCATACCCCGCGGTGAAGCATTAGATAGCTAGGATGGGCGACCAGACCATTGGGTTGGCTCTCGGCGGCGGTGGTGCCCGTGGCGGGGCGCACATTGGGGCGCTCCAGGTACTGCATAACAATAATATTTGTCCAACCATGATTGCCGGATCCAGCGCAGGTTCAACTATTGGGGCCATGTATGCGGCCTCTCTGGATCCGGAATGGATGGAAAACCGGTTTAATGACCTCATCAGTGGTGGAAAGCTTGCAGCGTTAGGCGATATGCAGGTCGCTGGTGAACGGGAATCAAGTTCCATCTGGGGGCAACTAGCGCAATTCTTCAAGGACCGTGTTGAAATTATTTTGGCTATGAACAAACTGGCGTTGATGGATAGTAAAAATATAAGGGAAATCATAGAATTCCTGTTGCCGGTAAAAACATTTGCGGAGTTACAGATCCCCATGATCATAACCACTACAGATGTGCAGACAGGTCAGGCAGTGCTGCACGATTCAGGTGATCTGGTAGAGGCCGTGGTCCAAAGCAGCACCGTTCCGGGTATTTTCACACCCGCAAAAAAGGATGATATGTATCTCGTAGACGGCGGCGCAGCCATGCCTTTACCCGTTCCAGCATTACAGGGCAAAGTGGATTATATCCTGGCCCTTGATATTTCCAAAACGGGGCTCAATAAACTGGATCGCTATAATATGTATTCTATCATAACTCGTGCAGAGACTATTCGCGGCATGCATTATACACGTATCCTGGCGGATCAGGCAGATTTTGTAATTCATCCGGATGTAGGTGATACACATTGGTCCCGATTTGATCTGTTTGATCAATTGATCAAGACCGGCCGGCAGGCTGCTGAGCAGCAGATTGACCTCTTGAAAGCTGATCTGACCCGGCGCAAAGGCTGGACATACAAGTTCAAACAATGGGTTGGTCAAACGGGTTAGTTACAGTATTTTCCACGCTTGCAGAAAAAAATGGAACATTTCACTTAAATTCCGATCTAACAAAAGTAGACTTGTTCTACCCTTATATAAAATGAGACAATATATTACTAAAAGTATTTTATTCTACCATTTGCTGCTGGGGATAACCTACGGGCAATTTAAGACTCCGGTTACAGTGACGGCGGAAATAGCAGGTGCAGTCCGGGCCGGCGAGGTGGCCATAGTTACTATACAGGCGGCTATGGATGATGAGTGGCACATTTATGCCTTAAAGAATGCTGGAAAGGGTCCCATTGCAACGCGGGTCAATGTTAGCGGTGACCTAGTGGCTGAACAGGGACAGGTCGAACACCGCGAGCCAATTGAAAAGTTTGACGAAGGTTTTGGTGTCAAGACCAGGTTTTTCCAGGGGACCACTGCTTTCAGTGTCCCCATACTGCTAAAAGATGATGTTTCTGCTGGGCAGGGCATAGTAAATGCGTATATACTGTATCAGGTTTGCAATGAATCACTATGTTATCCACCGGCTGAGATTAATATTGCCGTACCATTGGTAATTGAGAGTGGACCCGCGAGGGAAGATTATACAAACTTTGTTGCTGCTGCAGTGGCGGTCAGCAATTACGGGGAAATCAACCTGGACCAGGCCATAGCTGCCGGGTTCTGGTCGTTTGTGGCCTTGGCAATTTCCATGGCCTTCCTAGCCTTGCTAACGCCCTGTGTATTTCCCATGATCCCCATTACCGTATCCTTTTTCACTCATCAGGGTGAACTGGAGAATCGCAAACCCATTAACCAGGCTCTGGTTTATACGCTGGGTATTGTAGCAACATTCAGCATTCTGGGCATGATCTTGGCGGTTACATTGGGAGCCTCCGGTGCCAACCAGCTGGCTGCCAATCCCTGGGTGAACCTGTTTATCGGTGCACTATTCGTTTATTTTGCATTGTCTCTTTTTGGCGCTTATGAGATCCAGTTACCAAAAGGTTTGCGGCAGTTTTCTCTTGAACAGGAAAAGCGTGGCGGTTATGTGGGTACGTTATTCATGGCGGTCACATTTACCCTAACGTCATTTACCTGCACCGTGCAGTTTGTGGGCCTGTTGCTGGTTGCAGCGGCACAGGGGCAATGGTTCTGGCCCTTACTGGGTATGATTGTTTTCAGTGCTGCGTTTGCCTTCCCGTTTTTCTTCCTGGCCCTGTTTCCTCAATACCTGGCAAAGATGCCCAAATCAGGGGGCTGGCTCAACGCTGTAAAAGTTGTGATGGGCTTCCTGGAAATGGCCGCCGCTTTCAAGTTTTTCAGCAACACCGATCTGGTCTGGGGCTGGGGTGTTTTCACCTTTAATTCTGTTCTTGCTATTTGGACAATGATCATGTTTTTCACGGGCATGTACTTACTGGGCAAGATTCAGCTGCCCCATGATTCCAAATTTGAAACATTGGGTGTGCCGCGGATGGTCCTCAGTTTATTTTTCCTGACCTTTGCCCTTTACATGGGTACTGGTCTTTTCGGTCGGCCGATTCATGGGTTGATATATTCCTATCTACCTCCACAGCTTGGACAGGAAATGGGTGCGACACAAGGTGAAGCTGAAACTGCAAAATTTGTCTGGTATTCTGATCTCGAGGTAGCGCTTGCTGAAGCCAGCATTATTCAGAAACCTGTTTTTATAGATTTTACCGGCTATACCTGTACCAATTGCCGCTGGATGGAAACCAATGTTTTTACCCTAAACGAGGTCCAGTTCAGGTTTAACGAATTTATCCTGGTCCATTTATATACTGATGGTGGCGAAAATTTTAGGGAGCATCAGCGCTATGAGATTGAACGCTTTGGTACGGCTGCATTACCCTATTATGTTATACTAAGTCCGGAAGATGATGTGCTGGCCACATTTCCTGGCATGACCAGAAATGTAGATGAATTTCTGGACTTTCTTGATAAAGGACTAGCCGGTTAGTTGGATTACTTAATGAGAACTTTTCAAACTTTTATAATTGTATCCTGCCTGATACTATCAGTAGGCTGTGGGCAAAAACATGAAAATAAAAGTGCTGCCGCTGAACAGAGCAAACCTGTATCAGAAAAGGTAGCTAAGAAAAACACTCCGCAGAAACCGGCGTCCAGCCCAAACCGTCCACCTGGATCAACTCTGGCTCCTGATTTTACGCTGGCCACAACCACTGGTGAACTGGTATCCATGAGCGACTTGAGGGGTAAGGTAATATTATTGAATTTCTGGGGCACGTGGTGCGGACCTTGCCGTATGGAATTACCAGATTTTATCAAACTGCATAACAAGTATAATAAGGATGGCCTGGAGATTGTGGGTATTACCATTAGGCGCGGTGAATCCATTAAGGATGTGGCCAAATTCCAGAAACAATGGGGGTTAAACTATTTGCTGTTGAATGATATCAACGGCAATGAGATTTCAGAAGTTACCATGGCATATAGTCAGGCTATAGGACAGATGATTAACGGTATTCCCACAACACTAGTGATTGATCGGGAAGGTTTTATTGTAAACGGTTTTGTCGGTCCCCGTAGAGAACAGGTTTTCTACAACGCAATCAAACCTTACCTCTGATACCAATTAACCGGTCCATCCGATATTCGCCGGCTAATTTATTAGCTGGATTATTATTTTTTAATTTTCTTTTTAGTTATTTGTACGCTGAAGAATACTGGCAGCAGTATGTCCATTATAATATGGATGTGCAGTTGGATGTAGTTGAAAAAACTGTCGGCGGCACTTCGATAATTGAGTACACTAATAATTCTCCCGATGTCTTGAATCATATTCATCTGCACTTGTACCCAAACGCTTTTCAAAAAGGGTCGGTGAAATATCGAGAGTTCAAGCAGAATTACGGCCGCCGATCTCGTGCAGAAAAATTTATTAAGGGTTTTGAAGATTCTTTCAGCAGGGTGGATGTCCATAGGTTTAGAATTACCAGCAATGAAATTGTTCTGGCTGATACATTCATAGTTGATGATACAATTTTGTCAGCGCGATTGAATGAGGATTTACAGCCCGGTCAATCGCTCATGATCGAATTGAACTGGACTCACCATGTAGGTGATCAGGTTGAACGAGCCGGTCGGGTTGATGACCAGTATAACATGGCCCAGTGGTATCCGAAACTGGTTGTCTATGATGAACACGGTTGGCATAACCTTCCCTTTCATTCATCGGGTGAATTCTATGGTGAGTTCGGTACCTATGATGTGACCATCGAACTTCCTGCTTGGTATGTATTAGGTGCCACTGGTGAGGTCACAGATGGTGACCCTGGGTGGGAAGCCGTTAGAGTGGACACTTCCAGGGATTTTGAAAAATGGCTGGAAGAATACCAGGAAAACAAATCAGAGGTAGATTCAACCCTTCGCCGAAAGGTATCATTTCACGCAGAAAAGGTCCATGATTTTGCCTGGATCGCGTCACCTACATTTCTGTATGAGTCCGGATCCTGGAATGATATTGATGTCCATGTATTGTTCAACGAAAGTGGTAGCCCGGTCTGAACGAGCCCTAGAATGGCTTAGCACGAAATTCGGTATGTACCCCTATCCGCAGGTAACAACAACGGATCGCATTCGTGGAGGAGGTATGGAATACCCCATGCTGGTGATGAATGGCAGCGCAAGTGAAGGTCTAATTCTCCATGAGATTGGACATATTTGGTTTTATGGTATCCTGGGAAATAATGAAGTGACAGAAGCTTGGCTAGACGAAGGGTTTACAACTTTTCAGACCCGTTGGTATTTGATGAATCGCTACGGTGATCATGGATTTGATTTAGAGAATACAGAAAGGTATAAAAGATTTCAGAAAAAGTATTGGCATTTCACCAATAGTCTTGGAAACAGTCAGTGGTCGGTAATCAATTTTCAGTTTAGCGGACGTGACGAGCCAATCAGTAAAAAATCTTACCTTTTCAAAGGTAACAGTTCCTATAGGTATAACGCCTACACCAAACCGGGTGTTATGCTTGATGAATTGAAATATGTACTTGGTGATTCATTATTTATTGCCGCTATGCAGGAATATTATGACCGTTGGAACCTTAAACATCCCAACGAAACCCGGTTTAAGGCAGCGATGGAAGAGACTAGCGGTGAAGAATTAGACTGGTTCTTCGATCCCTGGTTGCATGATACCCAGGTATTGGATTATGGTATTAAAGATTGGAAAAGGTCGCAAAAATCCAACGGCAAATGGGCCGTAGATGTAGAGTTGGTAAAACACGGTACTCGGGAAATGCCCCAGTTACTAGAGGTGAATTTAGCAGATGGCAACAAGGAAAGGATTTGGTGGAAAAATCATCATTGGCGAAAAAAGGACACTTTTTCTTTTCAATTATCCAAAAAGCCTGTGGCAATTGTCCTGGACCCGGATGTGAAAACAGTGGATGTTGATCGCCGTAACAATCATTCAAACGGTCTACCCCGTAAATGGATGTTTCGTTGGCCGGGTATGAATTGGAATCATCGTGATGCCTACTTGCAGCAATGGTCCCCATCACTTAATTACCATGAGCTTGATGGGTATATGCCTGGATTATGGCTGAGCAAGTCCTACGGATCCTGGCAACGCGCCGATCTGCGTATCAATTATGGAATCGAATCGGAAGAGATATATTGGGATTTGCGTTCTACGCGCACACCAGTACATCGCGGCACAGGGTTGCGCTATAATTTTCATGCTTTTGCCCAGGGCGGACTTTCCGGTATTAGCTGGAACATGGATAAGTCCTGGAGTCATTGGAATTCCAGCGTGCCCAATCATTATTCCTCATTGGGTTTTTACAGCACCACTGCTACGGATACGAGCCGAACAAATTTGTTTGAGATTGGCCGTGTTACCATGGTATTTGGCAAATGGACTATTTCCAGTAATGATCGGTCACTGGCCCTGGAACTGGCCACAGCACCAGGCAGTTTCTCAGACTGGAATTTCAACCGCTTGACACTGATCGGGAAAGCATCCAGAACTATAAAGGGAATCAA
>JYMV01038101.1_pt1 | contig 10208 bp, 9 predicted proteins | sample 338911 | NCBI WGS metagenome assembly JYMV01 (sample SAMN03354496, study PRJNA234377) | hydrothermal vent metagenome | biome: Deep sea; feature: Hydrothermal plumes at the Eastern Lau Spreading Center, Western Pacific Ocean; material: Seawater | place: Tonga | collected 2009 | depth 2000 m m
TAAAAAATGCCTTTATAATATGCTTGCCACTTGCTTTCTATGTAAGTCTTGATATTCTCTTTATTCTTTTTTCCTGTTATTGAAGTAATTAAAATAAAAAGTCGTGCAGGATAGTTCTGTTTTAAGCGCAAATACAATCTGAAAATTAATTCTTCGATAAATGGGATGATGAACGCTCCAAAAAGTATGATAAGCCATGGGGGAAGCAGTTGTAATTGTTTGGAAATCTTGTGGCCTCCTAAGTCAATAAGACCTGCCCGCTCAACAGCGTAAATCACTACCATAAGTATAACCATTAACGGAATGTCTATAGCTAAAATGGAAAACAGCCGTTTGCTCTTGAGTCCTAATTTTTGTATTGAATCCTGTTCATCTTTCGGGTTTCTTAGAAAACCTGATAGGTCATTCCATGTATCTTTAATTGATTTTATCATTTTAATTTATTCAAATGGCACCTAACACCCCGCTAAACAACAATGGTGTTTAGTTGCTAATATATGACTTTTTCTAAAGGCTTGACGTCGTTAAGGTTTAAGCTCATTACTCTATCTAAAGGGCTTATTATTTTGCGCAAAGAGGTGTCAGAAATATGAGTATATATTTGTGTAGTTTTTATAGATGAGTGGCCTAGAAGATCCTGTACATACCTGATGTCGGTGCCGTGTTCTAATAAGTGAGTTGCAAAGCTGTGTCTGAGAGTGTGAGGAGTAACTTTTTGCGCAAGGCCGGCTTTTCGTGCTGCCTTCTTTACGATGTTTAGAACAGATGTGCTACTATATTTCTTCTTTGTGGGGCTTTCAAAAAACCAATATTTAGGATTGTAAATCTGGAGATATTCAATAAGTGACTGCATAAAAGTTTGTGAGAGGAGAGACACTCGGTCGCGATTTCCTTTCCCGCCCCTGATTGTTATCATCATTCTTTCATAATCGATATCACCCTTCTTTAAGTTTAGCAGCTCTGATCGTCTGATACCACTAGAGTACAATAAAGCTATTATACACCTGTGCTTTATGTTATTTGTAGAAGTGAGCATTCTTAAGATAGATTGTTCACTGATAACTGTAGGTAGCTTAAACTCTTTTTTAGGCCTTTCTATCCAATATGTTAATCGCTCACGATTTAAAACACGCTCGTAATAGAATTTAATGGCATTGATGATTTGGTTTTGAGTACTAAAACTAATGTTTTCAGTTCTGATAAGGCTATAGATATAACCCTCTATTTCAGCTTTAGAAATATCGTTAATAGCTTTATCGTTAAAGCGATGTAAAAACTTCTTAAATAGACTGAGATATGTTTTTTGAGTATTCACGCTATATCTACGCTGGATAAGTTTTTGCTTATATTGAAGTAAGATTTCTTGTTTCATTCAAGTATTCTATTCAAAATCGTGATATGTATTCTGAATAATATTTATTCGTGATGTCGCAGTTTATATCTGTTTGTAATTATGAACACGCCTTGCGAGTTGTACATTTGTAGCGATGGCAAAAGACTTAGAACCCGAAGATTTTTACACAACTGAGGAGGGCTTTATTGTGTTCACAGAAAAGTACCATTTAAAGCGAGGGCATTGCTGTGAAAGTGGGTGTAAACATTGTCCTTTTGATTTTGATAAAAAGACGGGAACCTACAGAAAATAGAAGTGATGACTTTAGAAAAATTTCAGGAAGAGATTTTAGCGGGTATTCCAGCGGTGCTTCCTTCAGCGAAAAAGCGTAGTGATGCGGTGTCGCACGCGCCGGTGAGAAAGGCGATTTTAGAGCCACATGAAAAGGAACTTGCGCTTGCAAATGCACTCAGATATTTTCCTTCGGAGCAACATGCGGAATTGGCGCCTGAATTTGCCCAGGAGCTTGAGTATTTTGGAAGAATTTACATGTACAGGCTTATGCCTGAGGGTGAGATTAAAGCGCGCCCCATTGATTGGTATCCAGCGAAATGTCAGCAGGCGGCGGCGATTATGCTTATGATTCAAAACAATTTGGACCCCGCAGTGGCTCAGCATCCGCATGAGCTTATAACTTACGGAGGGAATGGTGCGGTGTTTCAAAACTGGGCTCAGTATCGCCTTACGATGAAGTATTTGAGTGAAATGGAATCAGACCAAACCCTCACTATGTATTCCGGTCATCCGATGGGACTTTTCCCCTCTCATCCCGATGCCCCTAGAGTGGTCGTAACGAACGGGATGGTAATCCCAAATCACAGTTCTCAAGACGATTTGGAGAGGATGAACGCCCTCGGTGTAAGCCAGTACGGCCAAATGACAGCGGGTTCGTACATGTATATAGGACCGCAAGGGATCGTTCATGGAACTACAATTACTGTCCTCAACGCAGCACGCAAGCTCGGGGGAGACGGGACTCTTTCAGGTCGTCTTTTCGTAACTTCAGGACTGGGCGGAATGAGTGGCGCACAGCCGAAAGCGGCAAATATCGCGGGCTGCGTGTCGGTTACGGCCGAAGTAAGTCAGGCCGCGGCCTACAAACGCCACGAGCAAGGATGGGTCGACCATGTTATTGAAGATTTGAGCGAATTATCGGATAGGGTTCGCAAGTCTGTCGCGGCAAAGGAGGTCGTTTCGTACGCGTATTTGGGCAACATCGTGGACGTTTGGGAGGAGTTCGATAAGCAGGAGATTTTTATCGATATCGGCTCAGACCAAACCTCACTTCACAACCCCTGGGCTGGCGGATATTACCCTGTCGGCATCTCTTTCGAGGAGTCAAATCGAATGATGGCAGAAGAGCCGGACAAGTTTAAAGAATTAGTACAATCAACTCTACGCCGCCACGCAAAAGCCGTAAATCGCCACACTTCAAAAGGAACGTACTTTTTCGATTACGGGAATGCGTTTCTACTCGAAGCAAGTCGAGCGGGCGCAGACATAATGGCTGAAGACGGCATAGCGTTTCGCTATCCTAGCTACGTGCAGGATATTATGGGACCTATGTGTTTCGACTTCGGATTTGGGCCTTTTAGATGGGTATGCACTAGTGGCGAACCTTCAGACTTAGAGCTTACGGATAGCATCGCTTGTGATGTGCTGGAGGAAATGATGAGGGATTCTCCTTCGGAAATCAGAACCCAAATGCGCGATAATATCACATGGATTAAAGGGGCGGCCGAGAATAAATTAGTCGTGGGTTCGCAAGCTAGAATTTTATATGCTGATGCTGAAGGTCGCATGAAAATTGCGAAGGCGTTTAATGATGCGGTTGCCTCCGGCGCGCTTTTAGCTCCAATAGTTTTAGGTCGAGACCACCACGATGTGAGCGGCACGGACTCGCCTTATCGCGAGACGTCGAATATCTACGACGGGTCGTCGTTCACTGCCGATATGGCTATCCAAAACGTGATAGGTGATGGATTTCGTGGAGCGACTTGGATCTCCATACACAACGGGGGCGGAGTAGGTTGGGGCGAAGTGATTAATGGAGGGTTTGGGATGTTGCTCGACGGCTCGCCTGAATCGGAACGTCGTTTGAAGTCGATGCTGCATTGGGATGTAAATAACGGAATAGCTAGGAGGAGTTGGGCTAGAAATTCGGGAGCGGAATGGGCAATCGATAGGGCGATGAAACTAGAGCCTCGCCTTAAAGTAACACTAGCAAACCACGCATCTTCGGATGTAATAAAAAAAGCACTTAATGAACTCTAAAGGATCGAGCATTAGCGGATCGAAATTTAAGGCTGTAGCCCATAGAGGGTACGCTGCTAAACACCCAGAAAACACCATCATTGCATTGCAAGAAGCCGTCAATGTAGGTGCGCAAATGGTCGAGTTTGACGTACAACTAACGAAGGATCTAGTTCCTGTAATGTTACATGACGAGAACTTTAAAAGAACGACAGGACTGGACTTAAGTGTATTCGAAATCAATGTGGCGGAACTCGATTCAAGGGAGGAATTAGAAAATGTGAGTAGGGTAGAGGATGTAATGGTTTGGGCTGAAAATAATCCCGGAATAAAGATGTTTGTGGAGCTAAAACAAGAGTCTATAACCCGCCACGGTATGGGAAAATGCGTGAATGCCGTAACGCAAGTTTGCAAGAAATTTCAAGCGTTTTCACAATGCATATTTATCAGCTTTAATCCAAACGCAGTTAAAATGGCTCAAGAGTTGGGGTTTGAAATGTCGGGGTGGGTGGTAGTTGCATACAATGAGATGGGCGAGGAGATTTCACGGAAACTCAACCCAGAATATCTCTTTGCAGACACAGAAATTTTACCTGAAGGCCAAGGGCAGCTATGGGAAGGGAGCTGGGAGTGGGTGATTTATGAGGTGGTTTCAAAAGACGTTGCGAATAAGCTCTATGCACGAGGCGCAAAAATTATAGAGTCAAAAGAAATCGAGAAAATGCTATCATGACTCAATCGAAAACACCTCAGTCGAATAAAACATACGATTACGTCATTATAGGTGGTGGAATTCACGGAGTAGGCATAGCACAAGCTGCCGCAGCGGCAGGATATTCCGTGCTCGTTTTAGAACAGGCTTCTATTGCACACGGAACTTCTAGCAAGTCAAGTAAACTCATCCATGGTGGTTTGCGCTACTTAGAAACAGCTCAAATCAAACTTGTTTTCGAATGCCTCAGCGAACGAACGCTTTTATTAGAACTTGCTCCAGACATTGTGCGATTAGAGCCGTTTTATATTCCGATTTACAAGAAGACTACGCGACGCCCTTGGGAAATCTGGGCAGGCCTGACCCTCTATGCTGCGCTCGGAAAGCTAAATAGCGACGCGAGATTTGAGACAGTACCGGAAGAAGAGTGGACTAATCTTGATGGTATTTCGACTGAGAATTTACAAGCTGTTTTCCGATATAAAGATGGGGCTACCGATGATGCAGCTCTTACGAAGGCGGTAATGCATTCGGCCTCAACTTTAGGTGCAGAGCTCGTTATGCCTGCGACTTTTATATCTGCAGACGCAGACGTTGACTCTAACGTTGTTAATTACTCCGTTAATGGAACGATACATTCGTGTAAGGCTCGGCTGCTTGTAAACGCCGCGGGTCCTTGGGCTAATTTGGTCTTGGAAAAGGTTAATCCGACCCCGAAAAAGCGAGAATTCGATTTAATTGCAGGAACTCATATTGTGCTTGATTCACCTTCCCCTAACGGGATGTTCTATGTCGAAGCGCCTCAAGATCGTCGCGCCGTATTCGTTATGCCTTGGAAAGGAAAAACGATGGTAGGAACGACAGAAACCGTTTTCAAAGGCGACCCATCAAAAGTTCGACCACTCGAGTCAGAAGAAACGTATCTATGCGAAGTTATCGCTCATTATTTCCCTAAGTTTAAAGGTCTAACAAGAGAAAACATCGACTCCTCATTTGCGGGCTTACGAGTACTTCCCCACGCCTCAGGGAAAGCATTTTCGCGTCCTCGAGAAACCACATTCCACGTCGATAAAAAGATCGCCCCGAGAATAATTACTATATACGGCGGAAAATTAACGGCCTATAGAATTACTGCGGAGAAGTTTGTTGCGAAATTCGCAAAGAAGCTCCCGAAACGCAAACGCATAGCGTACACGAATAAACTGCCATTAACACACGTCACAAGCTGAAGATAATCACACTACCTACCTCAGCCCACCTACTCAAATTATATATCGTAGGTGACAATGAAGGTACAAACCCTCGGCCATAGCAAATTTTAACAATTGCTCGAACAACCTTTTTGGACTTTAGAGCGTTTAGATATTGATTAGAAAGTCAATGTCGCGTGATTTCGACATTAGCCCATTGATATTTCGGCTCATAGAAACGATCATCAAGGGTATTGGTTAAGGCTAGAGCGCTGTCCGAACGCGGACAGTGCTCTTTCTGTTTATAAGGGGTTAAATCCTCACGACTCGTTCATGAATTCTTGCGAGAAGTTCGTAGGGTAGGGTTCCAGCAGCGTGAGCGACTTCCTGAAGGGTTATCGTGGTTCCGAACAGTTCTACGCTATCCCCGGCCCTGACGTCATGTCCTGTAACGTCTATGGCGGTGAGGTCCATGCATATACGGCCGACTGTGTTTGGTCTAAAAGAGGAGGGGGAGGAGTCGGGGGCAGAAGCGGAGGAAGTGACGAGGACTTCGCCTACGCCGACGCCTAAGGATCGGGGGTAGCCGTCTGCGTAACCGACGGGGATCCATGCGATGGTTCTTTCGTGAGGGGCGGAGTCTGTGAGGCCGTAGCTGAGTCCGTCGCCGGGCGCACGCGTGTGTTCTTATTAATTTGTGTTCATTCTAATGTAGCATGTCCAGTTCAGAATCATTCATTAAAAATCACAATCTTAAACGACATTAAACCATCTCCAGAAACAAAGTAAACTCCAGAAGATAATTGTCCCAGATCAAGTCTAGTTCGGATTTGGGTCAAAGTCGTTTCAAACACTATCTGACCAAATTGATTAAAAACCGTTATCTCATATGGTAATTCCACAACACCTGAGAGCTTAAGATTCAATAACCCATCTGAAGGGTTAGGGGATATCACTACGGCCTCTCTCAACCCTACATCAAACACACCTACTACTCCACTACACGAAAAGTCTTCTTGAAAGACATCACATTAAACACATTTATTAAACTGTTTCACAGCGAACGTCCATGTCTGGAATTCCTTATTGACAAAAAGTGGTCCGCTGGGTTTACCTGCCGAAAATGCTCACACAAGAAATTTGTTAAGGGTAAAAAGTGGCATCATAAGCGATGCGCCAGCTGCATGTATGACGAGTCAGCGACAGCTCACACATTATTTCATAGACTCAAATTCCCTATCGAATCTGCCTTCACAATCGCGTACATTTTAAGCACGGTTAAGAAGGGGATGAGCTCTTGTGAGATTGCTAGGCAGTTTAACATTCATCAAGAAACAGCTTGGTTTTTCAAGAGGAAAGTTCAGGAAGCAATGAAAAGATCACCTAGTAGAAAACTTAAGGATAATGTTGAGGCTGATGAAACTTTTATGGGAGGCTTCGAGCCAGGCAAGCCTGGTCGTAGCAAGGGTAAGAAGCGAGCTGTGGAAATCTGTATAGAGGTAGATTACTCCGACCCTGATGCAAAAACAGGAAAGATAATAGAAGCGAAAGCCGAGCTAATCGAGGACTGCACATCAGCATCTTTAGAGGGGGCTTTAGATAAAATGGTAGAGCATGGTTCTGTGTTAACCACGGATGGATGGAGAGGGTATGTCTCAGCAGCACATAACCACTGGCATGATGTAGCTGAAAGTAATAATGGCGAGAATTTCAAACTACTTCATTGGCATATTTTTAACTTAAAGAACTGGCTTCGTGGAATACACCACCATGTGTCAGGATCACACCTGCAATCTTACCTTCATGAATTTAATTATCGATTTAACAGAAGAAATCATGGAAACAAGATCGTGTTCGGACTGCTATCTGTGATGTGTTCAATGTCAGAAATGCAGTACTCAAGCCTTATAGCACTTTAACCCGTTAATCCGATCTGTTTTTTATTTTAAAAATACAAGAACACTTCCTAACACAAACCCAATTATATATTTTAATAGTGGGTATTTAGTGTTTATCCCTAATAAATATTTTCTAAATATCAAGAGTAAACTAGTGGTGAGGGCGAAAACTAAATTACCCATTTGCTAGGGCAGATAAACCACAACCGAATGCAGAACCCACAACTAGTCCTACTACACATTCAGGACATAAAGCACTAGCTACTAGCAAGGACCATGTTGGGGGAGCATCCCAAATATTATCCATACAAGTACACCAGTCACATTCCCCATCGAGAAATCCAATAACTATCAAATCCCCCAAAAGCGTAATACTCCCATCATCATTAACAACACAATCGAATTGAACTTTATGGTTCGTTTTGGTTCCTTCAGCGATATATCGAACATGGTCACGATCATAACCATTATAACCTGCTCCATAAAAAGTAGCTTTATAATAGGCAGATATTACATCACCATCTTGGGTTTTTCCTAAATCTATCTCTCCACGACTACCCAACACCTTTTCCATGGGAGTATCGTTTATATAAAACTCCTTAGTACATGATGATAACATTATTGTCGTTGTTAAGGCAATCGTTGCTGCTATTAAGCAGATTGGATTATTAAAACTTTTTCTTTTCATGACAATTGTTTAATCGGATTAACGGGTTGCGTATCAATACGTGTGATAGATTACGGACAAGATAGGTTGATTTGTAGTAATAAAGCACTACAACATGTAAGTCGTCAGCATAAGTTGGACAAAAGTTAAATTTATTAATGGACACTTTATACTTTTAGAGTGTCACAAAACTTTTGTTATGAAAAGAGGACCAGGAAGGCCTAAGAAATCAGAGGCCACAATTAAAGACATCAAACGTAAATCTAGAAGGCAGTTCAGCTCCGAAGAAAAGATTACATGCATAGGCATGAAACCTGACGGAGAAGTTGTATTATCCGGTACACCTAATACTGCAAACGCGGGGTTTACAGCGAGTACGGACCAAGGTCAGATTTGGGGCTCTCAAGACTTTACTAGTCTTCCCTCAGGGTTTAATTTTAAGATTAATGAAATTGAATTTATTGATGAGCAATTAGGATGGGCGGTAGGCAGTCAGGGGCAAATATTTAAAACCGAGAATGGAGGGGGGGAGATCTCAGAACCGTCTTTTCAAATGGGCGTAAGTATTGCTCCGCTAACATCAACTATAATCAGACTTACAATCTCCCCTAACCCAGTAAAAAACAATTTGATGTTAAGTTGTGAGGTCTCTATTGCGAACATTATCATTTACGATATAAATGGTCGAGTAGTTAGAAATTCCTACGACTTAAACTCTGAGAATGTAAATATGGATATCTCTTCTTTAGAAAAGGGCGCCTATATCTTAGACATCACCCTCATTAATGGTGATAAAGTCTCAAAGAAAATAGTTAAAAACTAATCGGGTTAAATCCTCACGACTCGTTCATGAATTCTTGCGAGAAGTTCGTAGGGGAGAGTTCCCGCAGCGTGAGCTACTTCCTGAAGGGTTATCGTGGTTCCGAACAGTTCTACGCTATCCCCGGCCCTGACGTTATGTCCTGTAACGTCAATGGCGGTGAGGTCCATGCATATACGGCCGACTGTGTTTGGTCTAAAAGAAGAGGGGGAGGAGTCGGAGGCACAAGCGGAGGAAGTGACGAGGACTTCGCCTACGCCGCCGCCTAAGGATCGGGGGTAGCCGTCTGCGTATCCAGGTGGGGATCCATGCAATGGTTCTTTCGTGAGGGGCGCAGTCTGTGAGGCCGTAGCTGAGTCCTTCGCCGGGGGAGCGTGTTTTACTAATTATATTATAAATAAAACAGTTTCAACTTCTTTTAAGAAAAACGCCAGTAAATACAGGTGTTTACAGCGCAACCCCTAATTTAGGGTGTTGACTTGTGTTGATTTCTGTTATACATTGTGAGAAGTTCTTTTACACTTAAAACCAAATTGTTATGAATAAACCATTTATTTATATGCCTTTTTTTAATATTAGGCTCAAACCTACTAGCTCAAGATAAAAGCTATAGAAAGTCTATTGATCAATTTTACAGCGACCTGATTGCAAATGATTCATCATCATTTATAAACGGTATTTTATATGATCGAGTTTATCCACAGAATAAATTATCTTTTTACAACGATTCACTAAACTATTCCAATTATAACCACTTTATTCAATCATGGGGAGAGTTATTTAGAGCATCAATAAGCCCTAAATTTCTTTCTCAAAAAACCATCCAGAATCTTTCATATGAGTCTGAAGTTAATAATATAATAGAAATTGGATTTCTGAATGTCGATTTTTCAATTATCTCTATTGATGCTTATAATATTGATAATCCAAAACTGAGTGTCGTTGATCAAAAAGCAGTTCGTATTGATGGATTTAATCCTTACTCACTAAGAAACGCTTTGGTCATATCGACATTAAATTCTAGTCCTGTGACTAGCGACATAGTAACTTTTCACTTTGGGAAAATTTATTGTGAGAAATCGAATAACCATTTAAGGAATTTAACAGCATTGTTTGAAAATGAAACAGCTGTACAAATTATTCATGATGGAGAGTTAATTCACGAATTTTTTGACTATTCCTATAGTAATGTTGGGCTAAATAGTATAGAGTTTTACGTTGATTATAACAACGGCACATCGACATCAACTAAATCAAAATATTTTTTTAAAGGAC
>JYMV01035829.1_pt1 | contig 10206 bp, 7 predicted proteins | sample 338911 | NCBI WGS metagenome assembly JYMV01 (sample SAMN03354496, study PRJNA234377) | hydrothermal vent metagenome | biome: Deep sea; feature: Hydrothermal plumes at the Eastern Lau Spreading Center, Western Pacific Ocean; material: Seawater | place: Tonga | collected 2009 | depth 2000 m m
GTATTCAGGATGGGTATGATCATTATAAAAACGGGCACCGTTTGTCAAAACCCGGTCGCACTTCATATCCAGATAAGAGTAAGGCCTTTTGCGATCTTCGGCGCAAAAGGCATCTTCTTCCTCATCCTGGGCCAAAGAGGCCACCCGGAACCCACGCATATCCAGATGCGAGTTCTCCTGCGAGTAAGCCCATTTGCAGAAAACACTTTTGCGCTCGCAGGCCTGCAACAGCTTCATCGATTCTTCGACCGGATCAGAATTTTCCAAATCTTCCCGGATAATTCCATACTCGGTTTCCAAACCCAAGAGGGGAACACTCATATAATGGACCTGCGCATTGTGTTTTCCGTTGCCTTATCCGATTCGTCAGGCCGCCTTACCCGCACAACATTCTTAGATTCCATATCCAAAAGCTGAAGCCAATCTTCCAGATTGGATTCGGCGGGGAGCAGACTGCCTTCCTGAAATTCAGTCTCCAGGGAAACCACCAGATCGTCCACCGTCAGGCACAGTGTTTCACCTTGAATCGCCCGCTCGATGGCCCTTTCCTTGGCGCGTTTCATGATTCCTTCAATGGCCGCACCGGAAATAAAATCTTTCCAGTACATTTTACGGTTGCCGCCGCTTCGCAAAGTCAGCACCAGCACTTCCTGGTCGGAGCTTCGGCTAAAAAGGCGGTCCATAAATGGTTCGGCCATGGCATCAAAATCTTCATGTTCGCGGGGAAGCCCTTCTTTCAGATAAACACGCAGGATGGCTTTGCACTCTTCGCGGTTGGGACGCGATACTTTGATTTTTCTGTCAATTCTTCCGGGCCTGATAATAGCCGGGTCGATCAGGTCGGGTCGGTTGGTTGCCAGAATCACCACCGTATCGCGAAGGGATTGGATGCCATCCATCTCGGCACAAAACATAGGAACCACCGTATTGTTAATATTAGACCCGCGCCAGGCTTGTCGGGTTCCCAGAATGGATTCCGCTTCATCTATAAATATAAAAGGGATCTGGCCCTTTTCTTTATAGTCCCGGGCTTTCTTAAAAATTTCACGGATTTTACGTTCCGATTCGCCCAACCACATGTTGAGGATTTCCGGTCCTTTCACATAAATGAACCGACCTTGCAATTCGGATTCTTCCTGCTCGGAAAGCTTACGAATCACCTCGGTGAGAATCGCTTTGCCAATGAGGGTTTTGCCGCAACCCGGAGGACCATAAAACAAAAATCCTTTGGGCACTTGATATTCCATCTGGTCCAGGATTTCCTGATGCAGGAGCGGATATTCGAGAACTTTGCGCACCTCTTCTTTTACTTTTTCCTGCCCGCCCACCTGTGACCATTCCACCTGCTCGTAATCGTCTTCAATAAGAGTGCGGGACTCCCGTTGCGGTAGTTTACCCAAAATAACCCTTTGGCTGGTGTCGAGAAAAATTTCCTCCCCCTCTTTCAGGCTGGTTTCATCCATCCCGTCGCGGGCCAGAACAATAGTTTCCGTGTTGCCGGTCGCCGCCTGCACCAACCATTGTCCGCCGGCAAGCTTTCCGGAAATTTTCGCCAGTGGCCCCTGATTAGGAAGCAATAACCGGGCAACCACCACAAATCCCTCATTCAGTGCTACCTGATCACCTGTTTTTAATCCCTCATTTTCCACCAGTTCCGGAACAACCGCCGCCTGATATTCCGTACCGCCAGAAACCAGACGAACCAAACCTTCCTCTCCCTGGCCCAGGATCGTGCCAATGCGGTGGGCAGGAGACTTTAATTTTTCAATGGCTTCCTCTAAAATCTTGATTTTAAGCGCATACTGCTGGGAAGATTGCTGAGCTTGGAACAGGGCATCCCTGAGATCAAGAATCTTTTCCTGCAACTGGGGTTGATCCTGGGTTTCATTTAAAACCTGATCGATCAACTCTACGATATGGGTTGGATCTCCCATGAATAAATCCTTTATTTTTAGTGAGAACTCTCAATTGTATGAACAAAATTTTTTATAAATCAAGTCAATTTTCTCAAAGGTTTAGTAGAGAAAACCCTGCCATTATATTAGGATGAAGGCTTCTATAAATTATTGTCCGAAAAAACTTTCGCACAATTTTTCCATATCCTGACAGGGCTCGGCAAACCCCCTGACCGGATATGGCCAAAACCCTCACCTTAAACGTGAAAATAATTTCTGACAACAAATTTCTGCTCCTATGATCTCAGCGAAAAATAAAGTCTCTATCGAAAAGTGCATCATCAGTTTCAGCCACAACAAATATTCCACCCGCAAAGAAGCGGATGCTTTGAGCATCTCCAAGGCAGAACGTGAGATTGCCGCCGGGAAAATTGGCATCAGTCATCTTATCCAAAGAGCTGAAAATGATGACATCGACCAGTTGAAATTTCTTTTTTTGATTCGGGGAATTCCCATCATGTGTTACGCGCTGGGCAACCTGTTGAACTCCAGCTTGCGCGAAATCGTGGTCGTTGGCTCCGAAGAAGTCAAAAAAGTTATGGACTGTTTTCTGGATATTGTCGGCACCTGCGGAAAAACCATCCAGTTTGCCCAGGAAGATGCCCAACACCTCAACCTGGTTCATACGATGAACCTGGGCAGGGAACGGCTTTCCCTTTCATCTGATGAGCTGGTTCTCTTCCAACCCGGCGATCTGCCTTTCTTATATGATCTGGAAAAAGTATTGTCCTTCCCCGAAAACAAAAAACACAATCTGATACTTTGGCTGAATTCCCGGCAAAAGATGTTTCCGGATTTCGCAAAGAATCCAGATAGCGAGTTCGTCAAACGCAATTACCACTACCGGTCCCTCAATGATCAGGCAGGCGACCTGCAGGATCTTAAAGAACCCAATTTATATCCCATAAATTTTTCAATAATGGATTCGGATATCATTGACCACCTGCACTCTTCCCGTAAAGATGGAAAAATAATCGGTGCCGGCATTCAAACCGCCCTGAAAAACCCTCTGCGCCTGCTCAAAATTCTTCCTTATCTCATGTATCATCTGCGGACGTTTCGGCGAGATGTCCACCGCATCCGACCCGGCGACCCGTTTCAGTTCGGCATGTGCCAGAAAAATTTTCATAAAGGGGTCTCCCACTTGCTCGATACCCCCTTGACCACCACGGTGCATAACGATCCGGCTTTCGTTTCCGATGTCGATGCATTGGAAGATTGGGAAGATTTTGAGTCCCTCACCCATTATTCAGAAAAAACCCATGGCCAGGAGGGACTGGAAATTATCCACCCATTCGGAGAAAGCTTGACCCGGTTTCGTGAAGAGGGCATGCCTAAGTTGAGGGCAAAGATTCGCATGTATCAGGATTTTCCTTCCTACATCAATTCTATTTATGAAACGCTCAAGATGAGTTACATCCCCTTTGATAGGGATGGCCAATACATCTCGCCCAATGCAGAATCGAAAGAAGTGGAATTCGCATACCGCTGGTATAAACAAAAATGTGAATTGCTGAAAAAGACTGCCGCCCATGAAAACCAGCAACAGACCTAATTGGAAAGCCACGCTATCCACAAACCCAAGGCAAGCTTTCTGCCAACTGAAAATAACGCTATAATATAAGTTGCGGTTTTGTGTATAAAAATTCATCCCCCCTGACAAGCTGACGTCAAAATGCCAAATATGTGGCTGGAAAATAGTTTATTGAATCGAACCCGATTATCCGGGTTTATCCTTTTATCGCTGGGCATTCATTTTATAGTGGTGGTCGTGAACATGGTGACTCCTGCGCGAGAAGAAAAAATAAAGGGGCCTCCCCCTATCCAGGTGAGATATATCGAACCGGAAAAACCCATGGCCGCTAAAAGTGGTCGAATCATCGACACACCAAAGCCACCCAAAAAGACCGAGAAAGCCAGGACCAAAGAGTTGCTGGCAAAATTTGACAGCCGGGCTCATTCCAATGCCAACAAGAAAACTTCAAAAACTTATCAACGAAAAAAAACCGTAGTGCCAAAATCTAAAGGATCCATGGGTAGAACAGGAACCGCGCCTGCTCGAGAAAAGAGAATCGCACGCAAACCGAAAACGCGATCCATAATTGAGTCGAAAAAAAGGCCCTTACCGGAATCGGATATTGGAACAATTAAAACTGTTGCCAAGAAAAAACCCACAACATCCGCCGCCACTCCCAAAGCGGGAACAGGCAGTGTCTTGGCTCTTCTGGACGGATTTGATCCTGAAAAATTCGCATCGCTTGACACAGAATCCCTGGAAAACTCCGATGACGATGAACCGGTTTCTCTCGATACCACGGAAGTCAAATACGCCTCTTATTTTGCGAGGATCAAGCATCAGATCGAACGGGTCTGGATTTATCCTTCTGATGCGGCAAAACGCGGCATCAGCGGCGATCTCAATTTGACTTTCAGTATTTCCAAGGACCGGTCAGGCTATGAAATTCTGGATATGGCCGCGCTCAAGGCCGTGAAGGAAGCGGCTCCCTTTTACCCCTTCCCGGCAACCATTCAACGGGAAAAATTAACCATCCAGGCCAATTTCATTTACACTCCTAACCTTGAAACCATCGCTCCCTGATTTGTCGTCACCATGAATTCTCCCCATCTTGCAGTTATTTTGCTTTCTCCTCCTGATAGCGGGTATTCCCTTACCCTGGAAAATAAAATAGCAGGCGTTCCTGTATTCAAACGCTTGCTCCTCACTTTGCAAAGAGCGGGCATCAAGGAGTTTCTGGTTTTATCCCGCCAGTTGGATGAACGAGAAATAGAAATCCATCGAAAGGGTATCGAAAAGGATTCCCGATTTAAAGGCCTCCTGCACTGGCATGACCGCGCCGAATTCTTTGCCGCGCCGAACAAGGAGCAGGCCAACGCGCTCACCCCATCCCAACCTTTTCTACTGGTAAACGGGAATCTCGTCACACACCAGAAGGTAATTCGCCGTTTCATGGAATCCGCAAACAATAATAAACTGGATGAGATTATCTGTCTGGCACTGGACGCGGAAAAGCCCGGTGGACTGTATCTGCTTCCCCAAACTAAATTTTCCACATTGAGTCATCGCAACGGGTCAGAAAATGACGAAGGTAAAGCTGAACGCATTGTGTTGTCGGCCAACACCAATTTCTGGGTAGAAGTCCGGGACAATGTCTCCGCCATGGAGGCGGAAAGAAAGCTGCTTCGCTATGGCAAAAACCATTACCATCAGTTTATGGACATATGGGTCAATTCCCTGTTTTCCGTTCACATATCCGCCATGCTGGTCAAAACCCCCGTCACCCCTAATATGCTGAGCTTGTTCGGAATGTTTATAGGGTTCCTGTCTGGCTGGTGCTTCGCGCAGGGGAATTATCTCGGCGGTCTGGCGGGGGGGTTGTTGCTGGCCTTTACAGCTATTTGGGATTGTTGCGATGGAGATGTCGCACGGCTGAAATTCCTGGAATCTGATTTTGGCGAGAAACTCGACACCATTTGCGATAATCTCATCAATGTTTTTATCTTCACAGGAATGATGCTGGGTGTCGCAAAAACTCAGGGATGGGGGCCGGCCCTCATCCCCTTCACCATGCTGGCCACCGGCGGCGGACTGATTTTTGCTTTTATCTATTTCCCTAAAGGTGGCAAAGGAAGTTTTTTTAAAGAATCCAGGATGTATGACATCATCCAGACTCTGGCAAGCCGGAATTTTATATATGTCATTTTACTATTCGCCATAGGTGGACATCTGGATTGGTTTCTCTGGCTTGCAGGCATCGGCTCTCTCATCTTCGCGCTAATGCTTTTTATCGCTAGACGCCAGACCATTAAAACAGTACTTTCAGATCCTTAATGGTTTTTTATCTTATGAATGAAAATCCTTCCTCTCCCCAAACCGAGCCCCAAATTCAAACCGCCGTTTTATTACTGCCTGCAAAATCCGATTGCTATTGGCAAAATCTGGCAGAGGTGCCCTTCCTGCTCAGGAACACGCTCACCCTGCAGAGAGCCGGCATCAAAAAGCTGATGATCTGGAGCGAAAACACGGATGCCTTTCAGCAGAAGCTCAAGCAGGACCCGCGTATGAATCTGGATGTGGAATGGATAGTGGACAACGCCATCGGGCTTCACGACACGCATGTCATGGTCCTCGATGGGTCCACCCTGCTGGAAAAGGCAGAAATCGTGGAAGCGATGACTCCATCCACCCAATATCAAACCGACGGGTTTCATTTCTTTCCGGAGGTACTTAAAGAAAAAAATCTTATAAAAGTCATTCCGCCACGCGAATCATCACGTTTAATCAACAAAGAAGATTTTCGTGTAGCTGAAGAACGACTTTTAAAATCCGTAGGCCTGAGCAACGATAGCCTGATGGATCGGCTGATAACGCGATTCATTTCCAGGCAGTTGACCCGCGTGCTTTTAAAAACCTCCTTAACCCCTAACCAGATCACTTTCCTGAGCCTGTTGATCGGCCTTGGCTCTGCATGGTGCTTTTATCAGGGTACTTTTTTTTCAGGCATAACCGGCGCACTCCTGCTTTTGGTCTCCGCCTGGGTAGATTGTACCGATGGAGAAATTGCGCGTCTAAAGTTCATGGAAACATCCTGGGGTGCCCGGTTCGACATCTACTGCGATAACATCGTTCACTTTTCTGTCTTTTTCTCCATTGGCATGGGTTTGTTTTTTGCGACGGGGAACTCTCTATATATACTCTACGGAGGGCTGGCAGTTTTTGGCAGTCTGGTCGCGTTTATGATCCTGAGCGGTTCCATCATGAAAAAAAAGCAGGCGGCAGGACAGGGAAAAACCTCCGAAACCAATCTAACAGACCAACTCGCCAACCGGGACTTCATCTATTTCCTGCTGGTCATGGCCTGCATCGAAAGACTCGATATATTCATCCTTCTCACCGCAGTCGGGTCCAATATATTCGCCATCTACCTAATGTACAAGCGTAACCGCTGGACTCAATAAGCAATAGTTCGTTAAGCCGAGCCAACCCATTGCTAGCCTTTCACGCTATTGCTCGTTGCCTGCCTCGCTAGAGACGAAGAAGTCTCGGACTTTATCCAGCTGAGTTGTTATCGGGCAGGGGGGCAATGAAGCGATGAACTGTTTTCCATAACCACGCCGGCTCATACGGGAATCGAGAATGGAAACCACACCGGTGTCGGTCTTTTTTCGGATCAAGCGGCCGAATCCCTGTTTCAACTGAATGATCGCTCGGGGGATCTGGTAATGCCTGAACGGGTCGATATTCTGCTTTCGCAATTCCTCAATGCGGGCTTCCGTCAACGGTTCTTTGGGAACGTCAAATGGAAGTTTGGTGATGATAACACTTTGCAGCGCATCACCGGGCACATCCACCCCCTGCCAGAAGGAGTTGGTTCCGAAAATTACGGAAGGTTTCTCTTTGAATTTTTTTAGCATCAGGCCGGTGGGCATGTCTCCCTGCCGGATGAGTGGAAACTGGAACTGTAACTCGTCCAGCTTTTCATAAACCTGATTGAGGAGTGCGTAACTGGTAAACAAGATAAAGGTTTTGCCGCCGGAAACCGCCACCAGTTCCCGGCATCTGTTAGCAATACCTTCCACATAAACACCCGTTTCATCACCCGGCTCGGGGAGGTCGTCGGGAACATAGAGCAGTGCCTGGCGGGAATAATCGAAGGGTGCATCCAAAGACAACTCTTCATCCGGCTGAAAACCAATTCGCTCTTTAATAAAATCGAATCCCCTGGAAGTGGTCAGCGTGGCGGAGGTCATGACCACCCGGTCAATCTTATCGAACACCTGTGCTTGCAGTTCTTCCGCCACATGAATAGGAACCCCGCGCAAGACCACACGGGGGAAGCGTTTTCTTTTAGCGATTTCTATCCAGTAGACATAGCCTCGCATATGCTGATTGAGGATGGCTGACAGAGTGTTGTTGAACTCAAAACAACGCTCGGCTGCGGCAGACGCATCCACCCGGTCCTCTTCCGAGTGCAGTCCCGCTTCCAAAGATTTCAATCCTTCCCGTAGAGCTTCCAGCGGAACATACACACCGTTGTCGAGTACAGGTGGTTTATAAAACCGCAGGACCCGGTCGTCCTTGCCATACTCTTCCAGAAGGTGATTGAAAAAAGCATCGACCGCCTGGCGTACCGACATCGCCAGTTTGCGAAGATGAGGTACCGAATCGTGATCAATCCTGGCCAACAGCCCGCGTTTACTACGCGGATTATGAAGCCGGTCCAGGAAATAAAATAAATTGGAATTGGAAATTTCCAACCCCAGAAACTGGGTAGCCGCTTCTTCCAGGTTCTGTGCCTCGTCAAATACCACCGCGTCGAAAGCGGGAAGCACCGCTCCGGCGTTAGCAACATTGGCAAAAAACAAATGGTGGTTAACAATTAAAAGGTGCGCGCCGAACCATTTTTTCCGCGCCTTGAAATAAAAGCAGGACGAATGAGTTTCGCAGTTTTTCCCCAGACAAAGGTCTTTCTGCCTTCCCACCTCTTCCCACACCTGGGGAAAAACCTCAAAGGGGAGGTCGCTCCGGTACCCGGTCTCTGTCTCTCCGGCCCAGTTAAAAATGCCTTCCCATTGGTTTTCCTCGCTGGCCTGGGTGAACAACCCTGCCTGGGCCGACCGCTTCAACCTCCTGAGCGACAGATAGTTTTCGTTACCCATGCACAAGGCATAACGAAAATTAATCCCCAGCTTGTCGCGAAGGAAAGGGATATCGTGATTAAGAATCTGTTGCTGGAGGGTCTTGGTATAAGTCGAGATGACCACCTTCTTGTTGTTTTCCACCGCCCATAAAATAGCCGGGATGAGGTAGGCCAGGCTTTTTCCCGTTCCGGTTCCCGCCTCCACGATCAGGTGCCTGGCATTGCCAAACGCCTCTTCCACCGCATCTGCCATATGCATTTGCTGGGCGCGGTATTCGAACCCTTCCAACTGCGAAGACAGAGTTCCCTCTTTGCCTAGATAATTTTCCACCCGCTTTACTATCATGACTGTGCATGGTACGGGCACAATTTAAAAAGCGCAAAATTAAATTTTTGCTTCATTTAAAACCATCTTTCTTGTAATCAGGTTGAATTGTCCGACTGAATTCCTATATAGTATATAGAGCAAATTTAATCGGAGCTCCTATGAAAAGCCTCTCCCTCAGTATCGTTCTCACCCTGTTTTTTACATCCACTATTTGGGCCCAGGGCCCCGATGGAGCCAAACAACGAAAATTGCTACGAACCGCACAGTTGGTGCTGGAAGAAATTCAAAATTCCCCCGACAGCAAGATTCCCGGAAACCTGATCGCTAAGGCCAAAGCTATTATTGTCTTTCCCACCATGGTGAAAGCCGGTTTTTTTGTCGGTGCCCGATACGGTAAAGGAGTTGCCTCAATGCGAGCCAAAGAAACCGGGGAATGGGGGGCTCCCGCTTTTCTTTATACCGTTGGCGGAAGTTTCGGTTTTCAATTCGGCGCAGAAGCAATAGACCTGATCCTGCTCGTCATGACGCAAAGAGGACTGGAAGGACTGCTCAACGAAAAGTTCACGCTGGGAGGAGACATAGCGGTAGCGGCGGGTCCCGTTGGCCGTCATGCAGAAGCGTCCGCCGATGTTTTCATGCAGGGAGAAATTTATTCCTATTCCAGAAGCAAGGGCCTTTTTGGCGGAGTTTCCGTGAAAGGCACCATCATCACTTCCGATGTCGATGCCAATCTGGCTTATTATGGCAAACCTCTGACGGCAGAAAACATCCTGCTTTTCAATCAAACTGGAGAAATTCCTGAATCAGGAAAACAATTCATAAGAATTTTCAACCACCTGGCCCCCTACAAAAAAGGGAAATAGCATTTCGCTAATCTAGCACCGAAGCAAAAGGTATGTGTAACAGGTGGTGTCTGGGATGCCCAGTGAGTGGGAAGGCGGGCCCCAAAGAGTTTTTCTAAAGATTCAACACTTATTTAATATCCGCGACACAGCGAAAACCCATGGCTTCGGTCCGGTATTCGGGCCAGAGTGAGGTTCTTCGAGCCGAGCGCAGATACTCCCAACCGTTCAGCCATGACCCTCCCCGTGTCATCCGGTATAGACTGGGAAGGGGTCCGGGCGGATCCTTCCTGGGACTCTGCCGGTAATAGCTGAGGTTGAACCAGTCTTCTACCCATTCCGCCACGTTACCCGCCATGTCATGCAATCCGAAAGGGTTGGGCGGAAACGAGCCCACCGGCGCGGTCAACGCGAATCCATCA
>JYMV01052580.1_pt1 | contig 10204 bp, 9 predicted proteins | sample 338911 | NCBI WGS metagenome assembly JYMV01 (sample SAMN03354496, study PRJNA234377) | hydrothermal vent metagenome | biome: Deep sea; feature: Hydrothermal plumes at the Eastern Lau Spreading Center, Western Pacific Ocean; material: Seawater | place: Tonga | collected 2009 | depth 2000 m m
TTTCGTTCAACATTAATTCGTAATCTGTATAAGTTTGTTCAGCATCTTTTTTAAGTATATCTAGTATTTTATCAGCTTGCTTTCCATTAATCAGTTCTCCTCTTCCTTGCCTATTATTTTTTGATTGTGAAGCTAAATTTTCTTTAGATGGTAAATAAAATTCTTTATCTAATATTGAATACCTGGCAGAATATTCGTTAACGTTTGCAGTTCTGTGTCTAATCCACTGTCTTGCTACAAAGATTGGTAATTTTACGTGATATTTTATTTCACACATTTCAAAAGGAGTGCTATGACGATGTCTCATTAAATATTTTATTAAACCGCTATCTGTTGAAACTTTTTTGGTACCCTTTCCATAAGATACTCTAGCTGCTTGTACAATTGAACTATCATCTCCCATGTAATCGACCACCCTTACAAAACCATGGTCTAATACAGAAATAGCTTCGTAAAGTATTTTTTCAAGTCCAGCAGATGTCACTCTTTTTGTGACATTTTTTTGCGATTGTTGGTCGGCAATTTCTTGCTTTTGTTCTTTGGTCAATTTCATTTTGAATCAAATAAGTGATCTTTTAACAACTTTTATATTATTAATTTTTATTTTCCAACTATGTTAAATTTTTTGAGTATATAGAATATTGTAAAAGTAAATCATGTGAACAGAAATATACAACTTGTAATAGTAAACTTTTTTGTATTTGGGAAATTTTATTTTTGATAAAATTTATGGATCAATTTTGTCATAAGCTTAATATCGCTCTCTTTAATAAATTCATGAACTGGTAGAGATAATGAAGTGTTTGCCATTTTTTCTGCTAATGCTTTTTAGTTTGTCACAATAAATCCCGCTCCACCAGTAACTAATGATTTTATCATATTTTCTTTCTAATTAATTTTTATAATTATTACTATTTAATTCTTCTTTAGATAAAAAAGGATACATATCTTCAAGTTTTGTGGGTACGCTTTTTTTTCCAATTCGTTTATTTATTGCTTTTGGCATTTGCTCTTGGTTGTGATCAAGTATTAATTCACAAATAACTGCTTTGTTACCATTTAAAATTTTATTAATTTTACTTTTGAAGTTTTTACCATTTTGAATTTTTATATATTTTATTTTGTATGACTGAGCTATTTTTTTATAATCTGGAAAAGATAATCCACTTTTTGAATTTGATCCCATTATTCTACTATTAAAACCTAACTGTTGAGTTTGTTTTATAGTTAAATAACCTCCGTTATTATAGATAAAAATCTTAATTGGTAATTTATTGTGCATTACCGTAGCTAATTCCTGACTATTCATTTGAAAGCCACCATCTCCAGCTAAACATATTATTCTTTTTCTCTTTATTGCATAACATGCACCTATCGCAGCTGGCAGACCCCAACCCATAGGGGCGTGTCCCGAATTTGTATAAAGTTTTTGACCTCTTTTGATTTTAAAAGCTTGGTGGGTACCAACAAATGATAATCCCATATCGGTTACTACTACATCTTTATTATTCAATACATCTGATAGCATATCAACAAAATGATAAGAATTTATAGATTTTTTTTGTTTTTTAAATTTTTCTAAAACAATTGGGTATTTTCTTCTAACTTTTTTACAATAGCTTAACCAATTATTTGATAAACTAATTTTTTCTGGCAGGTACTTTAGAAAAGTTTTAAGAAAATAAGCTGCGTCACAATTTATCTTTTCTTCTAGTTTTACTCTACTAAGGTTAGTTTCTTTTTTATCTATATCTACCATTATTTTTTTTGCCTTTCGCGCAAAATCTTTGGAATTGTAACCTGTGACCATAAAAGGTAATCGTGTTCCAACGGAAATATACAAATTACAATTTTGTATTATAAAATTGCTTCCTCTTTCGGCAAAAGCGCCCGGTCTTCCGATGTATGAAGGATGGTTAGATTCAATTAAATCAGATGCATTCCAAGTTAAAGCAAAAGGAATATGGTGTTTGTCAATTATTTTTCTTAAATATTTTTCTCCATTAGATATTTTAACTCCATGACCAATATGTAATACAGGCCTATCGTATTTTAAAAATAATTCTGCAACTTTTTTAATTTTTTTATCAAGTTTAGAGTTTTTGTTAATTTTATTAGTAGGATAGTAACCTTTTAAACTCTTTTCATTAATTTGTGCATTTTGAATATTTGCTGGTATATCTATCCACACAGGACCTGGTCTTCCCTCGGAGCAAAGATGATATGCTTTTTCTAAATGATATCTAATTTCATTTGGTTGCTTAACCATAACAGCATACTTAGTAAAAGGTTTAACCATATTAACTATATCAAATTCTTGTACTCCAATCTGTCTTAGTCCTGACTGATCTATTGTTTGATTCAAATATACTTGTCCTGAAATAAATATAGATGGCACAGAATCAATCCAGCAACATGCAACACCTGAAGTAGTATTTGTTCCCCCAGGACCGGTAGTTACAATTGCTGCGCCTGGTTTATTTTTGGCTCTTGTGTAGCTTTCAGTGGCATACGCTACTGCTTGCTCATGATGGCATGCAACATATTTTAATTTTTTGGCTTTATATAAAGCGTCACATAAAAAAATTGATCCTCCCCCACTTACAGTAAAAACTGTATCAATTTTTTTTTTTTCTAAAAATTCAATAACAAAATCTGCCAATCTCATATTTTAATTATGTTTATATTGAAATTTATTTATATCTCTAATTTTTCTACTACTTTGTTTTTTTTTCGATACACTAAGTATTGTTAATTGTTTTTTAATTTTAAACACGTCAGATAATATCTTTAATGTACTAGTTTTAACAATTTCACCACAACAAATTACATTTAAACCATTATTATCAACAATTTTACCATCTAAAATAACAGATGTTGCCATAGGATCTTTTTTGTCCAAATTTTTCAAGTTTTTTTTAACTTCAAGCGTAATTTCTAAATTATTAAATCTATATTTTTGTTTTTTTCCTAACTTAGGCTTTTTAAATTTTATAAAGTTTGACGGGAGAGTTTTTGTAAATTTTTTTCCTTCGTAAAGTTTAGACTGTCTACCATAATCATCTTTAAATCTTACTAGGTCGTTTTTATTAAAAGGGGTTTCAAATTCTAACGCACAAACTCCTTCTTTTGAAATAGCTTTTATAGAATGAAATAATCCTGGTCTGAACACAAGTCTTGATAAAGGTCCACAATACTTTTTGTTTTCTTTGTATATACCTACTTGGATTAAAGCTTTGCCGCTAAGAATTATAAATCCAGTTTTTTTATTTGGATGACAATGCAGTGATGTTTTGTGTCTATGATTAATTTTTAAAAAAGTTATGGCAATGCGATTTGAGTCACTATATACAACATGTTCATTGCCCCAAGGTTTATAAACCACTTTGTCACTATAAAAATTATTTTTTTTTTTCATTAAAAGAACTTATGATTGCGGGTAATTATTGTGTATTTACTCATACTCCCAAAGATTTTGACTATGAAAAATAATAGTCACCTTTAAATTTTATTATTTTTCTACTAGTATTGCTGACCTCATTATGTTTTATTAAATTTAATTTTTAAAAAAATTACTAACCTAGCTAACTATTCATCTTTTTTTTATTGAAAGTAATTTATAATAATAAATTAAAAAGAACAATTGTTAGTTTGACAATATACACGTCATTTAATATTAATGTCGATTATATGCAGGTAATATTAAATTATTTAGCTTTTCTTTTAATATTTTTTTCTCTACAAATTTTTTTATTTAGATTTTTAAGAATTAATATAAATAAACCTTCTATAATTTTTTTTTTTATTATTATTTCTGTGATCATCGGATTTTATTCATTTTCAATAGAATTAGTGTTAAATTTAATAATTATAAATTTAACAATAATATGTTTTTACACACTAGTTCCTGCGATAATAAACTATGGACCAGGTTTAGAAATTATTGATTTAATTGCAAATAAAAAAATTAATAAAAAAAATATTTTAAAAAAATATTTTTTAAAAGGTAAAGTAAGTAAATCAGTTGAAAAAAGATTACAAATTAATATTTCTTCTAATCTAATTAAATTAGATAAAGGAAAATTTGTATTGACAAAAAATACTAAAAATATGCTTATTATTTTTAGAATAATTAAAAAATTTTACAGAATAAAATCAGATGCTTACTAAACTTAATATTTTAGTTATTTTTTTACCTTTTATGTTTGTTTTTGTCTCAAGTATTTTGTTCTTAATTTTTCAAATATTTTCTAATAAAAATTACCTATTAAATTTAATAGTTTCTTTTTTTATTATATTTTGTTTAATTCTTGTCATAACTTATAAAGTTAGTTCCAATATTACCGATAGAGAAGTTTTTTATTTAATATTCACTTACATATGTACTTTTTATCTTTTTATGTGCCTTATCCAATCTCAGATAAGCAGTTTGCAATTAACAATATTGAGAATGATTTATTTATATCCGGGGGTTAGTAAAAGAGAAATATTAAAAAAATACAATGCTAATAATATTTTTAAAGAAAGAATTAAAAGATTAGAATCTGGAGGAATAATTTATAAAAAAAACTCATCCTTTTTTATAAAAAATAATAAAATTATATTATATTTAAATTTTACTAAGATTTTAAGAAAAATATTTAATGCTCAAAATTAATTTTCACGTTCTTTGATACATATAAATTTTTCAGTTATATTAGCATTATTTTTAATTAAACTAAGCAGATTATCAGTAATGTCTATAGATTTTAAAAGCTGGCAAATAATTTATAAGATGGGTAAAGTCTAGAAGTCTGTTTAATTAATTAAATCAATTAACACTATTGTTTAAAAAAAAAATTTCTAATTACAGAAGCAAAAAGTAAAAGACTAATAAAAGCAATTATTGGTATATAAATTTCGGGAGAAGACAAAACAGTAAAAAAACTAAGATCTTCATTTTTGTCTATGACTTCTTCAATCCCACTTCCAAGAGCTACTGAAACAAACATTGAAGGCATACAACCGAATAAAGTTGCAACAAGATAGTTTTTTATACGCATATTAAATAAAATTGGAAGAACGTTTGCTAAAGTAAAAGGTATACCTCCTAAAAATCTTAAAATCATAAAGTAAAGAATATCATTTTTAACAAACAGCTCTTTTAGCTTATAAAATTTTGGCACTAATTTCTGTTTAATAAAGTTTCGAAAGAAAAAATTAGCTAATATATATAAAAGTGTTGCGCCTATAGTTATGCCTGTTACTACAATTATTGTTCCCCACCACTTGCCAAAAACAAAACCTGAAAAAATTAACAAAGGTAGAACAAAACCTAAAAACAATATCCAAATAATTGAAAAAATAAAAAAAATAATAGCCAGAAAAAAGAAATTTTCATTTTTATATTTAAAAATAATATCTTTGTTTGATCTAATAAAATCGTAATTTGTTAAATCCTTAAAATCAACAGAAGAAAATAAAAAATATAAACCAATTAAAAATATAACTAAATATGTTACTCCAACTATAATTTTTAAATTAAAAGAGTTTATATTCATAAATTATTTTTAATTTCTCTTAATAAATTATATTTTTTTTTTACAAATCGTAAATTTGATCTTTTTGCCGCAATCAAATCTGAATTACTATCACCTATCATAAGGCTTTTACCTATATCGACATTCCATTTTTTTACTGCCTTAACTATCATTCCTGGATTGGGTTTTCTTAAATAACTATCTTTTCTATATTTTTTATTTCCATATTTTGGGTGGTATGGGCAATAAAAAAAGTCATGAATTTTACATTTTGAAACTTTGAGTTCTTTATTGATAGTTTTGTGTAATTTAACTATATCCCTTTCAGAATATAAACCCCTGGCAACGCCTGACTGGTTTGTAATAACTATTATTTTATATTTATTATCGTAAGCATATTTAATAGCTTTTTTTACATTCTTAAGCCAAATAAACTTTTGCGTTGAATAAACATAACCAATCTTTTTATTAATTACCCCATCCCTGTCTAAAAATAATGCTTTGTTTTTAATCGCCATAAAAACTATAATATCTTATATAAAAATATTTCATTTGAACCGTTACATTCACTACAAACCTTCTCTAATTCATTATTTTCAATTGGAAATTTAGAAATAACATAGTCCGCGCCTATTTTTTTTGCTGCCTGAAAATTTAACATTATATTATTCTGATTATTGTAGAAAGCATAAACTCTACTACCCCAAGAATCATAGTAATTTTTAAGAACAGTATTTTTTTCTAATTCTTTTTCAATAATTTTTCTAAACTTAAACTTATAGCTCAATGGATATATATTATGATAACCATCGATAACTTTAATATCGTTCATTACAGCAATCATAGGATCTAAACCAACAGACATCACTCTTTGATTTTTTACAATATTTTTTATAAATAAATAATCATCAAATTTATAATAATTATCAAATGTTTTGCTGACTGAATTTTTAAAATCTATTTTTTTACTATGATAATTTTTTTTACTAAAAATAATTCCAAAAAACTCATTATATTTTGTATTTAAAAGAGCACTTTTTGCTCTATTGTATTCTTTTAAATTCATATTTGCTTTTAAAAAAGATTCTCCAATTATTGGTAAAGGAGTTTTTAATTGCATAGATAGTATTGAAAGGAAAGTGATCAAATACAAAAATTTTTTAAATTTTATATTTTTTAGACTAAGAATAAATAAAACGAACAATAAAGTGAATGTAACTGGTATTATTCTATCTAATCTTTCAAAACTAAATCCTTTAAATATGTCTAATATACCAATTAAAATATTGTCTATAATATTGTGATGTACTAAGGATCTTAAAATTAAGATAAAAATAATAAAAAAAGATAACATCCTGACATTTTTTTGTTTAGAAAAAAAAGATAAAAAGAATACAATCACAGTTAGAATTGTTAGTGGTGCGTTAAAAATAAATAGAATATTTGTAGGGTCTCCATAAGTAAAAAAATTTTGAAAAGATTCAGCAAAAAGTGAAATTATATTATTTCCAAAACTCCCAGAACTCCACAAGGAATCAAAAGACGATCTATGTGTGGGATCAAACAAAATCGATCCCATTACTAAATGTATATTTGATAATATTAAAGCTATGATAATTGTTGAGAAAACTTGAAAATATATTTTTAAATTTTTTCTTTCACTTTCACTTTTTAGGATAAATGACAAAGGTATTAACAAAATAATAGAGAAAAAATCTTGAATTAGTGAACTATTTAAACCTATTAAAAATAAAAAAAGGTAATGTTTTTTGTTTAGTAAATTTTTATTTAGCAAAAGATATAATATGTATGGCAAAAGAACCAACCCTAGACCAAGGGGTAGGTGGGTATTAGCAATTGTTGAATATAGAATTCCTCCTAAGGCACTATTAAATTTTGTGTTACCTAATGATTTAGCAAGCAAATAAAAAGAGAAATATGCAAATAATTTTTTTGAAATTTCATCTGAAAAATAAAAAAGTTTATCATTTAAAAAATAATGTAGAATATTCGTTGGATAAAATATTTCTTCAAGATAATACCATTTTATTGTGCCAGATAAAAAATAGCTTATACTCTCAAAGTCTCCTCTATAAATTTTAGAAATTATATGATCATAAACAAATCCACCATCAAGATTATCGAAGGGATTAACAACTACCTGTCCAATGACAATTAATGGCACTACATAATGAATAGCTAATAAGGATATAAAAAATAGATGGATGTAATTTTTATTATATAATAAGTTCACTTAAATAGATATTTAATCAATATTATCCTGCTAGACTGGTAATTAATGTATAGAACACAGAATTATTTTATTGAATTTTTTGTTATCATGCAGCCATTGAACAGTTGCCAAAGCATTTGACATCATTGGTTCTGGAATAACTGTTTCGATAACTAAATTATTCCTTTCTGCATAGTTATTCATTATCATGTTCTGCCCATTACTTGGGATCTTAAATGGTCCTATATTCAAATCTGTTGTAAACGAGCTGAATAAAAAAAAGTAATTACTTACCAATCATTTTAAGAGTATTAATTCTAAAAAATTTATTGTTATATTTTACTTTATTTTTATAAAATTTTTCTTCAATTTCTTTAATCGCATCATTAATATTTCTATCTTTTTTAAACCCAATTTTTAATAATCTATTAGAGTTTTGTCGGTAAGATCTAGGATCATTACTTGCTTGTACTAATATTTTAGACTTTACTTTAATTATTTTATTAATAGTTTTTGCAATATTAAGTATTGATATGTTTTCAAATCCAACATTAAAAATTGTTTGATCGATAGTTTTATTTTTTTTAATTTTTCTATTAATAAAAAATTTATAGGCTTTAATCATATCAGCCATATGCAGGTTTGGTCTAATTTGTTTTCCACCAAATACTTTTATTTGTTTATTCTTTAATGCCCCAAAAGTCAAAGCATTAACCGTAACATCTAGTCTCATTGATGGAGAGTATCCACAAACTGTTGCAGGCCTTAAAATTACAAGATCAATATATTTTTTGTAACTTAAAAGTAATCTTTCACCTATTATTTTTGACTTGTTGTATTCTGAAACTGGTTCAAGACTTAAGTTTTCAGTCACTTTTTTTTCTTTTTTGATTCCATATACGCTGCCAGAAGAAGCAAAAATAAACTTTTTAACTTTTTTTTTAATTGCAATATTAATCAACTTATAAGTTGCAAGAACGTTAACATCCCAGGTTAAGCCAGCATCTAGCTCTGCAGCTGGATCATTTGCAATTGAAGCAAGATGTAAAATGCAATCTATTTTTTCTAAATCTTTTTCAACAATATTTCTTATATCCTTTTTTAGTATCTTTAGATTTTTATTTTTCTTTAAGTGGTCACCAAACCAAAATGTATCAATGACTCTAACTTTATAGCCCTCTTCAAGTAAGTTTCTAACTAGATTGGTTCCAATATATCCACCACCACCAGTAACTAAAATATTTTTTATTTTATGATTCATTGTAAAATTGTTTAATTTTTTTGATAATAAAATCAACCTCTCTTTTTTTAAGATAAGGATTAATGGGAAGGCTTAAAATTTTATTACTATAAAATTCAGTTTTAGGTAATTTAATAGTTCCATATTGTTTTTTAAATGCTTTCTGGCGATGTATAGGTATTGGGTAGTGTATTGCTGTATCTATTCCATTTTTCTTAAGATAGTTTTTTAGTTTATTTCTATATTTAACTTTAATTATATATTGATGAAACGAAGGATTAGAAATATTTAAATCATACTCTGGAATTTCAACTAAATTTTTAAGATTTCTACTATAATGTTTTGCTATATTTAATTGAATCTTATTCCATTTATCAATTTTTTTTAGCATTATGTTTCCAAATCCTGCCTGCAAATTATCCAATCTACTATTTGTTCCCCAAATTAAAGATTCATTTCTATTTTTTAATCCATGATTTCTCATTAGCATAATTTTTTTATATAATTTTGTATCATTAGTAACAATCAAACCACCATCACCAAATACATGAAAACTTTTTCTTGGATGTAAACTGAATACTCCTACCTTGCCTATGGTTCCTAAGTACTGATTATAATATTTAATTCCAAATGCATGCGCAGCATCTTCAAGCAGAATTAATTTATGTTTTTTGCATATTTTTTTCAAAGCTTTTAAGTTTGCAGGTATGCCTGATAAGTGAACTGGCATTATAGCTTTTGTTTTTTTGGAAATTTTTTTTTCTATCAATGCAGGATCAATATTTAGATCATTTTTAATATCAACAAGAATTGGTTTACATCCACTCATAACAATTGCACCACAGGTTGCTATAAAAGAATTAGAGACAGTAATTATTTCATCACCTTTTTTGAAGTTTAGTGCTTTTAAAAGCATAATCATACCTTCTGTCCAATTCCCAACACCAACTACATGTTTTACATTAAGATAATTTTCAATGTTTTTCTCAAATTGATAAAGTTCATTACCCAAAACGTATTCACCTTTGTTTCCTAAATGAACAAATTTTTTTATTAATTCTTTTTTTAATAATTTAAATTCTTGTGGAAAATTTGTAAAATTTATCTTCATTAATTATAAAATTCTAAAACTTTTTTAATTATAAAATCTAAGTCTTTTTTTTTTATAAACTCATGTATTGGAATAGATATTACTTGTCTAGAAAGGTTTTC
>JYMV01011718.1_pt1 | contig 10203 bp, 7 predicted proteins | sample 338911 | NCBI WGS metagenome assembly JYMV01 (sample SAMN03354496, study PRJNA234377) | hydrothermal vent metagenome | biome: Deep sea; feature: Hydrothermal plumes at the Eastern Lau Spreading Center, Western Pacific Ocean; material: Seawater | place: Tonga | collected 2009 | depth 2000 m m
ATAGTTTACCACGCAACACCCTAATCCAATTATCCAAAAAGCCATATATTCAATACCTTCATTAAGATTTTCTCGAACGCCTTGTTCAGAAATTGCATTTTCAATTTTTGGCTCATCCAACAAATCTCTTCTGTTTATTTTTATCTTGTTAAATTTATTAAGTTGATTTGGCCCTTTAAAATTTTTTTCAAAAATATTTTTTACAGGCTCAACTAAACTTGGATGAGCTACCCATGCCCCATCATTTCCTTGGTTCAGTTCTCTTTCTTTGTCTTTTTTTACTCCTGCAAGAGCTTTTTCATTTATTTCTGTAGGATTTGATTTTGCAATAACTTGTGCTGACATACCTCCCATTCCAAATGCTCTTCTTTTATGGCAAGTATCAACGAGTAATTTATTATAATTTGACAAAAATGGGACAAACATGGTTACTTTTGATCTATCTGGCAAGATAACCTTTTTGGTGTTTCGAAATACTTTTTGGTATGAAAAAAGATAATCCCATCTTCCTGCATTTAAACCAACTATATGATCTTTGAGCTCCCATAAAAATTCATTCATTTGAAATACAGCATTAATTGTTTCAATAAGAACAGTAACTTTAACCGTTCCAATCTCCAAATTTAATTTTTTTTCACAGAATGAAATTACATCATTAAGCAATCTGCATTCGAGATAGTGTTCTAGTTTTGGTAAGTAAAAGTAAGGACCACTTCCATTTTCAATAAGTTTTTTGGCATTATGAAATAATGAAAGACCTAAATCAAAAAAAGTTCCGGATATTCTTTCATTGTTTACGGTCACATTTTTTTCATCTAGATGTAGTCCTCTGGGCCTAATAATAAGCACAGCTGTTTTTTCATTTAATTTATATTCTTTTCCACTTTCTGGCTCTGTAAAATCGATTGTTTTATTTATTGCGTTTTTTATATTTAGTTGTCCTTGCATCAAGTTATCAAAAGTAGGTGTTAAGGAATCCTCAAAATCTGTCATGTAACAATCTGCTCCTGAATTTAATGCGGATATAAGCATTTTTTTTGGCACAGGAGGACCGGTGATTTCAACTTGTCTTTTTAATAGATCTTGGGGAATATTTTTTATTTTCCAATCAGCATCTCTAATTTTTTTAGTTTCATTCAAAAAATCCAATTTATGGCCATTATCAATAGCCGTTTGCCTTTTTTTTCTTTCATTTAATAATTTCAATCTTGTATTATTGAACTGCTTATGGATTTTTTGGATAAATTGTAGGGCTTCGTCAGATACAATTTCACCATATCTAGACAAATTTTTGCCATTAATTTTTATACCTTTATCCATTACTATAATATTTATATATATATATAATTAATCAAGTATTATCTAATTAGTTAAATGAAAAATTATTTAGAATTTGAACGAGACATAAAAGTTTTAGAGGAAGAACTAGAAAAATTAAAAGATCCCTTTAACCGTGAGGGATTATCTGAAATAGATACCGATAAGATATCGAAAATACAAAGTGAAATTGACTTAAAGTTAAAATCGTCATATGCAAATTTAAATGAATGGCAAAAAACTCAGGTTGCAAGACATGAGGAAAGGCCGAAAGCAAAATTTTTTATAGAAAATTTATTTACTAATTTTGTTAATTTATCTGGTGACAGAAAATTTGCTGAAGATGAGTCTGTTATTACGGGATTTGCTCTTTTTGAAGGCAAATCGGTTTTAGTTATAGGTCAAGAAAAGGGAGATGATCTTGATAGTCGACTCAAGAGAAACTTTGGAATGATGAGACCAGAGGGCTACAGAAAGTGTATTCGATTAATGAAGCTTGCAAATAAATTTAATATTCCAATCATATCATTTATTGATACACCAGGAGCATATCCTGGTATTGGTGCAGAGCAAAGAGGACAGGCAGAAGCGATTGCAAGTTCTATAGAATGTTGCATGTCTTTAAAGGTTCCAATTATTTCAATTATTATTGGAGAAGGTGGCTCGGGAGGTGCAATTGCTTTAGCTTCTGCAAATAAAGTGTTGATGCTTGAGAATGCTATTTATTCTGTCATTTCTCCAGAAGGATGTGCATCAATATTATGGAGAGATCCAAGTAAATTCTTAGAGGCGGCCAAAGCCATGAAGTTGACTGCAAACGAACTTTTAAAAATTGGTATTATAGATGAAATGTTACGAGAACCTCTAGGCGGAGCGCACAGAAATAAAGAACAAATTGTTTCCTTGGTTAAAATATCATTGCAAAAATATTTAAAAGAATTTGACAACCTGGCAGGAGAAGAAATATTAGAACAGAGAAAGCAAAAGTTTTTAAATATAGGGAAACAAAAAAGCTTTACTGTCTTTTCAAGAGACGAAGGTAGTTTGTTGGAAAGATATAATTTTTTGACGTTGTTTAAAAAAATTATTCTAAAACATAAAAATGTACTGATTGTCAGCTTTTTATTATTGTTTCTAGTGGTTATATTTTTAAGTTAAAATTTATAATGCTCCACAGCAATGTTTATATTTTTTTCCCGTAGCAGGACATTTTTCATTTCTAGGTATTTTTTCGTTTTTCCTAATTTTTAACAAGCAATTTGGGTTATTTGGTAAACTCTTCTTATTAGTGTTTAAATTTTCAGTTACCCTGTCCTCTTGAGGAACAACTTCGAGATTATTTAAAAAAGTAATAAAATCGATTTTGATTTTATTAAGCAAATCTTCAAATAATTTAAATGCTTCTCTTTTAAATTCTTCCAAAGGATCTTTTTGCGCATAACCTCTTAAACCCACTACCATTCTTAAATGTTCCAAGTATTGCAAATGAGATCTCCATAAAAAATCAACTGTTTGTAAGAATATTCTTTTTTCAAGCTCTAAATTAGACGCTTCTTTAAGTAGTTTAATTCTTTTGCTTCTACGTTCATAAAATTTTTTTTTAATAATATCTTCAAACTCTTTATTTTTTAAATTTGTAATATTTTTAAATTCTTTGTCTTCGAACGATCGGCCCAGTATAGGCTTAATTTTAGTTCTAAAAGCGTCAATTTGATTTTCTCTTTCATAAATTACTTTTTCATTTGAAAAATTTCTGACCAAATCTTCTAAAAATGAGTTTATTACTTCATTAATTTGGTTTGATTTTAGGATTTCCTTTCTTTGTTCAAAAATAACTTGTCTTTGATCATTCATAACATCGTCGAATTTTAATAAAGTTTTTCTTATATCAAAATTTCTAGCCTCAACTCTCTGTTGTGCCCTTTCTAAGGCTTTATTTATCCATGGATGGTCAATCGATTCTCCTTCTTTTAGTCCAAATTTTTTCATTATTCCGTCTATAGATTCAGATCCAAAAATTCTCATCAAATCATCCTCTAAACTTATATAAAATATAGATTTGCCCGGATCACCCTGCCTTCCCGATCGTCCTCTCAATTGATTATCAATTCTTCTGCTTTCATGTCTTTCAGTTCCAATAACAAATAGAGCTCCTTTTTTTATAACTTCATTTTTTTCCTGTAAGATTAAGTTTTTTTGGTTGCTTAATTCTTTTTTAGTTAGATGACTTTGACTTCCGCCTAGTTGAATGTCGACTCCACGACCTGCCATGTTAGTGGCTACTGTGATGACACCCAATTTGCCTGCTTCAGCGATGATTTGAGCTTCTTGTTCGTGGTGTTTGGCATTTAATACGTTGTGAGATATTTTTTTTTTTTTAAGCAAAAGTGAAATTTTTTCAGACTTTTCTATACTAGTTGTTCCAACCAAAGCAGGTTGATTATTTTTGTTACAATTTTCTATTTTTTCAATTATGGCATTGTATTTTTCTTTTTCAGTTCTAAAAATTTGATCATTTAAATCAGTTCTTATCATTGGTTTATTTGTTGGTATTGCAACTGTCTTAAGATTATAAATGTCATAAAATTCTTCAGCTTCAGTTAGTGCAGTTCCTGTCATGCCGGATAATTTTTTATAAAGTCTAAAATAATTTTGATAGGTAATAGAAGCTAGTGTTTGATTTTCACTTTGAATTTCTACTTTTTCTTTTGCTTCTAAAGCTTGGTGTAGTCCATCAGAAAACCTTCTTCCCTCAAGCACCCTTCCTGTGAATTCGTCAATTATTTGCACTTTGTTATCTCTGACAATGTAGTCAATATCTTGTGAAAATAATAAATTTGCTCTTAAGGCTTGATTAATATGATGAACTAAATTGATATTTTGAGGATCATAAAAGTTATTGTTTTTAAGAATTCCATATGTTTGTGAGAGTTTTTCAATTTTATCTATACCTTTTTCCGAAAGCATAACATTTTTATCTTTTTCATCCAATTCATAATCATATTTTTCGAGTTGTTTGATAAATTTATTACTTACGAAATATTGGTCTGATTTATCTTCTGTTGCACCAGAAATTATAAGAGGTGTTCTAGCTTCGTCTATAAGAATACTATCTACCTCATCTACAATACAAAAAAAATGATCTCTTTGTACCATTTGATCGATGTTATATTTCATATTATCTCTCAAATAGTCAAAACCAAATTCGTTATTGGTTCCATAAGTTACATTACAGTTATAATTTTTTTTTCTAGTTATATCGTCCATTTCATTTGTAATACACCCAACAGATAAACCCAAAAAATTGTATACTTGACCCATCCACGCGGAATCTCTTTTTGCTAAGTAATCATTTACTGTTACAACGTGAACCCCTTTACCCGTTAGTGCATTTAAATAAACCGGTAGTGTTGATACTAAAGTTTTACCTTCTCCAGTTTTCATTTCGGCAATTTTACCCTGATGAAGAATAATACCGCCCATTAATTGTACGTCATAATGGCGTTCACCTAAGGTTCTATTTGCAGCTTCTCTAACACATGCAAATGTCTCTGGAATTAAATCTTCCAGTTTCATCCCATTTTGAATTTTTGATCTAAGTTCAGCCGTTTTTGCCGGAAAGCTTTCATTAGACATTTCTTTGATTTTTGGCTCCCAGTCATTAATTTTTTTTATGGTTGATTTTAAAGAATCAAGCTCTCTTTCGCTTGAATTTTTAATAAATTTACTGATTATCTTACCAATGTTTAGCATAAATATTTATATTTTTTTTTGCAAAGTAGTATAAAATATATTAGTTCAATTAAGACTTATATAATCAATAATAACAAATTTTAAATATTAATGACTGTAAACTTGAAAAATTTTCTTAATCCAAAAATTAAGATGTCAAAAATGGGTGAATTTCAAGAATTACAACCTATTGAAGGAATGGAAATGTCCTCTGTATCCGCAGATCTTTATGGAGATGGAAGAGATGACCTTTCTCTATTTTATTTTAAAGATGGAGCTAATTTTGCCGCAATATATACAACATCTAAGGTTACTTCGGCTAGTATTAATTGGAACTTAAAAATCAAAAGACATTTTGTAAAGGGACTTTTGGTAAATACAAAAAATGCAAATACTTTTACTGGTATAAAAGGTGCTCAAGGATTAAAAGAAATTGCACACACTTTATCAAAAGCTCTAACTCTAAAATCTTCTCAATCTCCCAAAGGAGTAACTGATGTAGTAAAAATAACGGACTTACTATTTGCGTCAACTGGAGTAATTGGCGAAGATTTTCCCTCAACAAAAATAAAAAATAATATTTCTGAACTAGTAAAAAAATTGAGGACTGAACAGAATAAATTTGTTTGGTTTAAAACTGCAAGCGCAATAATGACAACTGACACAAGACCAAAACTTGCTTACGAAGAATGTAAAATAGGTAACAAGCTAGTTAAAATTTCTGGAATTGCAAAAGGTTCAGGAATGATTGCGCCCAATATGGCCACGATGCTATCATTTATATTTACTGACGCAAATATACCTTCCATATTTTTGAGGGCCATTTTGAAAAAGGTAGCTGCAACAACATTTAATTCTATAACTGTAGATAGTGACACTTCAACGAATGATATGGTTGGTATTTTTGCAACTGGTAAAGCAAAAAGTTTAAAAATATACAATGTTTTAGATCCTAAACTACAAGATTTTGAAGAAGCTTTACACAGATTATCATTAAATCTTGCAAAACAAATTGTAGTAGATGGAGAGGGAGCAAAAAAATTTATTACAATAAATGTAATTGGAGCGAGATCAATGACCATGGCAAAAAACATTGGCTTTTCAATTGCTAATTCTCCTTTATTCAAAACTGCAATTGCGGGCGAGGATCCAAACTGGGGAAGGATTGTTATGGCAATCGGAAAATCTGGAGAGAATATCGTTCCGAATAAAATACAAATAAAAATTGGAGACTATTTAATTGTTGAACAAAGTAAAATGGCTAAAGATTACAAGGAAAAGGATATAAAGCAGTATTTGAAATGGGATTCAGTCAATATTCAGGTCAATTTAAATATTGGAAATGCTTCATATACAGTTTACACATGTGATTTCACGCATGGCTATATAGATATAAATGCTGATTATAGCAATTAATACTTGTTTTTTTTAACTAAAATTAAATAATATAGTTGTTAATGATAAAATATAATTTGATATGCAGGTGCGGGGAAGCATTTGAAAGCTGGTTTTCAAGTTCAAATGAATATGATGTATTGAGAAAAAAAAAACTTATCAATTGTATTTATTGTAATAATACTTCAATTAAAAAATCAGTTATGGCTCCAAACTTGTTTAGTAAGTCAAATAAAATTATTACAATAACCAAATTAGAAAAAAAAATAAAAAAAGAACTACTAAATTTCAGACGATATATAGAAAAAAATTGTAAGAATGTTGGCAATAACTTTTCTCAAGAAGCAAGAAGAATCCATTATGATAAAAAAACGTCGAAAGGTATTTATGGAAAAGCCTCAGCAGAGGAAACTAACGAGTTAATAGAAGAAGGTATAGATGTTGCTACCATACCTTGGATTGATAAGTTAGAGAACTAATTCCTTAAAAAAGTAGAAATATAATTTACGGATGAGTCAGTACTTTTCTGCCATTTTTTCGAAAATAAATTAAATTTCATTCCGACCACTTCATCCATAGTAAAGTTATTTCTGGTAGCTATGGTTTTTAATTTGTGTGGTGTTAAAAATTTCTCCCAATCATGAGTACCAATCGGTAACCATTTCAAAATATACTCGGCCCCTAAGATTGCAAAAAGGTATGATTTTAAATTTTTATTTATTGTAGCTACAAGCATAATTCCATTTTTTTCAGTCAAGTTTGAACAACTTTGAATAAATAAATTCACATTTGAAACATGTTCAACAACTTCCATATTCAAAATTACATTAAATTTATTTTCAAATTTCAAATTTTCAGGTGAGCAATTTATGTAGTTTATATCTAAATTCATTTCTTTGGCATGCAATCTTGCAACTTCAACATTGTTTTTTGACGGGTCTATTCCTGTTACTATTGCCCCTAGTCTTTTTAAGGGTTCACACAGCAACCCTCCACCACAACCAATATCTAAAATACTTATATTTTTTAGTGGTTCTTGATTTGCGGCATCAAGTTTAAAGTGAGAAATTAGTTTTTCTTTAATAAATTTAATTCTAGCAGGATTGAAAAGATGTAAAGGCTTAAACTTTCCATTTGGATTCCACCAATCATTGGCAAACTTTGAAAATTTTTCTATTTCTGTTTTATTTACTGTGTTCAAAATTATAGTTGTTTAGATTCTCTTGTGCATTTTTATAATAAAGAGTATTTATTACAAAGTAATATATAAAGTAAATGAATTATTTTAAATTATGAAAAGATTAGCCCTTAAATTTGGCGGGACATCTGTCGGAACCATAGATAAAATACAGAAAGTTGCCAATATAATAAAAAAAAAGCATGATGAGGGTAATGAAATTATCGTTATTGTTTCTGCAATGTTTGGAACAACTGATGATTTAAAAAGAAAATCGAATTTAATCAGTAAAAATTTTGATACTAAAGAATTGGATGTTCTGCTTTCCTCAGGTGAGCAGATTTCAAGTTCGCTCTTGACTGGGGCTCTTATTTATTTAGGTATTAAAGCGAGATCATGGATGGGTTGGCAAGTTCCAATTCTTACTGATGATAATCATGCATCTTCACAAATAATAAAAATTAGAACTAACGAAATATCAAATTTTATTTCAGAAAAAGGTATTGCTGTAATTGCTGGTTTTCAAGGTATTTCAAGTGAAAATAGGATTACCACTTTAGGAAGAGGAGGCTCCGATCTATCTGCTGTGGTAATTGCAAAATTTTTTAAAACAGATTCTTGTGAAATTTATACTGACGTAGAAGGGGTTTTTACAGCTGATCCTTTAATACATAAAAAAGCAAAAAAAATTGATAAAATTTCATATGAAGAAATGTTAGAGATGGCTTCTTTGGGTGCAAAAGTTATGCAGCCAATTTCAGTACAAGCTTCCATGATTGATGATATTCCTGTTCATGTGAAGTCTGTTTTTTCAGAAAAAGACGGAACAAAAATAATATCCCAAAGTGAAATCGATTATAAAAAGGTAGTAACAGGCATAGCCTACTCAAAAAATGATGCAAAAGTTACTCTTGTTGGAGTTGCAGATAAACCTGGTGTTGCGGCTGCGATTTTTGAACCTCTTGGAAAAAACAACATTAACATTGATATGGTAATTCAAACGGCTGCTTCTGATGGTAAGAAAACAGATGTTACTTTTACTATAAAAAGAGAGGATTTACATAAAACACTGAAGTTAATTGAAAAAAACAACCAGTATTTAAATTACCAAAAGATAATACATGATGACAAAGTTTCTAAAGTATCTATTATTGGCGCAGGGATGGTTTCAAATCCAGGGGTAGTTTATAAAATGTTTTCGGCTTTAGGACGTAAACAAATAAATATTTTGGCAATTTCAACTTCAGAGATAAAGATTTCTGTTTTAGTTCAAGAGGATATGACACAAAAGGCAGTAAAGACTTTACATAACAAATTTGAGCTGGATTAATAATTAAATGAGCATAAGACCGTTTCGAGATATTAAAAGACGAAAAACTAAAAAGATTAAAGTGGGCAACATCGAAGTAGGCGGTGATGCTCCGATATCAGTTCAGTCTATGACAAATACTTTAACAACTGATGTTGATGGTACAATTAAACAAATTAATGAACTAACCGAAGCAGGTGCTGATATAGTTAGAGTATCTTGTCCGGATAAAGATTCGTCTTTATCTCTAAAAAAAATTTTAAAGCATGTTAAAGTTCCAATAGTGGCTGACATTCATTTCCACTATAAGAGAGCAATAGAAGCTGCAACTTCTGGAGCGCAATGTTTAAGAATTAATCCTGGCAATATAGGTTCTAAAGAAAGAGTTCGAGAAATTCTTAAGGCTGCAAAAGATAACGATTGTTCAATACGGATTGGAATTAACGCCGGATCTCTAGGAAAAGAGTTGCTTGAGAAATACAAAGAACCATGTCCCGAAGCATTGGTTGAAAGTGCTATGTACAATATAAAACTTCTAGAAGACGAAGATTTTTTTAACTTTAAAATAAGTGTAAAATCATCAGATGTTTTTTTAGCAACGAAAGCTTATAGATCATTGTCATCAATTTGTGATTACCCATTGCATTTAGGTATTACTGAAGCCGGGGGTTTAACATCAGGTACCATCAAATCTTCGCTTGGAATTGGCTCACTCCTTTACGACGGAATTGGTGATACGCTGCGCGTCTCTCTTTCGGCAAATCCTGTTGAAGAAATCAAAGTTGGTTATGAAATTTTAAAATCCTTAAATTTAAGACATAAGGGAATAAACATTATATCTTGTCCTTCATGTGCTCGACAGGGATTTCCAGTTATTGATACAGTTAAAATTTTAGAAGAAAAACTTTCACACATAAAGGAACCAATAACACTGTCAGTAATAGGATGTGTTGTTAATGGTCCAGGAGAAGCTTCGCAAACTCAGATAGGATTAACGGGTGGAGGACAAGGTAATCACATGATGTATCTTTCTGGTTTGCCTCATCATAAAGTTGCTAGCGACAAAATAATCGAAGAAGTTGTTAGTTTAGTAGAAAAAAAGTCTAAAGAACTTAGAAGCAATTAAATTACCAAAAATGATTCCCCTGAAGAAAGTTAAACAAATAGTTAGTACGTACGAAACTTTAAAAAATGAACTTGCGTCAGGTAATATTGATAAAAAAAATTTTGCTAAAAAATCTAAAGAATATTCTAGTATTCGCGAAATCATCAA
>JYMV01027157.1_pt1 | contig 10203 bp, 10 predicted proteins | sample 338911 | NCBI WGS metagenome assembly JYMV01 (sample SAMN03354496, study PRJNA234377) | hydrothermal vent metagenome | biome: Deep sea; feature: Hydrothermal plumes at the Eastern Lau Spreading Center, Western Pacific Ocean; material: Seawater | place: Tonga | collected 2009 | depth 2000 m m
GAAAAAGCAAAGCTGGATAAAAGATGGTGGAGTAGTCTTAAATGAAGATAACTTATCATTGAATGAATATACTCCTAAGAGTTGGATGAGAGGAGATTCTATTCAAGTAGCCTACACAATAGGTGGAGTGAGTCTTAAATATGCTCAAACAGAATATGACAATACTGCGTATGGATTTGACGCTAAAGCGCCAAAAGAGAATAGAATTGTTGCGGTATCATTAGCGTTTTAAAAATTTAAAAGAAATTATTCTTTAGAAAAACCGGCCTTTTTAAGGCCGGTTTTTTTTTGAATATACTAATTCCCCCAAACCCTTTAATATGTAGCAATTTAAGTTTATGGACGTTATGTTCGGTGATGCCACCCAATGCTAGGATATTTGCTTTGCTTGAGCGTGATAAATAATTAAATTTATATACATTAAGAAAATTTAATGATTTTTCTACATAAAAAATAGGGGAAAGAAATATTGCACGGCATTTTTGAGAAATCTTTTCCCAAATTTCTTTTTGGTTATGGGCAGAACCTAAAATTGTAAGATTTTTCTTTTCCAAATTAAGAAACTTTTTTGTTTTATTAAAGGAAGGAATGTAAATACCATCCGCACTTACTTTTAGTGCTAATTTAATATCGTTTGAGACAAAGAGCTGATATCTTTTTTTTTTACACGCTTTTGCTATTTTAATTAATTCAGTTTCTCTCTTTGGATTATTATAATTTCTGTAAACAACACCTATATTTGTGTTATTATTTTCAAATATTTGACTATGGTATTGATCTAGGAAAATAAACAAATTTGGTAAATATTTATGCATAAAAATGTTAATTAAACCAAGAATATTTATAACCGTATTTATTTAAAAATTGTTTATACGGTAGATACTTTTTTATTGAATCTTTATAAATAGCTTTTCTAATTTGAATATTGCTTGCGGTTTGAGATATTAGATCTTTTCTTTTAAAAAATTTTAAACATTTTTTATCCCATGGTAAATTACAGAACTTTAATAATTTTTTTGACTCTATCTCAGGATCTTTCACAAATTTTTCATATTGTAGTTCATAAATAAAATTGGGGTGAATTTTTTTAAAGTTTTCAATCATCCGATAATAAATATTTAAGTACCTAAAAATATGTTCTAAATTATGTGTCCAAGCTAATCCTGTTAGGTTATTTTTTAGTATGGACATAATACATGACAGGGCGTCCCTTTTACAATTAATCACTTTTGCGTAGGGAAAAATTTCTTTTATCAAGCTTATATAGAAGAAGTTATCCAAGGATTTATCAGTAAAAGTGTAATCACTTATTTCCTGAATTAATCCTTTTTGTTTGTATTTCTCAATTATTTTTTTTTGAAAATTTTCTATATCTGATTTTAACAATTGTTTTTGTTGTATTTTCTGTTTTACGAAAAAGTTTAGAATCTCCGTCTCCTCACCTACTGGAATATATTTGGCGCCTGATATAATTACTTTTTCTACTAAGGTTGAACCACATCTTGGTACTCCAATTATAAAAATAGGATTTATTTTATTATTATTTTTTTTAATATTTTTACTAGATTTATTTAAATTCACTAATTCTTTTATATTGGGTAATACATTTAACCAATATTTAACTTGTGTTTTAAATTGTTTGCTTCGAGATTCAAAATAATAGTGATGTCCTTTTAATAAATGATTAAATTCTTTTTTATAGTTCTTAGCCTTTAGTTCATATCTTGATAACAAAAAATTTCCATAGGCAATATTCTTTTTTGTGGAATTTCTTCTTTTTATAATTTCATATATTTTATTTTTTAAATTTGAATGTAAAATTTCTTCCTTTAAATCACTTAAATAGTAGTAATGAGCCAAATTTTCAGGTTCATATTTAACTGCCATTTGATAAGAACTTATTGCTTTTTCAAACTCTCCTAATTCTTGAAATACCATTCCAAGATTATTATGTGTATCTGCATGATTAGATTTAATTTGAATGGCTTTTTGAAAACAATTTATTGCCTTTTGATGTTCTCTCATTTTTTGAAATACCATTCCTAGATTATAATGCGCGGCTAAATAATTAGATTGGATTTTGATTGCCATTTGATAAGAACTTATTGCTTTTTCAAACTCTCCTAATTCTCCAAACACCATTCCAAGATTATTATGTGCAGGAGCATAATTGGGTTGGATTCGAATGGCTTTTTGATAAGAGCTTATTGCTTTTTGCGCTTCTTCTAATGCATTAAAAATTATTCCAAGATTATTATGTGCAGGAGCATAATTGGGTTGGATTCGAATGGCTTTTTGAAATAACTGTTTTGCTCTATCAAAATTATTAGACTCTAATAATAATACTCCCAAATAGAAGATTGATTCAAAATGATTAGGATTTATCTTTAATATTTTCTTATAAAGATTTTTAGCAACTTTAAAATTATTTTTTTGGTGATTTTGAGAAGCTATGGTAAAAATTTTTTTTGTTGTTAAATCCTTTTGGTGCATTTTTTCTATAATATATTTTTTTTGATTTGTGTATATTATATTCAAATATTTGATTATGGTATTGATCTAGGAAAATAAATAAATTTGGTAAATATTTATGCATATATGCGTACAAAGATTAAACTTTGTAAAAAATAAAGTTAAAGAAATTATTGATAGAAAACAACTGAAAACTATTCCACAAATCATAGCAGTGACAAAGTCGTTTCCTTTAAACAAAATTACCCCGTTACTAGAGATGGGGCATATTCATTTTGGGGAAAATAAAATTCAAGAGGCAGAAAGTAAATGGCTTAATGTTAAAAATAAATATAAAAATTTACAACTTCACATGCTTGGTAAATTACAATCCAACAAAGCCAAAAAAGCAGTTAAATTGTTTGATTATATTCACTCGCTTGATAATGCAAAGTTAGCTACGAAACTTAGTCAGTACGAGAAAGAACTGGGTAAAAAAACTAAATTATTTATACAAGTCAATATTGCTGAGGAAAGTCAAAAGTCTGGAGTTTTATTAGATGATCTTAATCGTTTTTATAACTTTTGTATTAAAGAACTGTCTTTAAATATTACTGGCTTGATGTGTTTGCCACCAATAAATTCAGATTCTAATAAATATTTTCAAATTTTAAAAAAAACTTCTGAGAAACTTAATTTAACAGATCTTAGTATGGGGATGAGTGCTGACTACGATCAAGCTATATTAAATGGATCAACCTACTTAAGATTAGGAACGGCAATTTTTGGAGCACGAACCGTTTAACCAATTGAGATTTTTGTTTTATTATTAATTAACGGTAATATTTTTAAAAAATCTTTTTTCGCTATAGCTACACATCCTTTGGTTGGTTTATATTTATCGTCAGTTATATGTAAAAAAATTGCACTTCCTTTTTCCTTAATGACTGGGCTAAAGTTGTATTTTATGTTGATGAATAAATCATAAATTTTATCTTTTCTATAAAGTTTTTCTGCTCCATATTTAAAAGGGAAACTAATTTCTTTATTGTACTTTTTACTTCTACTATCATCACACCATCCCATTTTTTTTTTAATAATTTTTTTTTTTATTTTACATTTTAGCGGTTTGTTATTATCTTTTCTGTAGTAAAACGTACCAAGTTCAAATGTTCCTTTTGGTGTTGCTAAATCTCCTTCTTTTTTTGCACTGATTATTCCGGATTTACCAATAGCACATTTTAATTTATAATCTTTATATAATAGTAAATGTTTTTTTATTTTAATATTCATAATAACTTTTTTTAATGGATAAATTAACTATATCAATTTTTGGAAATCAAATCTTTTCAGAAATTATAAATGAAATAAAGTTATTCTCTAAATTTAAACTTAAATTTTATGACAATTTAGATTTATGCACAAAGGACGCTGTGAACCATGATCAATTAGTTATTTTCTTCATCACTGAAGCAAACAAACAATATTACAAAAAAATAACAAATAACAGTTTTCCACTGATTATTATTGCCAATTCTCCAATACCAAAAAATATATTATCGAGCGATTTTGTAGAGCAATTGAATATACCTTTTAGCGTACTGAATTTAGAAAAAAAAATTGTTTCGCTTTTAGCAAGATATAAATTTAAAAAAAGTTCTTTAATTAATTTATGCGGCTATACAATAGATAAAAATAAACGCAGGATTAAAAAAAATAATTTAATACTTCAGCTTACAGAAAAAGAAATTAACTTTCTTATTTTATTTAGTCAAAACAACCAACCACTCAGTAGAAATTTTATTTTAAAAAATGTTTGGAATTATTCTTCCAAAAGTGACACTCATACTGTTGAAACTCATATTCATCGACTTAGAAAAAAATTTTTAGAAAAATTTAAAGATAGTAATTTTATTAAAAATAATGACAAGGGGTATTATATTTGAAAAAAAAGTTACGAAATTTTATTGCCAAGGATCTATTTTCTACAAAATATAAAAAACGTATAGTTAGACCCAAAAAAGGGAAGGGGAGTTATAAAAGAAAATCTAAAAATTTAAATAAGATCAGATAGTTTTTTTTTAGGTCTGGCACCTAGAATTTTGATTATTTCAGCAGCGGACTTTGTTCCTAATTTTAAGGATTTTTCAAATCCCATTTTATTGATAAACCCATGAACAAAGCCTGAAGCAAATAAATCGCCCGCTCCGGTGAGATCAACTACTTTTTCAATTCTTTCAGATGGTACTTTAACTATTTCTTTTTTATGAACTAAAGTGACTCCTTTTTCACCCATGGTGATCACAAAAATTTTATTTAAAGTAGATAATTCTTGGATAATCTTTTCTATGTTATCGTACTCAAATAATGATTTAAATTCTCCCTCATTACCAAATAGTAAATCTATTTTATTTTTAGTTAGATCTAAAAATTCTTTTTTATATCTTTCTACACAAAACACATCTGATAATGATAAAGAAACTAAAGTTGAATTTTTGATTGCAATTTCAATTGATTTGCTGATTGCATTTTTTGCTTCCGGCGTGTCCCATAAATAACCTTCAATTAATATTAATTCGGATTGTTCTATTTCTTTATGATTAACTTCTTTTTCACTTAATTTGTTGGCAATTCCCAAATAGGTAGTCATTGTTCTCTCTCCATCCGGGGTTATAAAAACAAAACAAATGCCAGTTGAATCTTTATATGTTTCATTATTAAAATTAAATCCAACATTTTCTTTCCTTAAATTTTCAAAATATTTTTTACCGAATAAATCATTATTCAACTTTCCAATAAAATAAACTTGATTACCAAAAGAAGACAATCCAACAATTGAATTTGCTACGGAACCTCCAGCAATAAATTCAGATGGTTTAACTTCATTTTGTAATTTTTTTAATTCATCTTCATTAATTAATTTCATGGTACCTTTTTGAAGATTGTGTGACTTGAGAAAATTTTCATTAACTTTGCAAACTGCATCAACAATTGCATTTCCAATTCCCAAAGCTTTATTTTTTTTAGACATACTTTGTTTTATCTTTGAAATTACAATTTTTAAATACAACACATTTATTACATAATGGATTTCTCGCTTTACAGGTATATCTTCCGTGTAAAATTAATAAGTGATGAGCAATTTTTAAAAATTGTTTAGGGACCACTTTCATCAGATTTTGCTCAACTTTTTCAGGAGTTTTACCTGGTGCAATTAATGTTCTATTACTTACTCTAAATATGTGGGTATCAACTGCTATTGTGCTTTGACCAAAAGCCACATTGAGTATTACATTTGCTGTTTTTCTTCCTACTCCTGGTAATGTAATCAAGTCTTCAAATTTATTTGGGACCGTACAGTTATATTTGTCAATTAAGATTTTAGATAAATTATAAATATTTTTTGCTTTATTTTTGTAAAGACCAATACTTTTAATATAGGACCTTATTTTATTTTCACCGAGTTTAGCAAATTTATCTGGACTATTTGCAATTTTAAATAAATTATTAGTTACATTGTTAACACTTTTATCTGTTGCCTGGGCAGATAAGATTACAGCAATTAATAAAGTGAAATTACTTGAATATTTAAGATCACTTTTGGGTTTTTTAATTTTTTTACTTAGTTTTAAGAAAAATTTCTTAATTTGTTGAGGATGCATTAAATATTCAAAACATCTCTCATTGAATAGTAACCTGGTCGCTTTTTGGTAAGCCATTGAGCTGCGTGCAGCGCTCCTTCTGAATATAAAGATCTATCATATGCATTGTGTGTTAAATTAATAACTTCCATATTATTTGAGAAAAGCACCGAATGATTTCCAACTATTTCTCCTTTACGTTTAGAACTAAAATTAATTTTTTTACCAAAAGGAAAATTATTTTTATTAAGTGATTTTTTCCCCATAATCTTTTTTAAAGATTTTCCTCTGCCTTTTGCCGCTCCTTCGCCAAGCATTAAAGCAGTACCTGAAGGATAATCTTTTTTGTGTTTATGATGTTCTTCCATTATTTTAATTAAATATTTTGATCCTAAAGATTTAGAAGTTAATTCAGCAAGATATATTAATACGTTTATTCCTAAACTCATATTTCCAGCTTTTAGAACCGGTATAAATTTCGAAATATTTTTAATATATTTTTCTTGTTTTAGACCAAATCCTGTTGTGCCAATTACAACTTTTTTTCTTAATCGTTTGGCAATTTTTAAAACTTCTATTGTGCAATTTGGAGTTGTAAAATCGATAATTACAGAAGTATTTTTAAAGGCATTTATAGAATTTTTTTGTATTTTTAAATTTCCAATTTTTCTTTTTTCTCCTATTTTTCCTTCGGTTACGCTAACAATTTGTATCTGTTTATTCTTTTTGATTGTTTTAATTAATTGTGTACCCATTCTTCCCAGACAGCCTGTTATTGAAACTTTTAATTTTTTCATATTTTATGATTTCCAAAATCTTTTTGCTTTTTCAAAAAAGTTCTTAATACTCGGGTTTGTTTTTGTATCTTCTAATTTTTTAAATTGTTCTAGGAGATTTTTTTGTTCTTTGTTCAGAGAAACAGGAACTTCTGTTACTGCTCTAATATATAAATCACCATAATCTTTGTCTCTAATAATTGGCATTCCTTTTCCTCTCAACCTAAACTGTTTTCCATTTTGAGTTCCTGCTGGGATTTTTACCTTAGCTTTTTCACCGTCTATTGTTGGAACTTCAACTGTTGTACCTAGTGTAGCGTCAGCTAAAGAAATGGGGAATTCGTAAAAAAGATTTTCCTCAGATCTTTGAAAAATACTATGAGCTTCTATCGACACAAAAATATATAAATCCCCATTTCCACCTCCCTTTATACCCGCTTCTCCTTTGCCTGATAACCTAATTCTTGTGCCATCATCAACGCCTTTTGGTATATTGGTGAATATTTTTTTTCTAGTTTGTTTTTTCCCCATACCTCTGCATTCTTTACATGGACTAGAAATTTGTTCTCCTGAACCACTGCATTCTGGACATGTTTGCTGAATTGTAAAGAAACCTTGACTAGATCTTACCTGACCTTGACCACCACACATTGAACATGAAACTGGCTTTGATCCTGGTTCTCCACCATATCCATCACATCTTCCACATTGTTCTGATGAAGAAAAATTAATTTCTTGCTTTTTTCCATGGTAAGCATCTTCTAAAGAAATTGATAAATCATATCTCAGATCTTCACCTCTAAAACTCGAAGATCTTCCTTGCCTTCTTCCTCTTGTTTCACCAAAGCCTTCAAAAAAATCTTCAAAAATATCAGAGAAAGAAGTGGAAAATTGTGAGAAATCAAAGTTTTCAAAACCACCTCTTCCTGGCCCACCTTCAAAGGCGGCATGTCCAAATTGATCATAGTTTTTCCTTCGCTTTTTGTCGGAGAGTACATGATAGGCTTCACTTGCTTCTTTAAATTTATTTTCAGAAGCTTTATCGCCTTTGTTTTTATCTGGGTGATATTTTAGAGCTGATTTTCTGTAAGCTTTTTTTATATCTTCTGGTGAAGTTGATTTGATAACACCCAAGACTTCGTAATAATCTCTTTTTGCCATAAATTTATTGACATCTTTATATCTTTAGTCTTAGGCGCTCTTCTCTTTATCTTTTTTATCTTTATCATTCTTATCTTCTTTTACTTCCTCAAAATCTGCGTCAACAACATTGTCTTTATTCTTATCTTTACTTTCTGAACCCTTGTTTTGTTGAGCACCTTTTTTACTAGTATCTTTTTGCTGACTTTTATATACAGCCTCCCCGAGTTTCATAGAAGATTGGACCAAAGCCTGTGTTTTTTTCTTTACTTCTTCAGTATCAGTACCCTTAAGCGCATTTCTTAAATCAGAAATTCCGGTTTCTATGGCCTTTTTATCAGTATCAGAAATTTTACTTCCATGCTCTTTAAGGTTTTTTTCTGTAGTATGGATGATTGTGTCAGCTTGATTTCTAGCGTCTACTGTTTCTCTTTTCTTTTTATCAGACTCTTTGTTTGCTTCAGCATCTTTTACCATTTTATTAATTTCTTCATCGCTAAGTCCGCCAGAGGCTTGAATTTGAATTTTTTGCTCTTTGCCTGTCCCTTTATCCTTTGCTGAAACACTTACTATTCCATTTGCGTCAATATCGAATGTTACCTCTATTTGTGGAATACCTCTTGGAGCAGATGGTATTCCAACTAATTCAAAATTACCTAGCAATTTGTTGTCAGTTGCCATCTCTCTTTCACCTTGCAAAACTCTAATAGAAACCGCTGGTTGATTATCTTCGGCGGTAGAAAATACCTGGCTTTTTTTTGTTGGTATAGTTGTATTCTTTTCAATAAGTTTCGTAGAAACAGCTCCCAATGTTTCAATTCCTAATGACAATGGCGTTACATCTAAAAGCAGAACATCTTTCACATCGCCCTGCAATACTCCGGCTTGAATAGCTGCGCCCATTGCAACAACTTCATCTGGATTTACACTTTTGTTTGGTTCTTTTCCAAAAAAGGTTTTAACGCTTTCAATTATTTTTGGCATTCTAGTCATTCCACCAACAAGAACTACTTCGTTGATTTCAGCAGCGCTAAAACCAGAATCTTTCAGTGCTGTTTTACATGGGGGAATTGTTTTTTTAATTAAATCCTCAACTAGAGCTTCTAATTTTGCTCTGGTTAATTTTATATTGATATGCTTTGGTCCGGTTTTATCTGCGGTAATAAATGGTAAATTTATTTCGGTTTGTGTTGTTGAAGAAAGTTCGATTTTTGCTTTTTCAGCAGCTTCCTTAAGTCTTTGTAAAGCTAATTTATCAGTTCTTAAATTTATTCCATTATCTTTTTTAAATTCATCAACTAAGTAATTTACAATTTTGTCATCAAAATCTTCTCCACCTAAGAAAGTGTCTCCATTTGTTGATTTCACTTCGAAAACACCGTCACCAATTTCAAGGATTGATAAATCGAACGTACCACCACCCAAATCATATACAGCTATTTTTTTTCCAGCCTTTTTATCTAGCCCGTAGGCTAGAGAAGCTGCAGTGGGTTCATTAATAATTCTAAGAACTTCTAAGCCAGCTATTTTACCCGCGTCTTTAGTTGCTTGTCTTTGTGAATCATTAAAGTAAGCGGGTACGGTAATTACTGCTTTTTTAACTTCTTGTCCTAAATATTTTTCTGCTGTCTCTTTCATTTTTTGTAAAATGAAAGCTGATATTTGTGATGGTGAATATTTTTTGCCTCTTGATTCTAACCAAGCATCATTATTGTCCGATTTGATAATTTTAAATGGTACTCTTGCAATATCTTTTTTAACGTATTTATCTTCAAAATTTCTTCCCATTAATCTTTTTACAGCGAATAGAGTATTCTCTGGATTAGTTACAGCTTGTCTTTTAGCTGATTGACCAACTAATATTTCGTCATTTTCGCCAAACGCTACTACGGAAGGTGTTGTCCTTGCTCCTTCAGCGTTCTCTAAAACCTTTGCTTGCCTACCATCCATAATGGCAACACACGAATTGGTGGTTCCTAAATCAATTCCTATAACTCTACTCATAAAATTAGCTTCCTTTTGTTGCTATATGGGCCTTTTTTTGTCGACTACAAGTTAAAAAATTATTTTTTCTCGTCATTTTCCTCACTTTTTGTCTCATTAGTTTTGGTTTCTTTATCTTTTTGCTCTCTTTTTTTGGTTACACCAACCAAAGAAGGTCTTAGCAAGCGATCTTTCATCATGTATCCTTTTTG
>JYMV01050469.1_pt1 | contig 10203 bp, 7 predicted proteins | sample 338911 | NCBI WGS metagenome assembly JYMV01 (sample SAMN03354496, study PRJNA234377) | hydrothermal vent metagenome | biome: Deep sea; feature: Hydrothermal plumes at the Eastern Lau Spreading Center, Western Pacific Ocean; material: Seawater | place: Tonga | collected 2009 | depth 2000 m m
TTCTCGAATAAAATCCCTTTTTTCTTCTATCGTGGCAAATAACTGTTCTTTTGTGCTGGCATTGATAACCATAAACAATTGTTTATTTGCATTCACATTTTTTGCGAGAATGACCGGGTCACCCGTTTCCATTTCTTTGAATTGGTTTTCCGGCAACATTTTTTTAACAAGATTATATCCAGGATTTCCTGGATCACGATCTAGAGCCGCTACGATGACCTGGGCCTGACGGTTCAATGCCGTGTAGGTCGATGGATCAGAAAATTTTAAATAATAATAGGGTTCAGGTTCCGGGCAATAAAGCGTGTCCGTAAAGATCGATTTTAAATAGGTTATTACTGCAGGTTTATCAATTTCTGAACAAATGACACGAATTTCATTGTCGGCACCCAGAGCTTCCCGTTTTAAAGAACATCCTGACAGGAGGACAGACAAGCCGATCACAAAACATAGTGGAGTTTTTTGATAAAAATACATCGTAAAAATTAGGGTGGATCAGCCAGTAAAACCTATAATCGAGATATCCATTTAAAATGGAGTTTCCCTTGGGTCAAGGCGTTGCCATATGGAAGTGCATACTGTACTTTAACAATGGATTGATCTGTTTTTTGGGATAGGCCAAACCCAACCCCAGTATGACCATCCATATAATTCCCGATGGATGTTAGCCCATAGTCAATAAAAAGGTCAACCTGGAATGCAGAATTGGGTTGATAGGCTATTTCAAGAGAAGAAATATGATATTGTGTTGCCGAGAATTGTTGTTCAGTGTACCCACGCAATGTTGATGTACCCCCAAATAAATAATATCTGCTCTTGGGAACCTTATGATTAAAATCCCTGATCCCTTTCCCGATATATTTTAGATAGCCATGAAAATTATGTCGAATCGGGTGGAAATAATTCAACTCAAGCTCACCTTCCATGAAACCTGTTCCTTCCTGCAATCCAATATCCACTGATCCAAATAACATCATGCCCTTGTTCGGGAAAAATCGATCATTTCTTGAATCTCTCCGGGATGAAAATGAAAAAGCCTTGAATCCAATAGTTTCATACCCGTTCTTTTCACCTGCGCCTGTGGGAATTGTTTTACCGGCCGAATATCCAAGATTCACTAAATGCAGGCCGGGAAGATACATTTGCAGCAATGTCTGGTTCTCGATGACAGAATATAAACCCTTTATAACTTCATGGTGGTAATTCCATTGACCGCCCACCTCCCAACCGAACGGATGGGGCTCATCCACCTTGAAACGGATAACCTGTGATAATGAATCCACCCGTTGCCAATAAAGTTCATAGAATCCAGCGGTCTGAAATAAATTTTCAAGGTGAAGATCAATCTGCCCGGTCACAGCCCAGGATTGGCCTCGTTTCCCCATGCCAAAAATGCCAGAAAAATGGCTTTCAAATTCTGGGTCAAGTCTGATGATCGCCCCAAGGAAATCTGCCCTGACCAATCCAATATCAACAATCGGTTCCCGGTTCAAAAAATAATATCGCTGGTGTATGGTTTGACTCACTTTACTAAATGGTTGTCCAATAGATGTGTTCTTCAATGGACTGCCAATCTGGTCTAAAATAGGTTGTTTTATTTCCTCGGTAGCCATAACAATCAGTGTATCGATCTTTTTTTGGTGATCTAATTTTATGTAATGCGCCCAATCCGGTTGGATGGAAAATGATTCCAAATTCAATTCGATCGATGGGTTAGGGTCCTGTTGAATAACTGCGACCAGCGAATCTTGCACATCATCCTTCAAAAGTGAATGAATCTTGAATTGGTTCTCCTTTCCAATAAGAAGAGAAATACTGACGAGCCAAAGGAGATTAAAAGTGCGCACGAACTTCTCCCTGGAAAGTAATAAAATTCTTATACCGGTCATCATTGATTGTATTCAGTGTGAAGATCAGCGATACTGATTGATTTAAATAATATTGCAGCCGTGTGTTTGATCGAAGGCTAACCCCAACCGGATTGCCGTTGAGCGCCTCCGGAGGAATATGGGTCATTCCATGCTCTTCTTTTACGGTTGTCCAGGATACCCCAGTCTGCAATCGACCCTTCTTTTGAAAGAAGAATCGACCATCTAACTTTAATCCATATGCCCTGGAGAAAAAGGAGGTTCCTTGCTGTACGCCATGATCTGATCCGCCCACAAAACCAATATCCACATCATAGGAATTTGACATTTTCAATAAGAACTGGGTCTCATTCCACCATCCTTTTAGCTCCCGGTTCCTCAGATCGGATACTGTTGATTCAACAAATTTCTTTCTGTATTTCGTTTTTGTTTTAAATGATACCGTTTTTGAAACACTTTGATTGAAATCAAGCCCAAGTTCTGATAAGCGATCCAGGTTATTCCCTCGTGGGTCCATCCCATTTAATGACTGGGAATAATCAATCCAGCCCATTATTCTTTTTCTTCCCGAATACAACAGTTCCAACCTGGAATCCAGACGGGATCTAGTCAAAGAAGTGTCTCCAATATCCGGTGAGATTATCTGGCTAATACCTGTTTTAATTCCCCGAAAATCAATCCGTGTATTGGATCGAACTAAAAGATTTGGAAACCCATTCAATTTTCCCAGATCAACTGTAAATTTTTGCGAACCTTCAAAAACTGTGTTTGGATTTCTTTTTCCTGTGGGGACTGTGTAGGCGATGTAAGCCCCATTTGGATCTGATATGTATGTGTTAAAAATAGGGTCATACCGGAACTGCCCTAATCCAACGCCAACGGAATCATAGACAACTGCCCGCTCTTCTGAGAATGATTCTTCCGTTTTTGCCTTAAGCTCCCAGGAAACCGGTTTCTGGGGTTGACGGTACGATAGGGAAATTCGTGCCAGGGAATAATCAAATGTAGAACCATCCGTTTCAACAGATTTGACTCTTTTCTTAAAAACAATATCCTGCTTCCATCCCCGGGCTGTTCGTGATCTCAAATTGAAATAACCGATGAAATCCTGTGAGACAGTTTCCCAGGATTGTGCGTCTCCATATAGTTCATCTTTCCGAAGATCGATCCCTGATTCAAATGCAATATCTTTGACCTTTACAGATACACCACCACCCGAATTATTAAACTGGGTTTTTTCTGAATCCAGTTCTTTCAAGTAGGATATAAAAGGAGAAATGGATTTGGTATTGATCTGTAACCGGCCCTGGCTTCGTACAAAATTCCCCTGCACCTGGCTGACAGATAAATAATTGAAATATGAATCCTTTAAAATGGGTTTTGTCATTCTTTGGTTCAATCTGACACGCGATCTCTCATTTTGGGCATAGGTCAAATTCGCATATTCGAACTGGGACGACCCTATTCCATTGACCACCATTTCGGAAGTTAAATTGCTTTGACGCACGCCTCTTTCCAAGAGAGAATCCAGATTCCAAAATCGTCTTTGCATCACATCATTTTCCTGGCCTAAGGACTGATACGCGTTGTTCCGGTTCCAATCAGAAAGTGACAGATTCCATAACACGGGACCTAATTCAAGCGAATCAACAGAAATACCAAATTTGTGGGACGCACCCTTATGAAGCGTATTGGTTTGGTTGATGGAATTTGGATCCAACCCAGACTGATTTAATTGTCCGGAGAAGGTTACATTTTTTCCAAGCTTGTATTCGCCACCGATAAATCCAAATTGATGAGATTCTGGTGAATGGATCGTTTGATAAGTACTATATAGATCCAGATTAGGCTCCCTCTCTGATTCAGGGACATATTCGTAAAAGATCCTGCCCTTATCTGAAATAAGCCTTTTGTAAGCACCGTTTGGATCAAATCCAAATGTGATAGCAAAACGTGTGGAGTCGTTTGATAAAAACTCGGGATCATACACAAAAACAGAATCCACAAACACGTAATCTCCATCCTCCCTGATAAAGGAATTGAAAATTATAATTTTTCCCGATTCACTGTCTGACAAGCCATCCCATATATCTTTCGACCAATCATCCTGCTGGAATTGATCAGATTCCCTGAATAAACCCATGGAAATAAAACCATTGGACTCAAATACCTTCGCCACCATTCCACCGGTAAATCCTTTTTGGTATTGGAAATCGGAATATTGATATTCGATAAAAATATCCGTGTCGGAATGAATCAATAAGTTGGGTGTAAAATTGATCTCAGCCAGGGAATAATCAATGGTATAATCATGATTGAGACCCCGAGTCAATTCCCTGCCATCAATCCATACTTTTTCTGTTCCGGACAAAACAATGATATTTCGATTTCCATCCTTGCCAGTCAATTGATAAGGGCCTTGATCCCCATCTCTGCCTTTTATCTCAATGGATGAGAATTTTCCCTTTGTGCCAGCATATACACCCGTTCCCTCCCAACCGTTATACTTAAAGGTATTCTTTAACCCTACGAGCTTTCTATTAATATTATGTGTTTTATCAATATGTTTATTAAAAACTATATCCCCAGCATTTACGGAATAATTTGGGTGAGTTACGGTAAGATACACTTTGTCTATCTCATCCAATTCCCGGGTAGTTCCCTCGGGTTGGATCGGTAGATCCTGATCTGATAAAACGCCGCTTACACGGAGGTTTTTTGCCAATTGTCCATTCAACTGCATTTGCAATCCACCAGAAAAATCTGACCCGCCCATGGGCGATACAGTCAATTGCCTGTAAATACTTCCTGAAGAAAAAATATTTGATCCCTGATCAGGTGTCCGGATCAGCTGTTTTGTGGGAATTAATTGTTTCTTTTCTTGATCCAGGTCAAGAATCGGGAATGATCTCCACCTGGGTCCTACGGATAAAGGCAAACCATCCGTTAAATAATCATAGGAGACAATAATTTCTCCTGGATGAACACCTTTCTCATGGAAAAAAATGATCCCCTCAATTTCATTTACTTTTTCGACCGCTATCCATTGGCCATCCTGATAGAGATTTAAAGTGGATTTCAGCACAAAGGGGTGGTTTAATCTTAACGTGGCTTGATCCTGCCCTAACAGGAGTGTATCAATGGCGGATGTGACCCGTGCATGAATTGAACAGGTCAGAAGAATGATTATTTTAAGAAAAAGCCTATTTGAATTTTGCATTCAAGATCAGGATATGATCCCGGGATAAAACTGCCAGCGACCTGTTCATTGCTGCCACATCAATCACTGGCACACTGGCACCGGGAATAGACACTTTTTCCTGGGATTTTACAGATACACCCTTACCGTTCTTATTAAAAACGAACCAATGACCCCGGACAGCCGCTAAAAATTCCGCATCCGGAATCTCCGTAGGATAGGATACCTGCCTTTGACCCAACCGGTTGAAAAAATGGACTTCCCCCTCACAATCTAAAATTGCCAAATCGCCATCCTGATTTACACTCATATCCTTCAGACAGAGTGATGTTTCGAACTCCCTCGATAGATCAATAAATGGTGCTTGAACTAATGATCCATTTTCAAATATAAAAATACTGTTATAGGTCCTGGAAAGGAGAAACATCCTGCCCCAGGGATCCAAGGCAGCATTTTCCGGGAATATGCGTAGTTCTAACTTTTCGGTTCTGACTGGATTCAAGCGATAATCCAAGTGGGAAATTAAATTTTCAATACGGTCCAAAACCCATATTCCTTCAGGAGAAATCCCCATCCAAACCAGTTCGCCATAGGTATGTCCGGCTTGCCCTAACCCACTGGCAAGATTGACATTGCCAAAAGGCCCCAGTTCAATGAGTTCCCTTTGATTCTGGTCCAGCAATAGAAAACGGTTCGCGATAGACCAACTCAATACAGTCGGCTCAATATCAAGAAGCGTTATTTTTTCAGGAAAGGGACGATATTCTGTAATGGATAACGAAATCTGGCCCAATACCAGGTTCGATATAAATAGAATTAATAATGGGAGATTACGCAGGGTCAGGCTCCCGGGCTGCAATAGGATTAAGGAGAAAATACGTGCCAATAATGATCATAATTAATGAAATGACCTGAGATCCTGAAAACATGTCAAAGAGATATTTCTCATTGGTGCGGATGAATTCAACGGCAAACCGTTCCACGCCTGCCAGGATCAAATATAAAAAAAATAAACTTCCTGCAATTTTCACATCATTCCGGCGCTTCCAGAGAAAGAAAAAGATTGTGACTGCTGCAGTAAATTCGTACAACTGGGTGGGGTGCACTGATAAAACACCGGGATCAAATCCGGAAATATCAATCCAGGGGTAATACGCAGAAAAAATATGTGAAGTGGTGGGCGGTAATCCTTCCGGGAAGGACATACCCCAGGGCAGGGTTGTTGGAATCCCATAATCATCCCCCACAAGAAAACAACCGATCCGGCCTATACCATACCCCAGGATCAACAAAGGTGCCACAATATCAGCAAACGTGAGCCAGGGTAAATTATTTTTTCTCACAACCAGGGTCACAGCAAAAGTTCCGCCCATGAGTCCGCCGAGGAAAACCAGCCCGGAACCGCTGAAGATCATACCAACCGGATCCTGGATCACATCTCCCAAATTTTCCAGTAAATAATAAATTTTTGAACCTATGATACCACCGATGGCAGCCCAGAATATCATATCGGAAGCCAATTTCTCATCATGGCCTAAACGCTTCAGATCGTGATTGAGTAAGAAGTAAGTACTATAAAAGGCCACAACAAGCATGAAGCCAAAGGAGTAGATCTTGATGGGACCAATTTCGAGTAAAACAGGATACATTAGATTTCTTTTCCACACCCCGGACAAAATTTGTCATAAGGGTTTAATTTATGTCCACAATTGGAACAGTTAAAATTACGTGTCTTTCCATGATGAAAATAATGCATTACAATGATGGTGAATACCGTTACAACCCCTAAAGCAATCAAGGGTTCCCAGATATAAAGCCTGTGGCGTTTTATCTTTTTTACTGGTTTATCGGGTTGACCCTGCTGTTGGGTCAAGGCCATAATTTCTGCCAGGGCACTTCTCGTGGTAAGGCCCCGTGAATTCAAATAGGACATAGAGATGGAGCGGATCTCATTTGCCGGTATGTTTGTCCATTGGATGGCATGTGTGGTTTGGCCATGGGCATCCTGTGCAGATTGACCCTGGAAACCAGTATAGTTAAAATTTTCTGCGGCCAGGGGTTCCTGGATCTCAAGATCAAACTCTCCAACTTTTTCAGAAAATGAAAGATCGTACTCAAAATGCCGATCGCCCGGATCTATAAATTTTGTTGAATTGATCATGAATGCAAATTCAACCAAACCGAGGGGGATGGCCACCCATTTAAATTCATTTATTTCCTGAGTTGGCAACTGGATAAAATCCAATTCACCATCGGGATTGGTCCTGATCAAGGAAACAGTATCCACATCTAAGGGCACCGTAAAAAGAAAGGGCGTATCAGGTAAATCGACCGGCCGGTGTCCGCTGAATAGAATGGTCACCATATTCTGGTCATATTCAGGAATGATGGACATACGGCCATGCTTCATTTCTCCTTTCAGGTGCGTAACCCCGAATAAAAATAAAAAACAGGTAAAAATTCTCATGGTAAAATTTAGAGAGAGTTTTTCTATTGTGTTGTCATTTGGGTTAAAACAATTAAATCATAGATGGCGTGAGACCAGGCAGTGATCCCAAATCCCCGTAAAAAATATAATGATCCCAATGCAATGCCGGCTAAAAACCGGATCATGAATATTTTAAAGGAGAAAAAGTCACCATAGTCACCAATAAAATGAAACGATGAAAAAATGCCCGCAGCGATAATCATGGCTGCCCAATTTCTCGTTTTTTCGGACCACTGGAAAATGAACCCCAGGATCATTGATATCCCCGCAATTAATAGAACACGAAAAAAGAATTCTTCATAGATCCCGGCGCCCACGGCCAGGGTGACCCGTTGGATCAACAAAGATCCTGTTGGGTTCATGAGCAGTAAAGAGACATTGGACATGAAATAATAGATCATCACTGACCAGGCCAGGCTCTCCCCCATCATGAGTAAGAGATAATCGCCGTGGACCCGGGTTTCTTGCCAAAACTTGCGCTGGAGCATAAATGCAATGACGAAGCCCACAAAAAAGAGTCCGCCCATCCAATACAGTCCCGAAACACCAAACGTGGCCAGGATCTGGCGCATCAATGCATCGGCCCCATTGCGCAGAACCAGCATATCATCCGCTGAGGTGAGGAGAATCCCGATCTCGTAAATGAGAAATAACGGGATCGAAAAAAGAAAGCTATAAAGTGGTGAGCGCGTGGATCGCCAGTAAGGGTTCATTCAATCAGTCGTTATCTATCTGTAAAACAGCCAAAAGCGCTTCCTGGGGGACTTCCACCTTGCCGATCATTTTCATGCGCTTTTTGCCTTTCTTTTGCTTTTCCCAGAGTTTGCGTTTCCGGGTGATGTCACCTCCATAGCATTTGGCGGTCACATTTTTCTTGAGCGCTTTTACGGTGGTTCGAGCGATGATACGATTGTTCAATGCGGCCTGGATGGCCACCTCGAACATTTGTCGCGGGATCAATTCCTTCAATTTGCTGCATAAAGCCACACCACGGTGATAAGCATCGTCTGCGTGACAAATGGTGGATAATGCATCTACTGGTTCGCTGTGGATCAGGATATCCAGTTTTTGCAGGCTGGCTTTCTCAAATTCCTTGAATTCATAATCTAAGGATGCATAACCACTGGAAATTGATTTCAATTTATCATAATAATCAAAAATGATCTCGCCCAAAGGCAGGTCATAATGGAGTTGGGCTTTTTCCGGGGAGAGATACTGAGTATTTTTATAAATGCCTCGCTTTTTCTGGCACAAGGTCATGATACTGCCAATGTATTTTTTCGGTGTTAATATTTCTGCAGATACAATGGGTTCCAGAATCGCCTCAATATCCCCGATTGGCGGCATTTTCGCCGGTGTGTCCACCTGCACCTTTTCTCCACTCCTTAATAATACCTGGTAAACGACATTCGGGGTGGTAGTGACTAGATCCATATCGAATTCCCGTTCTAATCGTTCCTGGATGATCTCCATGTGCAGCAACCCTAAAAAACCGCAACGAAATCCAAATCCAAGTGCCTGGCTGGTTTCCGGTGTGAATTCGAGAGATGCATCGTTGAGTTGGAGTTTTTCCAAGGCCTGACGTAATTGGTCATAATCGTCAGCGTCCGCTGGATAAAGTCCGGAAAAAACCATGGGTTTAATCTTTTTATATCCGGGTAATTGTTCGTCTGCTTTATTTTCCTTAACCGTGATGGTATCGCCGGGCTCGATGTGGCTCATATCCCTAATACTAGCTACAACATAACCCACATCACCGGCTCGAAGTTCTTTTGTCTTCACTTTTTCCAAAACAAAATGACCTGTTTCCGTGATCTCATATTCACGATCATGGGCAAAAAATTGTGCAGTCATCCCTTTTCTTAATACACCATCAAATACACGGACATAGGGAATGGCACCTTTATAATTATCATACATGGAATCAAAGATCAGTGCCCGGGATCTTTCCCCTGAATTATCCCTTGGCGGCTCGATCCGATCAATGATAGCATTGAAAATATCCTGGATACCAATTCCGCTTTTTGAACTGGCTTCGATGATCTCACTCTCATCACAACCGATCAATTCCATCATCTGCATTTTCACGTCATCCACCATGGCGGATTGGAGATCCACCTTATTAATAATTGGAATCAGTGTCAGGTCATTGTCGATGGCGAGATAGGTATTGGAAACGGTCTGTGCTTCCACGCCCTGGGCTGCATCCACCAGGAGTAATGCACCTTCACAGGCAGCCAGGGACCGGGATACTTCATAGGAAAAATCAACATGACCCGGTGTATCGATAAGATTCAGGATATAGGATTGTCCATCCGAGTGTTCATATTCCATCCGAATGGGATGACTTTTGATGGTGATGCCCCGTTCCCGTTCCAGGTCCATGCTGTCCAGAACCTGGGCTTTCATCTCTTTTTTGGGCACGGTATTGGTTTCTTCCAACAAGCGATCAGCCAGCGTGGATTTCCCGTGGTCGATATGGGCAATTATACAAAAGTTGCGGATGTTAGCCGTTTTCATCCGCGCAAATTACAGAGCAAGGGGCTGGTTTATAGAGAGAAAATCAGCCTATCCAAAGGAATAATGTTTCCGGATGGGTTTGAGTACACGCCAGCGGCAGGAGAGCCCTTTAGGAAAAATAACAAAAT
>JYMV01040302.1_pt1 | contig 10199 bp, 10 predicted proteins | sample 338911 | NCBI WGS metagenome assembly JYMV01 (sample SAMN03354496, study PRJNA234377) | hydrothermal vent metagenome | biome: Deep sea; feature: Hydrothermal plumes at the Eastern Lau Spreading Center, Western Pacific Ocean; material: Seawater | place: Tonga | collected 2009 | depth 2000 m m
TAGGGACTCCCATACGCGGAGAAAAATTAAGTGATGCATCAAATATTAAAAATATACTATGTGTATTGTCTACAGCTTCGCCAACAACTACCGTATTAAAATCACTTCTAAGCGCATCGACAGCTTCGCCTTCTCCCAATCCGCGTAGCTTTACAGGCGTAGTGTTTTTAATCTCTAATGAGTCTTCGCTAGTCAAGCTAAAAATAATGGTAGAGTTTACTCCGGTATCCAATAAAAATGACAATTCGGTCCCATTAACCGTAACCGGAATAATAATAAGATTGTTGACGAGCTTAAAAGAAACCCTGTCCTTCTTTTTGTTAGCCGGTAATGCAAATCCATCTTGCGCGAATACCGATGGCAAACCGCAACATAGGAGCGAAAGACTTAGTAGTATGTACTTTATTTGACAAGAGAGTTTCAAGAGAATTAAATATATAAAATTTTAATCATTGCTGTTGTGCATGCTGTGAATTATAAAATATATTTCGCAACTTTGTTCTTTAAATCCAGTCATATGCCTATCGTATCAAAAAAGGGCGCTAACATGCCCGAATCTCCGATTAGAAAATTAGTTCCATTTGCTGAAAAGGCATATCAACAAAATAAAAAAGTATATCACTTAAATATTGGACAACCGGATATTAAATCGCCACAAATCGCTATGGATGCTGTCGCATTGCACTCGTTAGAGATTTTAGCATATACACGCTCCGAAGGTTCAGAAGGATACCGCAAAAAGATTGCCAAATATTACCATAAACATCAAATTCCGGTCGAATCAGACGATATAATCGTCACTACAGGTGGCAGCGAAGCATTGCTATTTGCGATGGGAAGTATTGCCGATGTGGGAGATGAGATCATAATACCGGAACCTTTCTACGCAAATTATAATGGCTTTGCCACTGCCTCGGGCGTAACTATAGTACCCGTGATCTCAAAAATTGAAAATAATTTTGCCTTACCCCCTATTTCTGAATTTGAAAAACTTATCACACCCAAAACCAAGGCCATATTAATTTGCAATCCGGGGAATCCAACGGGCTACTTATACTCTAAAGATGAAATTCAAAAACTTGCGGCGATCGTAAAGGAGCATGATTTGTTTTTGGTTGCAGACGAAGTATATCGTGAATTTACTTACGACGGTGTCGACCACTATTCCATCCTCCAAGAGGAAAGCATGGCCGAACATGGTATCATTATCGACTCGGTCTCTAAACGATATAGTATGTGTGGGGCACGAATTGGTTGTTTGGTTTCCAGAAATAAACAAGTGATCGCTACTGCACTTAAATTTGCGCAGGCACGATTAAGTCCGCCAACCTTCGCTCAAATTGCCTGTGAAGCAGCCTTACAAACCCCACAGAGCTATTTTGATGAAGTAATTTCAGAATACAAAGAAAGACGTGACCTGTTGGTACAACACCTAAAAGAGATTCCCGGAGTTAAAGTAGGCGAACCAAAAGGTGCTTTTTATTGTATCGTAGAGCTGCCCGTAGCCAACAGCGACGATTTTGCACAATGGTTGTTAGAAAGCTTCGATCACAATGGTGAAACCATCATGGTTGCTCCGGCTGCCGGTTTCTATTCAAGCCCTGGTGTAGGAGAAAATCAAATTCGAATTGCCTATGTGCTTAATAAAGAAAGTTTGATCAAAGCTGTGAATATTTTAAAGATCGCACTAGAACAATATCCGGGATAATGGTATTGGAAGAGCACAAATCACTTAAAGCCTATAATACGTTCGGTATTGACTGCAACGCCCGTTATTTTATTTCTGTAAAAAGCGTCACAGCACTTAAAGAAGTGTTATCTAAATATGCCAACAAAGAGATATTTATCCTTGGTGGCGGAAGCAATATGTTGTTAACAAAGGATATAGACGCTTTGGTGGTACACGTTGACATTAGGGGTATTTCTATTGTTTCCGAAGACGAACAAAACGTTCAAGCAAAAGCAATGGCGGGTGAAAATTGGCATGACTTTGTGTTGTATTGCATCGAGCAAGGGTATGGTGGCATCGAAAATCTGTCGTTAATTCCCGGAAATATCGGCACAGCTCCTATTCAAAATATTGGTGCTTATGGCGTAGAATTAAAGGATGTTTTTCACAGTTGTACCGCTTTAAATCTACAGGACCTCACAGAAGAGACCTTTTATAAAAACGATTGCGAATTTCAGTATCGGGATTCCATATTTAAAAATAAAGCAAAAGGTAAATACATTATTACCAGTGTTACCTTAACGCTTACCAAAAGGGACCATACATTAAGTACTTCATACGGTGCTATTCAACAAGAATTGAAGCAGCAACAAGTTACCGAACCAACCATAGAAGCTATTTCAAAAGCCGTGATCGCTATTCGCCAATCTAAGTTACCCGACCCGGCCAAGTTGGGCAATAGCGGTAGTTTCTTTAAGAATCCGGTAATAGATAGTGATGCATTTCAAGAATTTCGTTCTAACTTTCCCGATGCACCATTCTACGAGGTCTCACCTACCGAGTTTAAAATTCCGGCGGGATGGTTAATTGAACAAGCAGGTTTTAAAGGAAAACGATTTGGTGACGCCGGCGTTCATGACCGTCAAGCCTTAGTGCTTATAAATCACGGTACTGCAACGGGCAATGATATTTGGGAACTTGCATTGCGTATTCAGAAAGCCGTTAAAGCGCAATTCGGAATCTACATTGAACCCGAAGTAAACATTATTTAATTTTGAATAAAAGCGGCATCTACAATGTGTAATACACCGTTCGAGCCTTGAATATCACTTTTACCTACAATTGCTTTGGTTCCATTGCTATGCGTGATCACAATATCACTACCAGATCTAGATGCTGTGAGTTGTGTACCTCCAATAGTCGTTAACACCAGACTTCCGTTATTCTCACGAATTTTTTGAACCAAAGTGGCAGAATCTAATCCTCCCTCGACTATATGCTGACGTAACATGGTTGCCAATGCTTCTTTATTCTCAGGTTTCATAAAATCTTGACGCGTTTCTTCGGAAAGTCCATCGAGCGCCTCGGCAGAAGGTGCAAAAACCGTATAGGGTCCTTTTTTCTTCATGAGATCATCTGTCATCTGCGCCGTAACCAGGTAATTCGTAAATTTTTTAGACTCTGGGGTTACCATTAACTTGGTCAGAACACTGTTGGCTCGATCTTTATCTTCCTGGGTAGGAGTTACACGCTCTTTTTTTACAAGTGTGTCCGTTTTTATGGCTTCGGAAGTACTTGTTTCTTTCACATCTTGTTTACAAGAAAACAAGAGAAAAATCGTCGAAAAAACTAAAAAAGTGCGATAGAATTGCTTCATGGTTAAATTTATTGAAAAGTGAAGCTAAAAATACTTAAAATCTCACCACTTCACCAAGAAAGATTGTACTTTTGTACCTCAAAATTGGAACCATGGAACTATTTTTGATTACCTTACTACTTCTCTCGCTGGCGGTTGGTGGAATCGCAATTAAAATCTGGGGAAAGAAAGACGGAAAATTTGCAGGTACGTGTGCAAGTCAGAATCCTTTTTTAAACAAAGAAGGAGAAACTTGTGGCTTTTGTGGTAAAACACCCGACCAATTTGAGAACTGCACAGAAGAAACACATCAATAAGTTAAATTAACCTGTTTCAGTGCCTATGCTGCTACTCTACTTCCTAGCTGCAGTAGTATTTCTTAACTGCGCCTACTATTTTATTTTTTCAAAATTTGCCTTTTCATCTTCTACAAATGCCGATGCTTCAGACTACGCACCAGTCTCTTTGATCGTTTGTGCTAAAAATGAAGCTGCCAACCTTCAGAAACATATTCCGCTATGGTTGGAACAACAATATCCTACTTACGAGCTTATTCTAATAAATGACGCTTCCACAGACAACACGCTGGAAGTGATGGAACAATTTGCAGAACAGGATAGCCGTATCAAGATCGTTAATGTAGAAAACAATGAGGCTTTTTGGGCTAGTAAAAAGTATGCCCTTACTCTTGGAATTAAAAGAGCAGCAAACAACCAATTGGTCTTTACAGATGCAGATTGCCGACCGGCCAGTTCCTTATGGTTGTCGCATATGGCTGCTCATTTTTCCGAAGAAAAAGAAGTGATCTTAGGCTATGGAGGCTATGAAAAACAACCGGGGCTACTTAATCAACTCATCCGATTTGAAACTGTACACACAGCGATGCAATACTTTGGGTATGCAGCCGTAGGAATGCCTTATATGGGAGTAGGGAGAAATTTGGCATATACAAGCCGCGTCTATTATGAGAACAATGGTTTTATTTCGCATATAAAACTTCCTTCGGGAGATGACGATCTTCTGGTAAACGAAACAGCTACGGCCTCGAACACGAGTTTGTGCATAGAACCTGAAGCATTCACCTATTCTATTCCGAAGCAAACATTTAAAGCGTGGATCCGTCAAAAAAGAAGACATATTAGTACAGCATCTCGCTATAAGAGCAAGCATAAATTATTGCTGGGTGTTTACTTTTTATCTAACCTATCATTCTGGTTGTTGGCCATTGCAGCTTTGGTATTCTCAGATTGGAGAATCGCGTTAGTGCTAATTGGTTTAAGGATTCTTACGCAATACATAGTGGTGGGCAAATCGGCGAAAAAACTAAAAGAAGAGACGCTTATTCCATTTCTACCGATTTACGAATTATTTTTAGTGTGCCTACAATTAAGTATCTTTATTTCCAAGAGCACATCAAAAAACAGCCGTTGGAAATAACCGATAAGAATATCTTACATCACATTCAAAAAGCTAAAAATGGGAAGCAAAAAGCCTTTAGTTTTCTATTAGACCATTTTTGGAATGAGGTCTACGGATTTCAGCTAAAACGAGTTCGCAATGAGTATGAGGCCGAAGATATTACCATAGAAACTTTTTCAAAAGCATTCGATAAAATCGAAACTTTTGATGAGAACTATACCTTCGGAACTTGGCTAATCGCTATTTCAAAAAACATCCAAATAGATAAAAGTAGAAAGAAGAATGCTACGCTTTATCAACACACCTCGTATACTTCCGAAGAACAAATAAAGAAAATTCCAGATGTTGCACCCACGCCTGAAGATGAACTAATTAGAGAACAGAACTTAGCCGAACTACTGCGCTTTATCAAGCAGTTAAAACCACATTACCAAGAAGTGATCAACCTGAGATATTTTCAAGAAATGAGTTACAACGAAATTTCTGAACGCTTAGAAGAACCGCTTAATAATGTAAAGGTACGATTGCTTAGAGCTCGTAAATTACTTTCAGAAATAATTACGCAAAATCATTAAACCTGAGTCGAACGCTTAAAAGACTGGGTCCAGGTTTTTTATTTGCCGGCGCTGCCATTGGAGTGTCTCATTTGGTGCAATCTACACGTGCAGGGGCCGATTTCGGTTTCGGACTTCTTTGGGCATTGTTGTTAATTAACATTGTAAAATATCCCTTCTTTGAATACGGCCCAAGATACGCATCTGCCAGAGGCCGCAGTTTATTGCATGGATATCATACCATGAGTAAAGGCGTGTTGGTTGCGTACTTCCTCCTCACTTTTGCCACCATGTTCACAATTCAAACAGCTGTGACCATCGTTACAGCCGGAATTGCACAGAGCCTGTTCGGCTCAGGTTCTATTGTCATTTGGACAGCTATCATCACCTCTTTTTGTTTTATTATTCTAATCGTTGGTAGGTACAAGGTGCTCGATACGCTAATGAAAATCATTGTGATCTGCTTGACTCTAAGTACCATAGTCGCAGTTGTGTTGGCCATACCCGAGCAAGAGGCGATTTCATTGTCGCAACGAATCCCTTCGGAAACTACAGCCGTTGCCTTTCTAATTGCTTTTATGGGGTGGATGCCTGCTCCTTTAGATATTTCCATTTGGCAATCGATTTGGACGGTAGAAAAGAAAAAAATTGACCCGACGGTCACGCACAAACAATCTCGCTTAGATTTTAACGTCGGGTTTGTCACCACAACTGTTCTCGCCATTGGCTTTCTAGCATTGGGCGCACTTGTAATGTTTAATAGTGGTGCTACCTTCTCTAGTTCAGGAGGAGAATTCGCCAATCAGTTAATTTCTATGTACACCTATAGCTTAGGGGACAGTACAAAAATTTTAATTGGTGTTGCCGCGTTAACCACCATGTTTAGCACTACCCTAACTACTTTAGATGCCTCTCCACGAGTAATGCATACCACTTCGGAATTGATCCTAAATAAAAAATTTAAACGCGGATATCTGTTTTGGATCTTGATATTGATCGTTGGAACCCTGGGAATTTTCTTTTTCTTGCTTTCTGAAATGACCTTACTTATAGATATAGCAACGATTTTGTCGTTTTTAACCGCTCCTTTCTACGCCATCATCAACTTCAAACTAATTTGCAGCAAACATACTCCGAAAGCTGCACGCCCTTCCCGTGCAATGCGTATTTACAGTGTGCTATCGATTGTGATCCTAGTAGGATTTAGCTTGTGGTATCTACAAACCCTTGGCTCTTAATCCACCATGGGACTTATTCGTTAAATTGTTGTTCGTGGTATTAAAATTGTATCTTTGTGCTCGCTTATGAGTACTGAAACCTTAGACATAAAAAAGCCGGCTCCAAAACCAAAATGGTTACGGGTTAAACTACCAACCGGTAAAAAGTATACCGAATTACGCGGACTCGTTGACAAGTACGATCTGCACACTATTTGTACCTCCGGAAGCTGTCCAAATATGGGCGAATGCTGGACCGAAGGAACTGCTACTTTTATGATATTAGGAAACGTGTGTACACGGTCCTGCGGGTTCTGCGGCGTAAAAACCGGACGGCCCGAAACGGTTGACTGGGATGAACCGGAAAAAGTGGCGAGGTCCATCAAAATCATGGAAATCAAACACGCCGTAATTACCTCGGTAGATCGTGATGACCTGAAAGATATGGGGTCTATTATTTGGGCTGAAACCGTGAAGGCAATTCGCCGAATGAATCCGGAGACCACCCTAGAAACCCTAATCCCAGATTTTCAAGGCGTGACCCGAAATATAGATCGCATTGTGGATGTGCAACCGGAAGTAGTGTCACACAACATGGAAACAGTGAAGCGTTTGACCCGCGAAGTACGAATTCAAGCAAAATATGAGCGAAGCTTAGAAGTGTTGCACTATCTTAAAAGTGAAGGTATTACGCGTACAAAAAGCGGAATCATGCTTGGTCTGGGTGAAAAAGAAGACGAGGTGATACAAACCATGAAAGATCTGCGCAAGGTCGATCTGGACATTGTAACGATTGGTCAATATTTGCAACCCTCCAAAAGACACTTACCGGTAAAAGAATTTATTAGTCCGGAGCAATTCAAGAAATATGAGACCATCGGACTCGAAATGGGCTTCCGTCATGTAGAGAGTGGTCCTTTGGTACGATCTTCATATAAAGCTCAAAAACATCTAACATAGTTTACTATAATGACGGAAACAGTACAAGTAGGAATCAACGGTTTCGGTCGTATAGGACGTCGACTCTTTCGATTGCTGCAAGATCATCCAAAAATTAAGGTAGTTGCAATTAACGACACCGCCGATGCTAAAACATTAGGTCATTTACTAAAATACGACAGTATTCACGGAGTTTTTGATGGTAACATTCAAGTTTCAGAAAAAGAGATCGTAGTAAATAATACCGCTTTTCGCTTTTCTTCGGAAAAAGATCCGAAAGACCTCAACTGGAAAGGTATAGATATAGTCGTAGAATGTACGGGAAAATTTAAATCTAGATCCCAACTTGAACTTCATTTAAAAGCCGGTGCAAATAAGGTCATCCTGTCTGTACCACCGCTAGAAGATGATATTAAAACCATCGTTCTAGGTGTAAATGAAGACATAATTTCACCATCAGACCAAATTATTTCGAATGCGTCCTGCACCACCAATAATGCGGCACCTATGTTGCAAATAGTGCGTGATCTATGCGGTGTTGAGCAAGCGTATATAACGACTGTACATTCGTATACCACCGACCAAAGTTTGCATGACCAACCACATCGCGATCTTCGGCGTGCACGAGCAGCTGGCCAGTCGATCGTCCCTACTACCACCGGAGCTGCAAAAGCCCTAACAAAAATCTTTCCCGATCTAGCGTCGGTAATTGGTGGATGTGGTATTCGAGTACCTGTGCCAAACGGATCGTTGACAGATATGACCATTAACGTAAAGCAAGAAGTTTCGATAGCAGCAGTAAACAGTGCATTTAAACAAGCTTCAGAAAAAAAATTAAAAGGTATTCTTCAGTACACCGAAGACCCTATCGTTTCTATCGATATAGTTGGAAATACGCATTCGTGTATTTTTGACGCAGGAATGACCTCAGTCATCGGTAAGATGGTGAAAATCATTGGTTGGTATGACAATGAGACGGCTTATGCTGCTCGAATTCAGGACTTAATCCTACAAATATCAAGTAAATAGCTAATTTTTTCGAGGAAATAACTATATTTATCGCCTAAGTACATAAGAAAGATGCGCCCTGTCTTACAAAAAAGCTACCTAGTAGCCCTTAATCTGCTGTTGTTTATGGCCGTTTCTGTCCTCTCGGCACAGGAGCGCAAGAACGACTCTATTGTACAAATTGAGACGTATCGACAGCAAGCCTATGAGGCCATGTCTAATCAAGATTTCGATACGGCCGTCCTAGAATTGAATAAAGCAAATAAATTAGCCGCAAGAATTCAAGACATTCCTGCTAAGATCGCTGTGCGACTGCATACGGCTGAATTACACTATTATTTACAGAATTACACCAAAGCGTCAAGAGAATTAGACAATGCCCTGGTATTCCTAGAAAAGAATAATGATCAAGCTGCTTTGGCACAGGCCTATCTCTTAAAAGGATTGGTATTGACCAAAATGGGAGATTACAATGCTTCAGAGCGATTTTTAAAAGATGCCGATAAGATCTACACCAAGCAGAACGATGAGTTGAATCAAGCCAATGTGATTTTAGGTTTTGGACTGCTCGAATTAAAAAAAGGCAACTACACCCCTGCTATTAATTATTTTGAAGCGGCCATTCCATTATTTAGAGACCACGATTCACCGTATCAAGAAGCAACGGCTTATCTAAACAAAGCCGAGGCGCTTCATTATCTTAACAATGCAGCCAATCAAAATGTGCTACAGCAGGCAAGAACAGCCTTAGCAAACGCATCACAGATCATCGATACGCACAATTTTAACAAATTAAGAATTGAAAGTTATCGAATTGCCTCTTATCTGGCAATGAAGAGCAACCAATACAGCGAGGCCCAACGCAACATCGATTTGTATGAAAGAAAAAGTGATTCGCTGTATCAAGTCTACTTAAATGCGGTTTCGAAAAGTGTAGAATCTGAAGCCAATGTCGGAGATCTTAACGAGATCATCGCCACGCAAAAGGATGATCTGGATAAGCAGCAAAAGTCGATAAACTTTGGTAAGATGACAACTGGTTTAAGTATCGCTCTTATCGTGATCTTATCGTTGTTAACTTTATCGTTATATAAGAACAATAATTTACGGGCCAAGGCAAACGACTTGTTACAGGATAAGAATAGTGAACTGCAACTAGCCAAAGAAAAGGCCGAAAAAGCATCGTTAGCGAAAGCACAGTTCTTGTCGACGATTACGCATGAACTACGAACACCGCTTTATGCTGTAACCGGACTTACACATCTGTTATTAGAAGAGGATCCAAAACCACATCAAAAGGACCATTTAAATTCATTAAAATTTTCGGGAGACTATCTTTTGTCGTTGATCAACAATATTCTAGACTTAAATAAGCTTGAAGCTAATAAGGTTGAGATCGAAAAAACCAGCTTTAATCTAAAGAAACGTATAAACGATGTACTTATAGCCTTAAAGAAATCGGCAGACGACCGCAAGAACAACCTCCATCTTGAGTTTGACGAAAGCATCCCAAACAAATTAATGGGTGACCCACTTAAATTATCTCAAGTCTTGATCAATTTAATTGGGAACTCAGTGAAGTTTACTCAGAATGGTGATGTCGTGGTGCGAATTAAGAATATTGGGCAGAAGCAAAATAAGGTCACCCTGCATTTCGAGATCGAAGACGTAAGATCATAGCTGCTCAAGAACACCTCGTCGAGTTTGTTTACATACGGATTCAAATAAATCTTCATCCGCTTGTTTTTCAGCACTTC
>JYMV01048143.1_pt1 | contig 10199 bp, 9 predicted proteins | sample 338911 | NCBI WGS metagenome assembly JYMV01 (sample SAMN03354496, study PRJNA234377) | hydrothermal vent metagenome | biome: Deep sea; feature: Hydrothermal plumes at the Eastern Lau Spreading Center, Western Pacific Ocean; material: Seawater | place: Tonga | collected 2009 | depth 2000 m m
TGTTAGCGGTTTGTTGCAAGCCATCATCGAAATACGAAACTAATTGGAGTTAACATTTCTACGACAACCTTTTGACCATTCATAATTCCAGGTATCCAAGTGTCAGGCATCTCCTTAACAACTTTTAATGCCTCTTCATCGCATCCAGATCCTATACCCCTTTCAACTCTATGGTCACTTGTCTTCCCATTTACATCAATAATAAAGGCAATAAAAACTTTTCCGGAAGTCCCATTCTCTCTTGCTGCTCGGGGGTATCTGATGATCCTTGAAATACTGTAATACATCATAGCATCACCTCCAATATACAATGGCTCTCTTTCAAGAACCACTTCCGTTGTGTCTGTTCCGTTTATTACTTTATACTTTTTGTCATTGATTTTATTGTCATCAATGTTAAATAGAAGTTCCTTTTTTGTGAAATCATATTTTTGTTGAAGTTTAGCTTCGTAGTTATAGAACTCCCATACTCCGACTTTCAGGTCCTGAGTATAATTCCCTTTAGTTTTAAGCTTTTTCCCTTTCCAATAATATTCATTCCAAATACTGTCCTTTAGCCCATTCTTGTAATAGCCGTTGATTACCACTGCATTGTTATAGTTCAGCTTTTGATAATAGTATCAATTTTATGTTTAAGTACAAGCTCCTTCGGACAAAACCAAAACGTATCACAAGGACCTGTTTTTGATGGTGAACCCTATTTAACCGTTAACCCTTCAAATTCTCAACACATGGTGGTAGCTTGGATTGGCTATAAGTTTTTGCAAATATTAACGATTAACACCTCTGTTACCTTTGATGGAGGTACAACCTGGAGTACGCCAATAGATATTGCACATTCCATTTCGGGGTATCAATCTGCAGACCCTTGTTTAGAGTTTGATGATAGTGGAAATGTTTTCGTTGCTTACGTAGATTATAATCCAGTCATAGATTCGGGATCCGTTTATTGTAGAAAATCGACAGACGGTGGATTAACTTGGGGGGCAGATGTACCTGTTATTGGCATGCACTCAGATCCAAACAAACGAGCTTTAGACCGCCCATGGATGAACATAGATCGTTCTGGTGGTGCATTTGATGGAAATATCTATATCACGACCATGAACGCTTCCACAATGACCCCAGTTACACCACCCTACCATCCGTATGTCACACGATCAATAAATGGAGGCACCAGTTTTGAACCCTGGAGCTACTTAGATACTGCAACATTTCTTTCGGGCTCATTGATAAGCAGTCCTATGCCTACCCCCACAATTAGTTCCAACGGAACTTTTTATGCCATTTATCCGAGTTATGTCCCTACTCAAAGCTCTTCTGCGCAGCTTCTTTTGGCAACTTCAACTGATGGTGGTGCAAGCTATAATCATAACGTTGCCTACCAAGTTAGCAATGGCGTAACCGATTCTTTATCAAAAAAAGCAGGATTGCTTAGAGCCGATCCCTCAGATACCAACCACTTGGTGATGCTATCTGTGTTGGCGACTTATGGAGACGCAGATGTGTTTATAAACGAAAGTTATGATAAAGGAGCAACGTGGAGTGCAGCAACTAGAGTAAATGACGATCCTATTGGCAATAATAGAATGCAAGACTTGGTTTGGGCAGATTTTGATTTAGATGGTGATTTAGTGGTTTCATGGAGAGACAGGCGAAACGGATCAGATTCAAGCTATGAAACTTCATCTGAAATATGGGGCGCCATTCGATTAAAAGATTCGGCTAATTTCTCTCCTAATTTTAGGATATCAGATACCCTGGTAGCTTACGATACCGTTTTGGCAGCCAATGGCAATGATTTTATGTGTATCAAATTTGTAAATGACACCTTGAATGCTGTGTGGGGAGATGTAAGAAGTGGCACCCTCGATATCTGGTACAATCGAATTGGATTGGACGGAACCATATTGTCGGCTAATAAACTAAACTCAGCACCACTCTTAACCGCATCTATTTATCCAAACCCATCTTCTTCAACTTTTACCATTGAGAGAAATAAAATTACTCAAATTGATATTTACAATCAAGGCGGCAAAATCGTGTTCACAAAAAAGTACACTCATCCAAAGAATTCTATAAATATTGTTCTGGATGATTATTCTAAGGGAGTTTACTTCATCAAAATTACAACGCCTGAAGGAGTATTGACTAAAAAAGTAATTAAACATTAACATACGTTTGGTAACAATGTATAAGCGGCATTAACCAATCTACGCCAAGGCTTCGGTTGGAGCAAACGCAGTTTAGCCAAACCGTTGGGCACAATAGCTATTTTTGTAGGCAGAGGATTGTATACCGTTGATTCAATAATAACAGTACCCATTAACTTAAAAGGAGGAAAATAAAATGAAAAAATTAAAACCAATAATTACAATTTACATCGTATTTATATTAGGTGTTGGTGTTATTTATGCTCAAAGTGATACATGGACGCAAAAAGCAGATTTTGGTGGAACTGCAAGAAGAAGTGCAGTAGGGTTTTCCATTGGTAGTAAAGGATATATTGGAACTGGGTATGACGGAGTAACGAATTATAAAGATTTTTGGGAGTACGATCCAAATAGTGATACATGGACGCAAAAAGCAGATTTCGGTGGCACTACAAGAAGGGCGGCAGTAGGCTTATCTATCGACAATAAAGGATATATCGGCACCGGACTTGATGGCGTAACAAATTACAAGGACTTTTGGGAATATGATACAACCAACAATATATGGACACAGAAGGCGGACTTTGGCGGTACTGCAAGATATGGAACAGTTGGCTTTTCTATCGGCAGTATAGGATATGTCGGAACTGGAAATGATGGTGTAAATAAAAACGACTTTTGGGCATATAACCCGCTGAGTAATACGTGGACACAAAAAGCAGATTTCGCTGGCACGGCAAGACGAAATGCAACTGGATTTTCCATTGATAATAAAGGGTATATAGGAACTGGATACGATGGATCTACTATAAAAGACTTTTGGGAGTATGATACGCTTGGCAATACATGGACACAAAAAAACGATTTTGGTGGAACGTCCAGAGACTTAGCAACTGGGTTTGCTATTGTAAATAAAGGGTATATAGGGACAGGAGTTAGTGGTGGTACAAACCATAAAGACTTTTGGGAGTTTGACCCTCTCAGTAACACCTGGACTCAAAAGGCAGACTTTGGCGGTACTGCAAGGAGAATATCAGTGGGTTTTTCCATAAATAACAAAGGATATCTCGGAACAGGATATGACCCGACTCATGTAAAAGATTTTTGGGAGTACACTCCAGATATGACAGCCATTTACGAATCAACGGTTGACATAAAATTTATCCTTTATCCTATTCCCGTTTACGATTTTATGACCATTTCATATAAAACCTTAGAAATAGAAAGATTAACAATTGAGATTTTAAATACACTAGGAAAAACTATCGACAAATACGAAGTTAAAAGTTCAACACATGCTGAAAGTATTACCATAAACCTATCCAAATTACAGAATGGCTTATACATCGTGCGACTTCTATCTGATGGACTGATATTAAATCAGAAATTTATTAAGCAATAAAGGAGACGTTGGTGTAAAAAGCTACTGTGCCCAACAATGGCTATCAGTAATGGCGGTTGTGTGAAAATGCCTACATGGTCAAAACCAATCAACCCACCCTCCGCAAATGAAAAAGAACCCCACACCAGCTACTTGTTGCCCAAAAAACATCAACTATTAATTCATTATATTTGATCATTAGATGACAAAAAATAAGACTATGAAAGCAAAAAACTACCTTGCGCTGACATTAATTCTTCTTGTTTTTAGTGCAAGTGCACAAGATGGGTATTTGGCCGACTTGGCATTGAATAAATACTTAAAAACGAGTTTCAATTATCCACTTAGCCTTAAAGTGAGAAATACGTCAAACACGCCTATATTTTCGATGACCGTTAAATGGCAATTAGATGGCGGGGTAATCAATTCAGAATCATTCAACGTAGGAGGAGGCGGTCTCGTCTCATCAAATTACTTACCTCTAACCCTTAGCCCTGACCTGAATCTTCCTTCTGGCGGCAGTCATGAATTAAAGGTCTGGGTTGAAGTTGCTGGTGACACAGACAACTCAAATGATACAATAACGAAAGAGATAATCGGATTATCATCTTATGCTGACAATAACGTGCTCATTGAAAAATATACAGCAACTTGGTGCGAGTGGTGTCCAGCCGCGAGCACTGTTTTTAATACGCTAAAATCTAACCCTCGCGTGGTTATGGCTTCTTTCCATAATAGTGATACGTATTCATTTACGAATGGAGAGGATTACATGGAGGCCTATTATCCTGCAGGGACATTCACTCCCGGAGGTATTATTAACATGGGAGAAATGGGGTCTTATGAAATTAACTCCCAGCATACTACATGGGAAGATCAGCTACTTGCCCGAATAGGGATATCACCAGTTGATTTGCAACTCACCACTACCATAGACACAATTACACGAGAACTTACCATTGATGTTACTGCAAACTTCAAGTATGCTTTTACTTCAGATTTTTATCTGAACGCATACATACTTGAGCATAATATTGCCGGATCACAAACAAACGGAGGCGGCAACCCCTATTACCACCAGAATGTTGTGAGACAAATGGTTGGAGGAACTGCAGGGATAGCAGGTGTCATTCCAGCATTACCTGTAATCAATACGGATTATTCTTATCAGGATACAATTACTATACCTTCTGCTTGGGATATCATGCAGATTGAGGTAATCGCATATGTTTTTGACAAAGAGAACCTTAGCACGAATTCTCTAAATGCCGCTTCAAAAGTTCTATTTGTAGGTATTCATGACGTTCCAGAAGATTTCAATTCTTTGCGTTTATATCCAAATCCAGTTAGTAATTATCTTGTGCTACAAAGTGATGAGAAACGGGTGAAAAACTATCAGCTAAAAATCTATGACATAACGGGAAAGCTAGTTTTAACAAATACCTTGGCTGATATTCAAAATCAACGAGTAAATGTAGAGACACTCGCCAGCGGTGTTTTCTTCCTGCACCTAATAGACAGTGCCGGTGATGTACATCAATTTAAAATGATTAAGCAATAAGACGATTTCAAAAAAACCTCCTGACAACTGGGGGTTCGAATTCAAATAGCTAAAGGGACCCTCGGAATACAGTGCCGAGGGTTTTCTTGTTTTAGCCGCATAGGAAATCATCTTCCATTGCGCTTCATGAAAGTAAAATGCAAATTGTTCCTACTCATCTTAGGATAAGCAATTTTGGCATTAACAGGATGTGATTCTTTGAATATCCTTTACTATTCAATTGAAAAACAAAACAAATGATCATGTCAGAATACAAATCCCTAATTCCCCTATTGAACCGAATAAAGGAGATTTCAGAACAATGGTTGATACAATAATTGAAATTCGACAAAGGCATCGATTTGGATTGGAACCTCACCTATGGACATAGACTTCCCTTGGGCGACTAAAAATATATATGAAAAAATCCTGGAATTTGCGGGATCGAATTGATTCACAAGGCGTCCGTAATCCCTTTGGATTGTTCAAAGTCATCATGGAAACACAAAGACAGATGGTCAATACTAAAAATAAAATAAATCACGAAAGCGCAACAATGGCTAAAACAAATTGCATAACTTGCTTTAGCCAGATCGTTAACATACATTAATTTGAAAATTGAAATAGCTTGTCCAAAGTGCGAATGGGAACCTGATGGTGGTTCATATTGGGAATGTAGTTGTGGCCACTTATGGAACACCTTTAAAACCTCCGGAAAATGTCCTAAATGCTCTACTACATGGGCAGATACGCAATGCCCCGGACCTACCTACCCTGGAGGATGTGGTTCATGGTCAAAACATATCGATTGGTATCGAAATTTAGACAATGAAATGAGAAAGGAAATTGAGGAAATTCTTCAAGAAGAGCCTGTGGCACTATAGATACTCACTACTTAAGTGTTAAAGTGAAAGAACTTGACAATACATAAGGAAATAACCTTTGCTAACAAAAGCTAAACTTCATTACCCAACCTACGCCGGGGCTACGGTCGGAGCAAACGCAGTTTAGCCAAACCGGTAGCTAATATTAAATCTGAGAACGTGAAAACAACGCTGATACTCGCACTGGGGCTTTTCTATTCCTTGAATGTCTTTCCCCAGGATTGGGCGCCCATTGGTGCTGTATGGCACTATGATGAACAGTTTGCGTTTGCCGGTGATATAGATTATATCAAGTTTGAATCAGTAAAAGACACAACTGTGCTCGGAAAACTGTGTAAGAAGATTACCAAGCGTCACAGACTTTATTGCTACAACCGAGCTGAATACGAAATCATGTACTCGTCAAACGATACGGTTTATTTCTATGACTTGGATTTCAATGGATTTCAGATTTTATACGACTTCAGCGCTGGTATTGGTGACTCATGGGGCATTCTTCTTAAAGATGTTAATGATACCTCAGACATTGACTCTCTTCAGATAAGTGTTGACTCTACCGATACAACCACCATAAACGGGAATCAGCTAAAGAGGCTATTTGTTACCTATAGCTTCGTGGGCGAAATGTTCCAAAACAGCTATCAAGGTATCATTATTCAAAGTGTGGGCGATATTGCGTACATGTTTAATTTCCCGTTTAATGACGGTATGGTTTGCGATATGAATTACTCTGATGGAATCCGTTGTTATGAGGACTCTGTTCTGGGTTTATACTTGTTCATGCCCCCTACTCCTTGTGACGCTGTTGCTGTTGGCATTACCGAATTTCCTGTGAGTGAAACAATTACCATTTCGCCAAATCCTACAAATGGTGTGTTTAATATACACTTCGTATCTAGTTACAAATTAGAATACGTCCTGGTGCGTGATCTGCTCGGCAGGTTAGTACTAGTGGAGCGGTTACGGTCAGATGGAACTGTTGATATGAGCCACGTATCTAATGGTACTTATCTGGTTGAATTATTCGGATCAGATTCAGAGAGTCTGGGAAGAACGAAGATTGTAAAGATTTAACGTTAGCTAACAATGGCTTAAAGCAATACCGCAGAACCTGAGTTTATGTAACTTGGGTGGGTAAGTGTGCGTTAGGCAGGTATCTGAACCTGCCTGCCGGCAGGCGTGAGGCGGCACTGCTTTAAGCCGGACCGGTAGCATTTATGGTGCGCTGAAGAAAAAAAGAACCTATTGACATAGTATTCAATTGGGAATTAAAATAAATTGTGTTTTGTAAACAAATCGTCATTAATTATGCTTAGAAATATATCATACGTACTTGTTGGTGCTACTCTTACAGTTGGATTGCTTTTTAAATTTATGCATTGGCCGGGAGCAGGTCTAATACTTATTACCTCACTTGGCGGAATTGCTATTGCTTTACTGGAATATGCGATTTGCAATCCAAAATCTAAATTATTAATACAAAACATCATTTTACCCATAATACAAAACATCATTTACCCATTACTGGGTGTTGTTTATGTGCTTGGTATACTTTTCAAGATAATGCACTTACCAGGTGCAGGTATAATGCTTGTTGTTTCAATGATTGGTTTGTCATTTGCCTTAGCTGAATTTGCATTTAGCATAAGAAGATCAGTTCACGCCATCTTACCGCTATTGTTTTCAATTACCGTGTTTTTTGTGCTTTTTAGAATACTTCACTGGCCTGAACCTCCTTATGTTCTTTATGGTTCTTATTTCGTTTTTGCCATTTTAGTACCTGTTTTACTCTTTTTAAGAGGCTATAAACTAAAAAATACAGAATCTAACTTAAGCAGTCATTTTATGGTACTTGCTGCACTTTCATTCATTCTTTGTCTAGTGGAATTTAAGCTTAAGTTATATCCAGAAGGTTTGGGCATGGAAAAGTATATGCACTATATTTTGGATGTCCTTTTATTATCGGGGCTTCTTCTTTACATCAGAAAAACCTTGGGAATAGAACAGTTGAAGATCAAGTTTCAAAACGACCATAAACTTCTCCAATGTCTGGGTGGTATTTACCTGATCCAATTGGTGATTCTGGTTTTGGTGTCCAAATGATATAGGTGTGAACGAATAAAATACCGGATTGATATAAATAAAACGCTACCTTGGAGCAAACGCAGTTTAACCGTAACGTTAGGCAAAATGAAAACAAAAATGAAAACAAAAATGAAAACAAAATACTCTTTAACGTTACTGTTTTGTATAATGACAAGTATGGTAACATTTGCTCAATGGACAGTAAATCTGTCAGGAGCACCGGGATATTATCGAATAGACGCTGTACACTTTATAGATGACAACACCGGATTTGTAGGTGGAACTAACAGTTTGTTTGGGGGGGATGGAATAATATCTAAAACTTCAAATGGCGGGTCTTCCTGGACAACGGTAGCTACGATTACAAGTTCACCTATCCAAGCTATTCATTTCGTAAATTCTATGTTAGGTTTTGCTGTTGGAACCAACGGTTTGATGGCCAGAACAACTGATGGAGGCAGTACTTGGAGCACCCAGAACTACACAAACCCTAATTCCGGCAATAAAGAAGTTTTTAAATCGGTGCATTTTGTCGACCAGAATACAGGATACATTGCCGGAGGATATTATGAAATGATGGTTTTGAAAACCACTGATGGAGGAGTTAACTGGACTCAATTGACAATGCCTTCATACTTTCAAAGATTGAATGAGGTTTATTTTACAAGCTCAAATACAGGTTACGTTGTTGGAGGAGACCAATTTGGTGGCGGTTTAGGTAGAATATATAATACTACAGATGGAGGGAGTACCTGGGATACTTTAAGTTCTGGAGTAACTAATTACTTTAACGACATAATTTTCACGGATGCTAACACCGGCATAATTGGATGTGCATCTAATGGCGTAATCTTGAAAAGTACAGATGGTGGTCAAAATTGGAGTCAAATTAGTAATCCTGCGGGAACCAGTGCAATTGGTGGATTTACTTTCATTAACTCTAATACTGGATATGCCTGCACCTTAGGAGGAAAGATAATTAAGACAACTGATGCAGGCAGCACTTGGATTGTGGACGGAGACGTATCCTCAATAATATTTTCTTTGTATTCCATATCTGTACCTTCTCAGAATTTCGGAATAGCAACCGGTCTTGGAGGAGTGTATGCAGAAATGGGCGGTGGGACGAGCGTAAACTATTTTGGCAATAACAATAGCCGGTTCCTCATTTATCCAAATCCTAGCAAAGGCAATCTTAGTATTCAAAATGTTGCTCAAAATCTGACAAATGGGAGGATTAGAATAATTGATGTAAGGGGAAAAGAAGTTTTTTCAAAGAGGCTTGAAAACCATACCATGTGGAATTACGACCTGAGTGATTTGAATAACGGAATGTACATTGTTTTGATAGAGACAAGGGAGTATTCACTAACAGAGAAGCTAATTGTAGACAAATAATGAAATGAACGTTTGCCCAACAAAGTGTATAAAATATAGGGCTGAAAGTAATTGCAGAGAGTTTATTGCTCTTAATAAACTTTTTGCTCGGTAGACAGAAAAGTATCTCTGAAAGCCCTACTTTTCATACATAAACCGTTAGCTAAAATGAAAAAGTATATCGTAATCCTTTTGCTATTCCATTTCAGTTTCAGCCATGCTCAACAAGTTGACCTAGTTAACGAAAATTTTGATGACTCACTTACCTCCGACTGGGCTCATTTCTCTGGGTGGGCAATGTAAGTGGCCCCTTTTTTGGTCCTACATCAGATTGGGTTTTTTTACCAGCTATCGACTTCACATCCGTTTCCGATCCATTTCTTGAATTTGACCTGGCAATGGCAGTAATCGACACTAATATTCAGTTTTCGGTCTTATATACCAGGGACAGTACTTTTAATCTATTATGGGACGGTTCAGCTTGGATTGCCGATAGTTCTTGGCATCTCATATCCACCTATGGATCCTCCACTTCAGGAGCTGCCAACATTATCTCAGTAGACACTACTTCAGATACTGGTTGGAAACCTTTAATTACTGACTACCAGACTATATCTGTAAACCTATCCGAATTAAAAGACGATTCTAATGTTAGGATCATCTTTGGTTCTGACTGTAAGAATTACTGGGCTACTGGTATATGGTATATCGATAATGTTAAAATCTTTGGCAATACAAGCACACGTATTTTTGAACATTCCGAATCATCTTCATTTCAG
>JYMV01013457.1_pt1 | contig 10198 bp, 6 predicted proteins | sample 338911 | NCBI WGS metagenome assembly JYMV01 (sample SAMN03354496, study PRJNA234377) | hydrothermal vent metagenome | biome: Deep sea; feature: Hydrothermal plumes at the Eastern Lau Spreading Center, Western Pacific Ocean; material: Seawater | place: Tonga | collected 2009 | depth 2000 m m
ATGCGATGATTCCGCTAATCCATCGGGGTAATGTTTCAGCTCATTCTAATACGCTTTCCGGGGTTCGTATGAATCCATGGGACTCAGAACTCTGGAATATTGCCGATTGGGCACGCAAGTAACTCGAGTTCCATTCAGTACTTTACGGTTTGCGGATTTCGGTTCGCAAACCGTTTTTTATTAACCTCAAGGCGACCGAACTTTGATCCACTTCATCATTCGCCGCATGTTGGTTTCCATTCCAACATTACTGGTAATCAGCTTCATTATTTTTGCCATCCTCGATTTGGCCCCGAACGATCCCACGGGAAATTTACCGATGACAGTGCCTGCGGATGTACGTGAAAAAATCCGTGAGTCACTCGGACTTGGACAGCCCATGCACGTGCGCTTTGGCAAGTGGCTTGTACAATTCTTCGTCAACGAACCGCTGAATTTACTCCAAGAAGGTTTTGGAATTACCATCGGAGATTCGGAAAACCGCACGCGTATTCTCTCATGGGCGACACGCAGTCCGGTTGTGGACTTGATTATTCAGCGTACGCCACAAACGCTTTGGGTAGTTGGACTTTCTTATTTATTCGGAATCCTGATTGCGATTCCCATTGGTATTATTTCCGCTTACAAGCAATATTCATGGTTCGATCAGATTGGAACTTTTGTTACCATGGTCGGTTTTTCTGTGCCAACTTTTTTCACAGGCATTGTGGCAATTATCCTTTTCAGTGTACATCTAAGGTGGTTTCCAATGATTTATGACACGACTTTGGAGGTCAACAGTTGGGAAAATTTCGTTTTGCAAGTCAAACAGATGTTCATGCCGGTCGCAGTACTTGCCCTTTATAATGCCTCGCAGTTAAGCCGTTTTATGCGTGCTTCTATTCTCGACAATTTAAATTTGGATTATGTACGAACAGCAAGGGCCAAAGGCCGTTCTGAAAGTGTTGTACTGTTGATTCATGTGCTGCGAAACAGCCTGATCCCGGTGGTAACTTTGATTGCCCTTGGAATTCCCTCAATCTTCGGCGGGGCCATTATCACCGAACAAATATTCCGCGTGAATGGTCTTGGACAGTTGTTAATCATTGCAATTGAAGGTGCAGACATTCCTCTCGTGCAAACCTTGACTTTCCTGTTTGCCGTACTGATTGTCGTTTTCAATCTCATAGCCGACGTGATCTACGGCATCCTCGATCCAAGGATCCGTTATGATTGAAAAAAACGCTGCAGTAGAAACAATTGAATCTGTCACACAACACCGTTCTCTCTGGGGCGATGTCTGGCGTCAGTTCCGGAAACACAAAGGTGCGATGACCGGTGTAATTGTTTTTGTTTTTATCACCCTCATGGTTTCTATCGGCCCCCTGATTCATGGCATAGACTCCAGTGCGATCAACTTTCGTGAAAGAAATTTTGGACCAACTCTGGCACATCCTCTCGGCACGGACAACATCGGTCACGACACATTGGCGCAAATGCTGGCCGGCGGTCAAGTTTCATTGGCGGTCGGTTTCCTGGCTATGTTAATAGCACTTGTTCTGGGAACATTTGTAGGTGTACTGGCCGGTTTTATTAAATCCCTGGACGGGCCTTTGATGCGTTTGACCGATTTATTTCTTGCGCTGCCTATCCTGCCTCTGCTGCTGGTGATTATTCTGCTTTTCCGTGACACGTTGCGTACACTTTATGGTCCTGAAGCGGGAATTTTTATGCTGATTGTTTTCGTGATCGGCATTACCAGTTGGATGCACACTGCCCGGATAGTGAGGGGAGATGTGCTCGGCATCAAGGAACGTGAATTTGTGATTGCCGCTCACAGCATCGGCACCCCGAAACGACGAATTATTTTCCGGCATATCCTGCCAAACATCCTCAGTCCTATAATGGTTTCCGCAACGCTTGGTATCGCCAATGCTATCATTACGGAATCAGCCCTATCTTTTCTCGGACTTGGATTCCCGCCGGATTTCCCAACATGGGGCAGACTGCTTTATGATGGTGCAAACTTTATCCAGATCACTCCTTCACGCGTGATCTGGCCCGGACTCTTCATCGCCCTGACCGTTCTCAGCGTCAACTACATCGGCGATGGACTGCGGGATGCACTTGACCCACGCTTGCGTGGGCGGTGAAGTTTTGAAGAAAGTTCTTTCCGGAGAAACTCGGTTATATTTTAAGGATGGATTACGGACAAATTATGGTTCAGTGGTACGAAGAATTGTTTGATAATTACGGAATGAAATATGATAACGAAAATTTCACTCAAGGAACAATTGGAGAATGTGATTTCCTGGAAAAGGAAATCCAAAAAAATAAAAATGCCAAAATCTTGGACATCGGATGTGGAACCGGCCGACATTCAATCGAACTTTCCAAAAGAGGATATGACATTACCGGAGTTGATTTATCGAATTCACTTTTGAAAAGGGCAAAAGAAAAGGCAGCCAAACATAAGCTGAAGGTTGTTTTTCAACAGCATGATGCAAGAGAACTTCCTTTTGAAAATGAATTTGATTTAGTCATCATGCTTTGTGAAGGCGCTTTCCCATTAATGGAAACCGATGAAATGAACTTTATAATTTTAAAGAACGCAGCTAATGCCTTAAAACCCAATGGAAAGTTAATATTTACCACATTGAATGGATTATTCCCTTTATTTCACTCAGTTAAAGATTTTCTCGCTTCTGCTCCGAAAGATGGAAACGCTACTTACAGCGATAATTCATTTGATTTAATGACGTTTAGAGATCATAGCATTACACATCTTGAGGATGATTCAGGCAACAAAAAGGAATTGATCTGTAACGAAAGATATTATGTTCCCTCGGAAATAACATGGCTTTTGAAATCACTGAATTTTAGGTCTATTGATATTTTTGGAGCAAAACTGGGTGCTTTTACAAGGAAGGATAAATTATCAACGGAAGACTACGAAATGTTGGTAATTGCCGAAAAATAATGAAAGGTTATAAAAACCAATAAATCCAAGTTAAAGAAAAAATACCCTTTTCACTTCTCTCATCCCGAAAAAATTAAATTTTTGAAACTACCATGACTACAACTTCAATTTCAAACTCAATCACTCATTTGAACACCCTCCGCTGGCGTTGTATTGGCCCTCCGCGTGGAGGACGTGTTGTTGCGGTGGCCGGCGATCCGTTTGATTCGCAAGTATTTTATTTTGGTGCGGCAGCAGGCGGGATTTGGAAAACAGAGGACGGCGGTACTTATTGGGAAAATGTTTCCGACGGTTTTTTGGCAAGTGCAGCGGTTGGTGCTTTAACGGTTGCGCCTTCCGACACAAACGTGATTTATGCCGGAATGGGCGAATCAACCATTCGGATTGATGTCTCGTTCGGCGATGGCGTTTACAAATCAACCGATGCGGGAAAAACATGGAAAAACATCGGTCTCCGGAAAACTCGGCACATTAGCGAAATTCGTGTGCATCCAAACAATCCGGATTTGGTTTATGTGGCTGCGTTCGGTGACGCCTTCGGCTCCAACAAAGAAGCAAGCCTTACGCGGGGAATATTCCGTTCAAAAGACGGTGGGAAAAACTGGGAGCAAATTCTTTTCCGCAGTAAAAAAGCAGGTGCCATCGACTTGAGCATCGACCCAAAAAATCCCCGGATTCTCTACGCTTCTTTTTGGGAAGCTTACCGAAACTTCTGGAGCATGAACAGCGGCGGCCCGGACAGCAGCCTTTACCGCTCAAAAGACGGAGGGGACACATGGACTGAAATCACGGACAATCCCGGACTGCCAAAAGGCACAAAAGGAAAAATCGGAATCAGCATTTCACCTGCAAAAAGTGGACGGATTTGGGCCATTATCGAAGCAGAAGAAGCAGGACTTTACCGCTCGGACAACGGCGGGGAAAGCTGGGTGCAAACTTCCGGAAACCGTGATTTGATTCACCGTCCATGGTATTACTGCCACGTTTTCGCTGATCCGCAACACGCCGATACTGTTTATATTACAAACTTGCAAATGTGGAAATCGACCGACGGCGGTACTAATTTCAGCGAAATCACTACTCCTCACGGAGACAATCACGACCTTTGGATCGACCCTGAAAATCCTCAGCGAATGGTGCAGGGAAACGACGGTGGAGCTTGTGTTTCGTATAACGGCGGAAAAACTTGGTCCACGATTTACAACCAGCTTACCGCCCAATTTTACCGCATGGACATTGATAATCAGTTTCCATATCGCGTCTATGCAACCCAACAGGACAATACCAGTATCAGCGTTCCTAGTGCCAGTGCATACGGTGCAATAACGCTTCAGGAATGCACTTTTCCCGGAACAGGTGAGAGCGGATTTATTGTGGTCAAACCCGATGATTCTGACATCGTTTACATCGGTGCGGTCGGCAGTTCTCCCGGAGGAGAAGGTGCATTGCAGCACTACAACCATAAAACGAAACAACTGCGGTTAGTCAATATCTGGCCCGAAGAAAAATACGGCTGGGCTCCTAAAGATTTGAAATATCGCTTTTCCTGGACATTCCCGATTGCATTTTCTCCGCATGATTCCGGAACCGTGTATGCCTGCGGAAACCATGTCTTCCGGACAAAAAATGAAGGACACAGTTGGGATACCATCAGTCTGGATTTGACGCGTGCAGACGAAAGCAAACTTGGTGTTTCAGGTGGATTGACCATCGACAGCAGTGGAGCGGAACATTACGCCAGTATTTCAACTTTTGCGGAATCGCCTCACCGGTCCGGAATTTTCTGGACCGGAAGCGATGACGGCCTCGTACATACTTCACGGGACGACGGAAAAACCTGGCAAAATATCACTCCTCCCGATCTTCCGGAATGGTCGTATATTTTCTGTATTGAAGTTTCCGTGCATGATCCGGAAACAATTTTTCTCTCGGCCACACGTTACAAACTGAATGATTACCGCCCCTTGCTTTACAAATCAATCGACGGCGGAAACAACTGGCACAGCATCAACGGCGACTATCCGGAAAATGAAATCAGCAGGGTCATCCGGGAAGATCCAACTTGTCCGGGATTATTGTTTGTCGGTTCCGAAACCGGAATTTTTATGAGCACCAATTCCGGAAAAAACTGGCAAAAACTTGGGGGAAATTTCCCAGTGGTTCCGGTTTATGATTTGAAAATTAAGGCCGATGATTTGGTCGTCGGCACGCATGGACGTTCTTTCTGGATTCTGGATGACTTGACACCCCTCCGGAAATTTGCACGTAAAATTTCCGGAAACAAAAAGTTAAGTTCCGGAGGCATACAGTTTTTCCCGCCGCGTACTACATTCCGCCGTACCTTAAACTGGAGTGTCAACCTTTTTCTGGGAGACGGAAAAAATTATAGCCCCGATTTTGGTTTGCCCGGAACACATTATGAAGAAACCACACCGGATGGCGAAAAACGTTTTCGTTTTTTGGATATGGGAGAAAATCCTCCGGAAGGCGTAATCGTGAATTATTTTCTTGAATCAGTTCCGGAACAGTCTTTGGAATTAGTTGTTTTAGATTCCCGAGGTGAGGAAATTGAGCGCTTTTCCAGCAAGAAATCTGTTGCTGATCCAAAAGACAAAGACAATAAAGAAGAAGATGAAAAGCCGAGCTTGCCTTCTAAAATCGGTTTCAATCGCTTCGTCTGGAATATGCGCTATCCCGGTCCGGAAACAAAAATTGATAAAGCGCTCGAAAAGCCGGGTTATAAACAGTTGGGACGAATTGCTCCGTTTGGCGGCGGCGCCAGCGGAGGGCCTGTTGCTCCTCCAGGAAAATATCAAGTCCAGTTTAAAACGGGGAAGACTGATATTACACATTCATTTGAAATCATAAAAGATCCACGTTTGAAAACCACTGCTGCGGATTATACGCTGCAGTTTGAACTGTGGATGAAAATCCGAAATCGAGTTTCAGATACAAACTCCGCAATCAATAGAATCCGGAGAATCAACCTGCAAATTACAGAATTGCTGGCACGCGATATCTTCAGCAAGACTGATGCAGCAAAACCCATTGCAAAAGTTCTGGAAGCGGCGGAATTGCTCCGGAAACAGCTCAGCAGTATTGAAAATCAATTAACGCAAAACCAATACGAAACCCCTTCCGACCGACTTCGTCATCCCACCATGCTCAAGGAAAGAATGGAAGCTCTGGTGAGCGTAGTCTCTGTTTCTGATGCCGCTCCCCCACAACAGGCTCATGCTGTTTTTGAAGATTTGAGCACACAGATTGACGAACAGCTCGCGCAGTTAAGCAAGCTCGAAGAACAGGAACTGCTTCAACTAAACAAACAGATTGAACAAGCCGGAATTCCTAAACTGCAAGGTTAAGATGCTTGGCGTTCCCGGATTGTTCAAAATCACTGCTGCGGATTTTTTGGTGCGCACGGCCTACCAGATGGGCAAAACACCACTATTGCCAATTTTTGCCGCAAGTTTGGGTGCTAACGCAACCTTTTTAGGGCTGATCGTTTCAGTTTCAACTTTGACCGGAATGTTGCTCAAACCAATTTTCGGCCTTCTTTCAGATCGTTGGGGACGCTGGATTTGGCTTTTAGCGGGAACACTGCTGTTTACCGGAATCCCGTTCCTTTACCCATGGGTAACGACTCCGGAAGAATTACTCGTTTTACGCCTTGTACACGGTTTGGCCACTGCGATTTATGGACCGGTTACTGTGGCCTGGGTTATTGAACAGGGTCAAAAAAACGGAAGTTCCAACGGCAACTGCGCCGAACGTTTGGGCTGGTTCGGTATGGCACGCAGCGGAGGATATCTGCTCGGTCCTACAATTGCCGCAGCCCTTTTGACGGTATTTGAACCGGCAACAGTCTTTACTGTGATTGGACTGATTAGTTCCTTTGCATTGTTGCCCGTGCTGTTGCTGAATAAAACCGATCCGCCAAAAAAATCCAAAGTTTCTTTGCGTAGACAAACTACAGCAGCATTCCGGGCAGGAATCAAAACACCGGAGCTTTGGTTGGCGGGAAGTCTGGAATGTATAGTCTATCTCGGAATTTACGCGACAAAAACTTTTTTGCCTCTTTATGCACTGGAAACAGGAATCTCAATTCTGTGGGTTGGCCTCTTCTTTTCAGCACAGGAATTAATCCACCTCATCGCGCGTCCATTTGGAGGTCGTTTAAGCGACCGTTTGGGGTATCTACCCATAGCTGCTTCCGGAATGCTGCTGGCTTCTATTTCTCTGGGATTGTTGCCGTTGGCAAACTCGCCTTCGTTTTTGCTCCTGCTCGCGCTTGGTTTTGGATTTTCTCAAGCACTGATTTTTCCATCAACCCTTGCCCTATTCGCACAAAAAATGGATGACCGACACACCGGAACCGGAGCAGGAATGATCGGCGCCTTGAAAAATTCTGCTAAAATTGCCGGTCCAATTCTTGGTGGATTGCTGATTCATTGGCATAATTATTCTTGGATGTTTTGGAGTATGGCCACGTTACTTACCGTATGGAGCGTTTGGTTGCTGCTTAGTGCATTCAGTAATAAATCATTAACTCATCAAAAAGAGTACGGAGCAGCAATTTCGGTTCATCCTTAAACTGACCCCAAAAGTAAAATCGAATTCCCTGTACCTTAATCTGCTTAATCCTATTCACAAGTGTCTTGCCAAAATAATGAAGAAAAGCGTACCATGGAAGCTGCTTTTTTAATAGAAAAACACTGAAAAAAAGAAAAATAATAAATGACGACTTTATATTCAGGCGGTTTGGTTTTTGACGGTAAGGGGAACTTGCTTGAAAATCACGGAGTATTGGTAGATGGAGAACGGATTTCCAGAATCGCCCCCATCGGAGAATTTGAGGGATACAGCAGCGAAAAAATAGATACATCCGGTGGAACCCTTTTGCCGGGATTGATCGACTGTCACGTGCACCTTGTTTATTGCGGAGAGGCTGATCCAAAGACGAGTTTGTTAAAATTGGGTCCAGGCCAGATTGTGATGAACGCATTTGAAAATGCCCAGAAAACTTTACGGAGCGGAATTACCGCAATCAGGGATTTGGGTGGACGCGATTATTTGGAATTTGCAGTACGCGACGCCTGCAATTCAGGTCGACAGCTTGGCCCGACAATTATGGCGGCAGGCAAAATGATCTGTATGACTGGAGGGCACGGTAATGTATTTGGCCGAATTGCGGATGGACCGGATGAAGTTTTGAAAGCAGTCCGTGAGCAAATTCATGCCGGTTCAGATGTGATAAAATTGATGGCTACCGGTGGAGTGATGACGCCTGGAGTAAACCCGGAAGATGCGCATTACACTGAAGAGGAGTTACGTGTTGGTGTAGATGAAGGGCACCGATTTCACCGGACATGTGCAAGTCATGCACAGGGTGCAGCCGGAATATTGAATGCTGTACGGGCCGGAATGGATTCAATTGAGCACGGTATTTTTATGACACAGGAATGCCTTGAAGCCATGCTGGAAAAAGGAACATATTTGGTTCCAACACTTGCAGCGGTAAACAATATATACCTCAATCGTGACAACGGGATTCCGGCTTTCATTGTAGAAAAAACAATTCGTGTGCGTGAACGTCACCATCAGTCGATCAAGATGTTTTATAAGGCCGGAGGTAAAATAGCAATGGGTACGGACGCCGGAACTCCATTCAACATCCACGGCGACAATTGCCAGGAACTGCAATACATGGTTGATCTTGGCATTTCAAACAGCGATGCACTGAAGATTTCGACAGCAAATGCCGCAGACCTGATGGTAATGGAAGACAGGGGACAGATTGTGGAAGGTTTTTATGCGGACATGCTGATAGTTTCCGGTAATCCGGCGGATGATATTTCTGCTGTTGCAAACCAGGAAAATCACCGCAGCGTCATCAAAAATGGTTCCGCAGTTTAAAGTTGACTGTCTCATAACAAGTCTAAAAACCATACTGTCATTTCGAACGGACGTCTTGTCATCTCGAACGTAGCGAGAGATCTTAATGAATTAGAGTTGTCGCTTATACAAGATTTCCGGCTTCGCTCAACATGATATGGTTTTAGGACTTTTTACAAACCACAAATCATAATTATCGTTTAAGGTGAAAAATGACAATAATTAAAAAAATTAATGAGTTCCATAATGAAATGACTGCCTGGCGGAGGGACATTCATCAACATCCTGAATTGATGTTTGAGGAAAATAGGACTTCAGATTTGGTTGCAGCCAAGCTGGAAGAGTTTGGAATTGAAGTTCACAGGGGTCTGGCAAAAACCGGTGTAGTTGGAACTATCAGAAATGGTGAAGGTCCAGCGATTGGACTGCGAGCTGATATGGATGCACTGCCTCTACAGGAAAAAAATACATTTAATCACGCATCTTCAAATCCTGGTAAAATGCATGCCTGTGGACACGACGGGCATACAGCAATGCTGCTCGGCGCGGCAAAATATTTAGCCTCAAATAAAAACTTCAAAGGTACGGTGAACTTCATTTTTCAGCCCGCAGAAGAAGGTGGGGGAGGAGGTGACCTGATGATAAAAGAAGGTTTGTTTGAGAAATTCCCTGTAGATTCAGTTTATGGTTTGCACAACTGGCCGGGAATGGATCCAGGAATTTTTGGGGTAGGTGCAGGTCCAATTATGGCGGCAGCTGATTTGTTCGATTTGACTATTAATGGAAGAGGCGGTCACTGCGCAATGCCGGATCAATGTATAGATCCGATTGTTGTTGCATCTCAGGTTGTCAGTGCACTGCAAACCATACCCAGCCGCAGTACGCATCCGGTTGATTCTGTGGTGATCAGCGTGACACAAATTCATGCTGGTGATGCATACAATGTGATTCCGGATAGTGTGCGGATGCATGGAAGTGTGCGCACTTTCCTTCCCGAAACACAAGAGGGGATGCCTGTGTCAATCTTGAGGGTTGCAGAAGGTGTTTGTGCTGCTTTCGGCGCAAGTTGTGAACTAAATTATATGAAAGGTTATCCTGCAACCATCAATTCTACATCGGAATCAGAAATTTCTGCAAAGGCGGTTGTTGATCTGGTTGGAGAAGAAAATCTTATTCGTAATCCAACGCCCAGTATGGGGGCAGAAGATTTTTCTTATATGCTTCAGACGCGTCCCGGTTGCTATATCTGGCTGGGTATCGGCACAGGAAAAGGTGAGGGCGGATGTATGCTGCACAGTTCTCACTATGATTTTAACGACGATGTTTTGTCGACTGGTGCAAGTT
>JYMV01020030.1_pt1 | contig 10198 bp, 6 predicted proteins | sample 338911 | NCBI WGS metagenome assembly JYMV01 (sample SAMN03354496, study PRJNA234377) | hydrothermal vent metagenome | biome: Deep sea; feature: Hydrothermal plumes at the Eastern Lau Spreading Center, Western Pacific Ocean; material: Seawater | place: Tonga | collected 2009 | depth 2000 m m
CCATTTAGATCAGCCTTCAAAACATCCAGACGTACATCATTCAAATCCTCTTGTGAATTCAAATAGGAATCCTGATAGAAAGCCAGGTCTTCTTCGCTCATTCCCACATCCTGACTTCCAAAGAGACGGACAGAACAGGAATCCCTCAGACCAAACCAGCCGTATATCAATAATAATCCGGACAGTTGTTCTTTAAAACTTAAGGCAGCCCCCATACTCAAACTGGCTCCTGCAGAATCCCCACCAAGTACTATCCTGTCAGGATTAATATTAAAAGCTGCTTCTTTTTGCGTGTAATCACCCTCTTTCAGCCATTGCAATACTAATTTAATTTCATCAAGTGCAACCGGAAACTTTTGTTCCGGAGACAAGGAGTACTCCACACCAATCACAGCACAACCAGAACGAAAAGCAAGTTCGCGCATGATGCGGTCGTGCGTGTCGAGATTTCCCACAACAAATCCTCCTCCGTGCAAATAAACCAACACTGGTAAACACTTCTCTGGATGCGGTTGATAAATCCGGATTGGAATTCCCCCTACTGGCCCTTTAACTTCTGTTTCCATGATGCTGGGAATATTCGGACCTCCGGTATTCCAGAACATCCTTTCCTGCGCATACAGTTCCCGAGCCTGATGAAGTGGGATTTCAGTAATTGAATAAGGAGCTACCAATGTGGAACTCTTTTGCAGGACAGATTGCATCTGCGGATGGATTGAAGGCATAAGCGGCGGTGAAAATAATTGGTTATTTAGTCAGAATTTTTTCGGATTTATGAAGCGTATTTGTACTAAGACAGTTTGAGCATCTCTGATGTTGAGAACAGCCACACTTTTACTGGACTATGTCTTCATTTGAAACTTAAACTGAAAAACCACTTCATCTGTCACAGTACTAAAATTTATTATTTACTGATTACCTGTAGAAAGCAAAGAGAATCTCAAAACATTGGTTCCGGGAAAAGTCCCATCATTTTTTTTTGGATTATCAAAAATAACCTTGCTTTCACTTATTTTTGTGTTAAAGTGAGGCTCGTTTCAGGTTTGTTGCCTCATCCGGCAATTAACCGGGGAGTATAATCAGTGTAGATTAAGCTCCGTTTTTTTGGTTTCGTCTAAGCACATTTGTTTTTAACATGTATTAGATGATAATTAGTTCAATTCCTTAATTTCCAATGAAAGGAACATGATGTATACAATTAAAAAAGTGCTCTTGTCGTTGAGCCTGCTGGGAACCGTGTTGGTTTTCAGTACATCAGCCTATGCTGCATGTAAAGTCCACCTGGGTGACTTTGACTGGGACAGCGCCAATGTTCACACAGCAATATCTCAGTTCATTCTTGAAAAAGGATATGGCTGTAAAGTAAGAGTATCAAAGGGGAGTACCACGCCGATCATGGCCGCATTGTTTGATCAACAGATAGATATAATCACGGAAGTCTGGAGGGATAATCTTGTACAACTGATAGAAGATAATCTTGCCAAAGGCAATATCATTGAACTCGGGATTAATACACCAGAATCCGGTCAGGGATTCTATGTGGACAAGCCGACATCAGATAAGTACGGCCTGAAACACGTCAATGATATGAAGAGTGCTAAGATCGCAGCTCTATTTTCTGATCCCGAAGCACCCGGGAAAGGCAGGATGACGAGCTGCATTTCAGGTTGGACGTGCTACACGATCAACTTTGTGAAGCACAAGGTTTACGGTTTGGATAAATACTATACAAACTTTGATCCGGGCTCAGGAGGTGCACTTGACGCGGCGATTGCCGGTGGATTCAAGAAAGGTAAACCGGTCTTTTCCTATTACTGGGAACCAACCGGCCTTATGGGTAAAGTAGACTTGGTCAAGCTCAAAGAACCGACCTACGAACAGGGATGCTGGGACAGGATGACAACAGTTGTTGAAGATATCAAGAAAAACGGCCCGGATGTCTACAAACCAACTTGCGCCTGCGCATACGTAGATATGGCTCTTACCAAGGCCGCATCAACTAAATTTGCCAACAATCCTGCCAACAAGCCGATTTTAGATTTTATCAAAGCCTACTCTATTCCAACGGCTCTGGTGAACAGTTCGCTGGCTTTTTACATGGATGAATCAGATGGAGATATGGAAGAAACAGCCAAAAATTTCCTCTCTAACTCCAACATCTGGGAAAGTTGGGTACCCTCAGACGTGGCAAGTAAAGTCAAAGCAGCACTGTAATCTGCTTTGTAATTACTCAATCTCTCTTTTTGTAACTAAGAGCCCGTTCGGGCTCTTAGTTCTTCGCATACAGGACTAATGAAAACTAACTGGAAATACTGGGTCCCTATTTGTTTCGTAGCTTTCTGGGGACTGATAATTATCAGCTATCGTTATGCAAAACCCCGGTATAAACCGGAAAATATTTCGGATTTATTAGACGATTTTTCCTGGCTGATAAACTGGCCCAAATGGCTCGATTTTCCCTTGATGCAACCTCTGAATGCAGGTTTTGACTGGCTGATAACAGAGTACGGGATGTTTTTTGATGGTATTAACAACTTACTGCTGGGTCTTTATACCACAATGAAGGATGCAGTGGTAGGCCTACCATGGCCGCTTGTGGTGGTACTGGTCATCGTAATGACTTATTTTGTGAGCGGCAAAAAAATGGGTACAACCATCATGGTTGGATTTTGTACATTTTTCATTGGTTTCCTCAGTCCAAGATACTGGGACAAGGCCATTATGACGACCTGTATTGTCCTCATCGGAATTTTTCTCTGCCTGGTAATTGGAATTCCAATCGGAATAGCAATGGCGAGGAAACCAAAATTCAGGAAAACATTGTTGCCGTTACTGGACCTGATGCAAACAATCCCAAGTTTCTGTTATTTGATTCCGGGTATATTGTTGTTTGGGCTGGGAGCAGTACCTGCTATTATCGCAATTTTTGTTTATGCCGCTCCTCCGCTGATCAGGTTAACTGACCTCGGAATCCGGCTGGTAGACAAAGAAGTTGTTGAAGCAGCAGATGCTTTTGGGGCCAGCAAAAAACAGAAACTTTGGGGAGTACAAATACCTCTTGCCCTTCCAAACATCATGCAGGGAGTCAACCAGTCTGTGATGATGGCATTAGCAATGGTTGTAATTGCCTCGATGATTGGTACTCGTGGAATTGGAGACGAAGTTCTGCTTGGTTTACAACAGCTCAACGTGGGAATGGCTACAGAAGCTGGAATAGCCATTGTTCTGTTGGCAATTATTTTTGATCGTATAACACAGTCCTATGGTGATAAAATCCAGGAGAGGACCATGCCCAAGAAACTTAAGAAAGTATAATGCCCAAGATTGAGCTTAAGAACGTCTACAAAATCTTTGGAGAAGACCCAAACTCTGTTTTGCCTTTGGTGCAAAAAGGAGCTACAAAAGAAGAAATACTGGAAGATACCTATCATACCGTGGGGCTTGATAATGTTTCTCTCAGTATCGAAGAAGGAGAAACCTTCGTCTGTATGGGATTGTCCGGTTCGGGAAAATCAACGCTGATCCGACATATCAACCGCTTGATTGATCCGACAGAGGGAGAGGTCCTGGTTGATGGCGTTAACGTTTTAGAGTTCAACGAAAAGGAACTTCTCGAATTACGGCGCCACGAGATGAGCATGGTCTTCCAGCGCTTTGGGCTTTTTCCCCACAAGACCGTGATGGAAAATGTCGCCTACGGTTTGGAAGTTCAGGGCAAGCCGATGGAAGACCGAAGCCACATTGCGGGAGAGCAGATCAAGGCAGTTGGACTAAACGGATTCGAACACCAATACCCCAGCCAGTTGTCCGGAGGCATGCAGCAACGTGTCGGATTAGCACGGGCACTGGCGACCAACCCCGGAATATTGCTGATGGACGAAGCTTTCAGCGCACTGGATCCACTGATCCGCAACGATATGCAGGATCAGTTGCTGGAACTACAGTCTAAACTGCACAAGACCATCGTCTTCATTACCCACGACCTGGATGAATCACTGAAACTTGGTGATCACATAGGTATTCTCAACGGCGGTAAACTGGTACAGGTCGGAAAGCCTGAAGAAATTATCATGAATCCGGCTGATGATTACGTTGCGGCCTTTGTTAAGGATGTCAACAGGGCCAAGGTACTGCGCGCCAAAACCATTATGCTGAGTCCCGAAAAATATACCGCTAACGGCAAAGGATCGGGAGAAACCCACAAGGTGCTGGAAAACAGCTTCATTGAGGAATTTTTGCCACTGGTACTTGAAAAGAGGTCCGTGGTGGAAGTCATCGATAAGGATGGTAACACTATGGGATTCATTACTGAAAAAGAACTGGCACAGTCACTCTCCAAAACCTGAGCTGTGCGTCCTGAACTGTTAATTTCCTCCAGAACCCGTTCTACTCCTTTCAGCAGCCGGGTTGAGGCCTGTGGTGTAAAAGCATATTCAGTTTATAACCACATGCTCCTGCCTTTGATCTTCCACAGCCTGGAAGAGGATTACTGGCACTTATGTGAATACGTACAGGTCTGGGATGTTTCCTGCCAGAGACAGGTTGAGATCACCGGACCGGACACACAAAAACTTGTCCAGTTAATGACTCCCCGTGACCTGTCACAGGCAGAGCTTGGACAGTGTTTTTATGCTCCGCTCTGTGACGAAACCGGAGGAATGATCAATGATCCCATTCTCATCAAACACAGCAACAACCACTGGTGGCTTTCAATCGCTGATTCAGATGTAATGCTCTGGGCCAAAGGGCTGGCAACTGGTTTTGGATTGGATGCCCTTGTTACAGAACCTGATATTTGGCCGCTTGCAGTTCAGGGACCAAAAGCCGAAGAACTACTTTCCCGGGTTTTTGGAAAAGAAATCAGCAGAATCCTTTTTTTCCGCAGCAGGACATTTAACTACCAGGGAACAAAGATGTTGGTGGCAAGATCCGGTTGGAGCAAACAGGGTGGTTTCGAAATTTATGTTAATGACGCGGAGTTGGGAGGACAACTCTGGGATGAACTTTTTGCAAAAGGTGAAGACCTGAATGTTGGTCCGGGCTGTCCTAACTTGATTGAGCGAATTGAGAGCGGGCTGCTGTCTTTTGGTGGAGATATGGGATACGATACAACGCCGTTTGAATGCGGTCTTGATAAGTATGTCAGTTTGGACGCAGACATTGAAAGCCTGAGTCTTGAGGAACTAAGAACACGAAAGTCAAAAACCAAGCTCATTGGAATAGTGATTGATCGTAAGGTCAATCTGATAGACAAAAGAGTATTTATCGGCAGTAATGTGGTTGGAAAAATTACTTCCGACACCTGGTCTCCCCGATATTCAGCCTTCCTGGCATTCGCGAGGTGTGAACTCAAACACCTGGAAGACGCTCAAAATTTACATGTTAAAACCACTTCTGGCGAAGTGTCAGCCTGGATCACCGACTTACCCTTTGATTTTGAAACTCTTGGATTGACAGGTATTGAAGAAGGTAGGAGTATTTAACCTTAACTTTTGCGATAGATTTACATTTGCATTTTTGAGAAATTCTTACAAATAGAACCGAACTTTGTTTCGTCATTTCAAAGAAAGTGAGTTTGATTTATGAAAGAAGCATATGAGTCGCTCAGAAAGAATCCGGCTAACCACGTTCCTCTGACTCCACTCTCATTTCTACACCGAACTGCAGACATTTATGGTGAGCGGGAGGCAATAATATACGGTGAAAGACGATACAGCTGGCGCCAGTTACGGGAGCGCTGTCTGTGCATGGCCTCCAGTCTGACAGAACTTGGTGTAGGTTTGGGAGATACAGTAGCTGTACTGGCTTTCAATACACCGGAATTGTTTGAAGCACACTTTTCCGTACCCATGACCGGTGCCGTGCTCAACACTATCAACACCAGACTAGATGCTGAAACGGTTGCATATATCCTGAAATTCGGACAAGTCAAGGCACTGATTGTGGATCGTGAGTTGCTGCCACTGGCTCAAAAAGCTCTTCAAGATGAACAGATCAAACTAAAAATAATTCTGATTGACGACGATTCAGCAGAAGTTAAGCCGTCAGTCGAATTAGAAGTTTTGGAATATGAAGAGTTAATTAATTCCGGAGACCCTCAATTTACATGCCCGCCTTTACAGGACGAATGGCAGGCACTTTCATTGAACTACACTTCCGGAACCACGGGCCGTCCAAAGGGCGTAGTATATCACCACCGTGGATCATACCTGATGAGTATGGGAACAGTAACTGCTTGGGAATTACCCCATCACCCGCGTTATCTTTACAGTGTACCTATGTTTCACTGCAATGGTTGGGGCCACGCCTGGACCATGACATTAGTGGCTGCAACAGTGGTTTGCATGCGCTCATTCAGTCCAAAGCTGCTTTTTGATTTGCTGGAACGTCATGATATAACGCACTTTGGCGGCGCTCCTGTCGTTCTGAATATGCTGGCCAATGCCCCGGCTGAGGAACAAAAGCATTTCGATCGCTCAATAAAAGTCATGACTGCCGGCGCTCCTCCGCCGGCAAAGGTTCTGGAAAGTATGACAGAGTTTGGTTTTGACGTATTGGTCAGCACCTCAGTCAGATTGGCAGGATCAAAGTGCCGCTCGCAGATCAGAGCTTATTTCTCGCCAGGGTGTTCGATTTCCAATAATGGAAGAAGTCTCTGTGATTGACCCTAAAACTAAAAAAGTGGTACCATCCGACGGTAAAACAATCGGCGAAATAGTGATGCGCGGTAATACCACAATGAAGGGCTATCTGAACAACAAAGAAGCAACTGCTGAAGCATTTGACGGCGGTTGGTTTCATAGTGGTGACCTGGCTGTTGTACAGGAAGACGGCTACATTCAAATCAAAGACAGAGCAAAGGATATTATTATTTCCGGAGGTGAGAATATTTCCTCTGTTGAGATTGAAAACGTACTTTATAAGCATCCTGCAGTAGGAGAAGCAGCAGTTGTCGCAATGCCTGATGATAAATGGGGAGAAGTACCCTGTGCCTTCGTTGAGTTAAAAGCCGGAGAAAGTACAAAGGATCAGGAACTTATCGAATTCTGTACACAACACATGGCCCGTTTCAAAAGACCAAAAAAAATAATTTTCGGCCCCCTGCCCAAAACCGCGACTGGAAAAATTCAAAAACATGAACTGCGTCAACGAATATAATCAACGATCTAGTTCAAAAGGCATTTTCAACAGTAAATTACAACGAATTTTAGAAACATGAAATATGTCTTTTTTGAATTAAGTATTGTGTGTCCTTAATTATTTTTAGTTAATTTGAAAAAAATTGAAAAATAATTTGACAAAAAATAATATCTGTGTTATTTATAGCTCGAATAATCGAAAAAAAGTGATTTCACGGGCCTTTCATGGCTGATTAATTAACTTTCTTTAGAGGAACAGATCGATGAAAGTTTCAATGACAGTAAACGGTACCGCATACGAGCATGATGTGGAACCACGAACACTTCTTGTGCAGCATTTGCGTGAGAATATGGGGCTGACCGGAACACATGTTGGATGTGATACCAGCAGTTGCGGAGCCTGCACAATCATCGTAAACGGTGAGGGTGCGGACATAAAGACAATAGAAGGCATGGCAAATGCCGACGGGACACTGCATCAGATACAGGAGAGTTTCCGTGAAAAACATGGTTTGCAGTGTGGATTCTGCACTCCCGGCATGATCCTGTCTTCGTGGCAGTTGCTGGAACGCAATCCCAAACCGTCTGAAGGAGAAATACGGCACGCGATAGAAGGAAATTTCTGTCGCTGTACGGGATACCACAACATTGTCAAAGCGGTTCAAGATGCCGCCACAAAATTATAGGAGACACAATGGGCGACTTAATTGGAAAATCAGTTAAACGAGTAGAGGATAATCGTTTTCTCAAAGGTGACGGTAAGTACACCGATGACTTTAATATGCCAAACCAAACCTTCGCTGTTTATGCGCGAAGTCCACATGCACACGCAAATTTAGTCAGTGTTGATATTTCTACTGCTAAAGCTATGGACGGTGTAATAAACGTTTTTACAGGAAAAGACATTAAAGAAGCTGGAATAGTAGGGTCTATTTGTGGATGGCAGGTTGATTTCAAGAATGGCGATACTATGAAAGAGCCTGGCCATCCGATTTTGGCTGTTGATAAAGTAAGACATGTTGGTGATGCTGTGGCTTTGGTAATAGCTGAAGACCTAGGCACAGCCATAGATGCCGCAGGAGCAGTCGAAGTCAATTATGAGGTTTTGGACGCAATTGTAGATCCAAAAGCAGCAGCCCAGGATGGTGCCCCTCAGGTTCATGATGATGTCCCTAACAATACCATCTTTGACTGGGAACTCGGCAATAAGGATGAAACAGATGCAGCGTTTGAAAATGCACACCACATTACTGAACTTTCGTACCATAACCAAAAACTGGTACCCAATGCAATTGAGCCTAGGGCGGCATTGGCACACTATGACACTAACGATGAAAAGTACACCTTGTACACTACTTCTCAGAATCCACACTTGACACGATTGATTATTGCTGCATTTGTATTGAGTATTCCAGAGCATAAACTGCGTGTCATTGCACCGGATGTAGGCGGGGGATTTGGAAGTAAGATATTTACTTACAATGATGAGTGTGGTGTTCTTTGGGCATCCAAGCAAATCGGTCGCCCTGTAAAATGGACAGCTGACCGGACCGAAGCATTTATTACAGATTGCCATGGTCGGGACCACGTAACGGATGCGAAATTGGCAATAGATGCTGATGGGAATATCACTGGATTGCGAACTAAGACATATGCATCTCTCGGAGCGTATTTGTCAAATTTTTCAACATGTATCCCTACCTATCTCCATGGGACTTTGATGCAAGGTTTATATACCACACCTGCCGTACACGTGGATGTGACTGCTGTGGTCACCAACACTGTCCCAGTGGATGCTCTAAGAGGAGCTGGTCGTCCGGAAGCGACATATTGCATTGAGCGGCTTATTGAAACAGCTGCACGGGAAATTGGTATGGATCCAGTTGAATTTCGTAAGAAAAACTTCATACCACCTTTTGATGGTGTAAATGAACCCGGCTACCAAACACAAGTTGCATTACAGTATGATAGTGGGAATTATGAAGGTGCGCTTAACAAGGTTCTTGAAGTTGCTGACTATGAAGGGCTTAAGGCTGAGAGGGGAAAAGCCAGGTCTGAAGGCAAACTTATGGGGATTGGTTTTTCAACCTACATTGAAGCATGCGGAATTGCTCCTTCTGCGGTGGTTGGATCACTTGGAGCCCGCGTAGGTCTTTATGATGCTGCCAGTATTCGTGTTCACCCCACAGGAAAAGTAACATTATATGTTGGTGCTCATTCCCACGGACAAGGACATGAAACCACATTTGCGCAAATTGTAGCAGATTCATTAGGAATCGGTATGGATGATGTTAATGTATTACATGGTGACACAGAAAATGTGCCCTTTGGAATGGGAACATATGGTTCTCGAAGCTTAGCTGTTTGCGGAAGTGCTATCATGAAAAGTATCGATAAAGTGAAAGAGAAAGGAGCTAGGATTGCAGCTCATAAACTGGAATGCACACCAGAAGACCTTGAATTCGTTAGTGGGTCTTGGACTGTAAAAGGTACAGAAAAATCTGTAGGGTTTGGCGATGTATGTCTTACGGCATACGTCCCTCATGACTACCCCGAGAATGAGGAACCTGGATTGGATTTTACTAGTTTTTATGATCCTGCTAATTTTGTTTATCCTTTCGGTGCCCATATTTGCGTAGTGGAAGTAGATAAAGATACAGGAGAAGTTAAAGTCGTCAGGTATATTGCAGTGGATGACCCTGGAAATGTGATTAATCCCATGATTGTTGACGGACAAGTTCATGGTGGCGTAGCACACGGTATTGGGCAGGCACTTTACGAAGGGGCAGTCTATGATGATTCTGGTCAATTGTTGAATGCTTCTATGATGGATTATTGCATACCAAGAGCGGATAACATGCCAATGTTCGAAACAGATCGGACAGTAACTCCATGTCCACATAACCCATTGGGAGTTAAGGGAATCGGAGAAGCTGGGACAATAGGATCTACGCCTGCTGTCGTCAACGCTGTAATTGATGCTTTGTCTGACTACGGCGTGAAGGATCTTCAGATGCCACTTTTGCCGCAACGTGTTTGGGCTGCAATGCAACAAGCGA